>Ga0209727_1000104_pt1 | contig 101204 bp, 83 predicted proteins | sample RifGroC1_FD_183995 | JGI IMG/M metagenome (GOLD analysis project Ga0209727, IMG submission 183995) | Groundwater microbial communities from Rifle, Colorado, USA - Groundwater C1 (SPAdes) (version 2) | ecosystem: Environmental > Aquatic > Deep subsurface > Groundwater | place: Rifle, Colorado... | reverse complement strand
AAGCCGATGACTCGCCACCGGCGTTCACAGCCGTCACAACGTAATAGTAAGTGGTTCCGTTGGTAAGGCCCGTGTGGGTGTAAGGACTGGTCACACCTGTAATCTTGGTTCCGTTGGAGGTCGTCACACCGGCGGTCGTCGACCAATACAGGTTGTAGCTTGTTGCCCCGGTCACTGAAGTCCAACTGACTGCGTTCTGGGCATTGCCACCAACTGCGCCAAGTCCGGAAGGGGCACCAGCAATCGGAACCTGCGGGGATCCACTGGCCTGACCCGAAGCCGAAGATTCACCACCGGCATTCACAGCCGTCACAACGTAATAGTAAGTGGTTCCGTTGGTAAGGCCCGTGTGGGTGTAAGGACTGGTCACACCTGTAATCTTGGTTCCGTTGGAGGTCGTCACACCGGCGGTCGTTGACCAATACAGGTTGTAGCTTGTTGCCCCGGTCACTGAAGTCCAATTGACTGCGTTCTGGGCATTGCCACCAACTGCGCCAAGTTCGGAAGGGGCACCGGCAATCGGAACCTGCGGAGATCCACTGGCCTGACCCGAAGCCGAAGATTCACCACCGGCATTCACAGCCGTCACAACGTAATAGTAAGTGGTTCCGTTTGTAAGGCCCGTGTGGGTGTAAGGACTGGTCACACCTGTAATCTTGGTTCCGTTGGAGGTCGTCACACCGGTGGTCGTCGACCAATACAGGTTGTAGCTTGTTGCCCCGGTCACTGAAGTCCAACTGACCGCGTTTTCTTCATTACCGCAAATACTGACAGCATTGGTAGGCGTATTAGGGGGTGCGGTTTTCTTGTCTATAGATGCAAGGAGATTTTCGCATCCCCCGAACACAACTATGCACAAGATCGAAAGTGCACTCCAAAAAACTTTATCCTTCACGATGTTCCTCCTCATTGGACACTCAAAGCAATTCTCTTTCGGAGATTATTCTTTCTCTATTCCTCGGCCCGAAGGGTCAACCTAACGCAATTTTGACCTTCGTTTTGGGTGGCGCGAGCCTTGCTTTTGCAAGGGTCGTGTCGCCCAAATAAGTTGAAAACTTTGTCAGGCTACTCTCCTAATTTCATCAACCAGAGCGTCAATGTCTTTATTGGAAATTACCAAGGGGGGCATCAGCCTGATACTCGCGCCCTTATTTCCTACTATGAAACCGGCATTGAAGAGATCCAAACACAATTTCTGTGCTTCAATTTCACTGGACATCTCAAACGCAATCATGAGGCCCTTGCCACGAACTTCTTTGATTTTGTTTGGTTTTTCAGACCTAAGTTCTTCTAGCTTCGATTTGAAATATCTTCCTGCAATTTCCGATTTTGAAAGAATATTGTACTTTTCAAAATAGTCAACTACTGCATTTCCCACTTTGCAGCCGCTAGGATCGTTCTGATGCGATTGGGCGTATCGGAAAGGATGATCGGAAAATTTGGTAGCCACTTCTTCGTTTATTAATACGGCGCTAACAGGATAGCCATTTCCAAGACCTTTACCCATTACAACAATATCAGGCTTGACATCGTAGTGCATGTATCCGAACATTTTGCCAGTTCTTCCAAATCCGGTTGTAACTTCATTAGCAATTAAGTAACACTTGTTAAGTCGACACAGCCGATATAACGTGTCAACAAAATCAGAGCTTGGAAACCTGATTCCTTCTAGTGAGGCGCAGCCGACCTCCAGAACCGCAGTAGCGATATCAGAAAAATCCAATTCATCCAAACCACGGATATCGTCAAATGCTACATCAACTTTGTCATTATTGTCGACTGACAATCTGCCATATCCATAGGCGCTAAGAAATGATGTATTGATTTTTAGTATCTTATTCCGCCCGGAGATGTTGCGCGCAATGAGAATTCCCAAATTTACTGCCTCTGATCCGGAGGAGAGAAATGTGGACTGTCCCTTATCCAGATGACACAAATTTAGCAGCTTTGCTGATAATAACGATGCCTCCGGGTTTTTGAACCGATAGCCATGATGAAATGTTTCTTTCATGGCTTTTTTCAAAGCGTTATTAATTTCGCGATTATTATGGCCTAGATTCGAGGCCCATACTCCAGATTCGAAATCAATATACCTTTTCCCATCCGAGTCAAATACATAGGATCCAGAAGATTTAGCGATGGTCTTTCCAGGTGACCCATAAAGTGGAATAATGCTATCAAGTTGTGACATGTGAATTAATCTCCTTCAATTTCGGAATAACGTTTCGCTTAACTCGTGAGGCGCCTATGTTTCTAGGCTAGCGTCCAAAGACCCAGGCTTCAGGGTGTCACGAATCGAGTTGAAGCGATTGTTAGGTCAAAGATAAATAGAAAGATTTTAAGTTCAATATTGCACGCCTAATAGACCTATAATCATTGCCAGGTACTTCAATATACTTCATTTCTTCAGCTTCCTCAATCTCAAACAGTCCTATAGGCTCTTTTGCTGTATTTATTAAATCAACATAGCATCCATAATCAATTGCATAAACAGTAAATCGCTCTCCTGGACGATCATTACTAGATACCCCTTTTTTTATGATATGGATCAATCGCATGTCATACAATAAGTCAATAAGCTTGTCTTCAACATCTGATTCAATTAAAAAGGCCCTAGCTCTTCTATGGCTTATGACATCATCAATAATCCATCTTAATAATTTTCTTGCATCTTTATTTATCAATGTGGCTTCTTTACCTAAGCTATACCATTTCTTTGCAGCCAGCCTAATATCAGGAATAGTAATTTTATCTTCTTTCGAAAGTTGACAACATGTTGTAAGAATGTTGATGGCGTCTCTTGGGACTCCTTCCGTCGCTTTTACAAATTCTTGAAAGCCATCTGCTCGTGCAAAAATATCATTAATAATCTGTTGATATGATAAGGTAAGTTTTACGCCGGACTCTTCAATAATACTCCTAATATGCCTAACAATTAGCGATCCAAAAAAAGTCATGGATTTTTCTCTACTATTATCGAAAACTAAATATTCATCAAGATCCATTGTTGACGGTATATCACCTCCAATCTCAATCCCAAAACGATCAGCGGCTTCTATCAAGAAATTACTTCGCTTTTCTATTGCAGCTATTTTTACAGTTACACCTGATGTTGGAAGTAAAGTCCTTTTTATGAGATCTGCTAAAGCAGGTTGAATATCTAATGGTATTTCCGACCATTCATCAATCAATATTAACAGTCTTTTATCACCTAATAGTAAACAAATATCTTTAAAGTCTTGTCTAAGTCTTCCAAAATGGATGCGACAAATTTCATTACCCTTAACGTTAACTGTACGTTCCGCTTTTCTAGCTTCCGTGCTTTCTGCTTTTGCTCCAATACTTGCTACTAATCCATTTGCCCCTAATTCAATATTTGCATCAGTTTGGTCGTGTATAGAATATTCTTCTTCAGTCTTTGTGGCAATTTCTTTCTCACCAACTACAACAAGTTCGGTTACACTTTTTGCAAAATTATCCAGTGCTATAGTCCATCTTCCTAAATCGGCTGTTTCATCACTATAAACATATGTTAAAATCTCTGTATGAATATGTCCAAGTACGTCTAGGATGAGCCGGTTAGCCCTTTCTGACAGTGGTATTGAATAATCATTTTGAACTCCTCCCGTCGATCCAATAGTTCTCATATCTATATAAATTCCAAAACAATTTTTTGATTTTTCTTTTAACACCCGTAATAAATGTGTTTTTCCTGTGCCTCTTCTTCCATATATAACTTGATGATCTTTTGTTCCTAATGATACATATAAGTTCTCTAGATCTACGAAAGTTTCTATTAGGTATCTTGGATCATAACCTTCGGCTCTTTTTGATAACTGTAAAATTGCCTTCTTTATATTATCATTCATTTTATAACCTACCATGTAGTCAAAGATTTAATCTTGCATCTCGCGCCGAAGGCGTCATCCTAATGCCATTTATTCCTTTTCTTCCTTCCCTTCCTCCACCAGTTTATCCGAAACATTATAACATGCTGCGCCCATTACCAATATTCATTTTTTACTTTCTTAAGATAGATTTACATATTGGAGATATTGCATTTCCTTGCTTGTCCGGATCTTTTACTGACCTTTTTTCCCGGATGTAGACGACACGGTGGCGACAGAACGAAAGCCGCTCCCCTCAATGCACCCGGTGTGTGATGGATTGTCGCGACAGCCACAACGCGCGCAAAGCCCATTAAGGGGGGGATGGCTTAATCGTGAGACCGCGCTCTACGGCTTCCGCAACGGTGATAGCCTGGGGAACTGTAAAGCGGACGGTCGCGTTGATCGTCGCCCCGCGGTAGATGACTTCCTCGAACGCGACGAATCCCGCCGCGGTCACCGGAATCTTGACCTGGACGTTGGGGGCCAGGCCATTGAAATGGCATGCGTGCTCGACCAGCGCCGCGGGATTGCGGTAATACGCGGGATTCGTCTGCATGGACAGCCGTCCCTTGACTCCCAACTACCGTTTGAATATGGGTATTAGGAGTTCGGCCACTTTGAGACCCATATCCGCGATCAGTTTCCAGGTGATCTCATCCTCGTTCCACTCGGATTGTCGTCTATCAACAATTGAAGCGTGGGGCGCCAGGCGAGCATCTCTTTTTTGAGCACGTTGAGCACGATGCCGGAGTTCGTCGTTGTGCCGACGCCGCCGTTCGCGTTTGAGCGCTGAAATTCGACAATCGAACAGGAGTCGCTCCGGAAATCGGTCACGTTATTGGCCGCCGTCAGGGCTAATGGAGTGTTGGGCGATTCTCTGGTCATATCGTACATGCGTATCTTCCTTGCGGAGTGATCCGATGGATAGGGTAACGTCCGCAAACCGTTTGCCCATTTATATCTATTCGATTGCCTTTCGGGACCCCATCCCGGAACGCTGAGGGTTTCCCGGCGCGCAAGAAATAGAGGGCGCCGACAGCCAGCCCAAAGATACGGACTTTCCTTACAGGCGCATTTCCTGGACAAAGGCCGGCCTACCGACGGCCAAGGCCGGCTGAAATCCCCGTATCGCCTCCTGCGGCGCTTGTCGCATCCCTGCGGATACGCCGAATCGGTCGTATTGATCCTCCCCAAAGCAAACCTAGCCAAAAACCATACCTCCCGACCGCGAAAAGCGCCGTGCGCGGGTGTACCTTGTCAGCGCATGCTTCGACTAAAGCGGCTCACTCGTTTTCGACGATAAACTAATATGGAGGATTCGAAAAATGGGAAGATCGGCGCGGATGGCGTTTTTCGGGTTATTGCTCGCGGCAGGTGTTCTTTCTTGCGATCTGTTGGGATCGGATGATGGGGATGATGAGTCGTCGGATATCCGGACTATCCTTACGAACCTCGGGGTGGATACTGACAGCGTCGCGTCAAGGAAAGACGCGAAAGGAAATACGGTTGATCCCGGTCTCAACCCGCTGGGCTCATCGCGGACAATCCTGAGCAAGGAGAGCGAAATCTTCTTTTCCGGCGCCTACTACGACGCTGATTCAGGCCAAAAAACAGCGGTTTTTTCAACCGCATTCGATAATACGACGTATTCGAAAGCGGATTCGGATACGACCTGGACGACCTATCCGAACAAAAGCGTTGCCGCGGATATGGATGCCGACGGTTACGACGAGGTCGTCGCGATGTACTACAATTCTGATAGCAAAAATATAATCATCCGCGAGCTGGATCATCACGACAATACTTTCAAGAACAAGGTCTCTTATTCCGTCGCCGCGGAGCCAGCCAACGCCGGTGAAACCATTTTCAAGTACCGCCAAAGCCTCGTTTCCGCCGATATCGACGGGGACGGCAAGGACGAGATTCTCCTTACGAACGGAACCCTCTTCCTCATCTATGATGACGACTACGACCTGCTTTACGAAACGACGATCGCGCCGCTGAAAACCGAATCGATCGCGGTTCTCCGTGTCGCCGCCGCTGATTTCGATGGTGACGGCAAATCCGGGATCATTCTCGTCAACGGCGCCGACAACGATGAAATCACCGCGAAAGTAGCGATCTACGATTGGGACGGGTCGGCGCTGACGACTGCGCTCGCCTGGCAATCCGTGCAAAACGTCAGCGTCGGTCTTCAGTCCTGTGCCGTGGCCGCCGGTGATATCGACGGCGATAACATCCCGGAGCTGGTGTTCGCCGGCGCCAAAACCGACTCCGACAGCGCGACGATAATGGTCATGGACGTTTCCGCGGACGCCAACTCGAACCTGCTGTATCAGATGATCGATGCGTATAAGAACAACGGCGAGGCTGGTGAATGGATACTCTCCGTCGCTTGCGAGGATCTCGACGGCGATCAGGTCGACGAGATCGTCTGTTGGAACAGCATCTACGCCCTTTCGGGCAGCGGAGCCGGCGGCGACCCGTTCACGCTTGATTTCTACAATGGCGGCGAAAACGTTTTTGGTACCAATACGTTCGCCGATATGCTCGCGCTCGGAGACGTGAACGATGACGAGAAAGCGGACATCGTATTAATCGATGAGGGTAAGGATTATCTGAACGTATATACGGTCGGATCGGGGGCTTTGGTACGACTCGCCCATGTGCCGGTGGAAAAAAAGAGCGGAGATATCGGCGGGAGTCTTTGTTTGCCGGACGTCGACCGCGACAGCAAAATTCTTTCCTACCTGAACCATGAACTCAAGTTCACGGAACCCCGGATCATCGCGGTCATCACTTCGCCGCCCTATTGGTCCGGTATCGCTCAGGCGGACAACTATACGAGCATGACCTACGGCGATATCCAAGCCTCGGGCAGCGAAACGACGAACAGTTACGGTTTCAGCGTCTCGGCGTCTTTCGGCGTATCCGCCGAGACTCCCCTCTTCGGAAGCGCCCTTTCGGTTGAGGTCAAAGCGACAATAGAAAATTCCTTCACCTGGACCTACGCCGACAGCACGGAGATTACGACGACCCGCGGTTTCACGGCCTCAGGCGGGGAAGATAAGGTGGTGTTCTCCGCCATTCCCTTCGATTGTTATTATTACACGATCGTGGGTTCTCCGAAAACAAGCGAGATAGGGACGCAAACCGTCGTCAGTATTCCTCGGACCCCGGTCATCCTCTCCCAGAGCCGGAGCTACTACAACGCGAACAACGGAGACGGAGAGGACATCGATGAAACGGTTCTCTCTTTTACGATGGGCGATCCGCTGAGCTATCCCGACTCTGGCGATCGGGACGCGATTTCAACCGCTAAGGGCGGGAAAGGCCTGTATACGAACGATAATCACTGTCAAACAATCGCTCAGGGAAACGGAAGCACCTCCCTTTCAATTACGAAGCTTGAGGAAGAAGCCGTATCCTTCGATTATGATCTGGCCATCAGTGTAGAGAAAGAAGTCGTGGTTAGCGGCGTGCTGACCGGCAGCGGTTTGGGCTTCAATTATGGATACGGTTACACCAACAGCGTGTCCTCGGGAACATTCGTGGAGGTTGCGGTGGGAGATATCATAAACGCTCCCGATTACGCGGGTCACAAGTTCAAGTACGGACTTATGGCGTACCCCGAGACCAAGGGTGACCAGCAGTTTACGGTCGTGACGTGTTGGGTCGATCCGCTTTAGGATAGGACTAAATGATCTGGTCAGTCGCGATTGGAATTGGTCATGCGCATGACCAATTCCGCGCGACTGGTTATTTCGGTTTTCTTGAAGATATTGCTCAGATGGAATTTGACCGTACTCACCGAAACGCCCAGCTGATCGGCTATTTCCTTGTTCGATTTGTTTTTTGAAAGCCAGTCAACCACCCGGAGCTCTCCGAGCGTCAGGACCGGGGTATCCGCCGGAGCCGATTTCGCGATCGAGCCCCGTTCCCGGAGCTCCAGCGTCCAACCTTCTATCTTTCCCTCTTGAACGACGGGGAAACGGGAGATTTCCTTGTGCCTGCTTATCCGTTCGATAAGCGGTTCCGAAGGAAGTCCCAACAGATGCTTTTCCGATTCTCCGAGCATCCGCGACGCCGCGTGGTTCAGATCCGCGATCAGGCCCGCTGAATCCGTTACGATTATTCCGAAATCCGCTCGGTCGAAGGAGGCCGGACGGGGGGCCATCACCAGCAGGATCAGTTGGTTTCGCCGAAAGGACGCGGTCAGGAAGATGGCGTTGACTGCCATTGCCGGGGCTGATAGATCTTTATGCCACCAAGGGATGATTTTGGTGATGAAGAAAAGGTTTATCATCAGGGGAAGAATGATTCCCGACAATATCAGGATCGATTGTCCGTAATATATCCGGTTGATGAGAGCGGCGTGACGAACCAGTATCCACACGCCGATAACCATCAGACTATACGCCTGCGCGAACATCAACATTCCGATGGGCCCGTAACCGTCAACCCTCATCGCGATGAGCCAATCGACGGCCTCAAAGCGCAAGCCGAGCCAGAGCATACCATGGAGGCCGTTCGTAAGGCCCGCGACGCAACTGATGACGGGGATGATAAAAAAGAGCGGTAGGCGGCGCCTGAGCTTCTGACCCTGATCCGCGAACTCAAGGGTCGCGAAGAGCCAGAAGGAAGGTGAACTACCGATGAATAGATAGTCGATGGCCGCCAAGGTCTGCTTGAGAGTGTGGTCCTTCGTCAGAAGCTCGAAATAATTGGTGATCAAAAAAAAGAGAGCCAAGTAATTATATCTGCGCAACCACTTGAAGCGCTGAAACAAAGGAGCGAAATGAGGCAGCGTGAGCGTCAGGAGGATGCCCAGGAAGATGATCGGGGTAATCACCAGGAAGAAGTAATATTGGGCCATATAGGATATTGCACTGATTTCGCGCATTCAGCAATACAACCTGGAACTGCAGCTCAGAGGCCAGCGGAAGATCGCCTTCCGAAGGCCGCTTGTGCCGGTACAGCTCCTCGCGGTCCACGCGGTCCACACGGATCGAATGGACCGCGTCGATGTCGCCGTCGGGCCGGGGCACGCGCGTTAGGCAGAATCGCGCTTATTTCGCTGTCCCCATTCCTTCGGAGACGGGAACGACGGGATTCGCGATCTCCCGCAGGCGCCGGACGATATCCAGGTGCTGGGTGCAGGCCTGCTCGCACTGGCCGCATTCCACGCAGGGGGATGCGCCTTCGGGGTTGAGGTTCCAGTGCCACTTGAGCCTGTCGCCGATCGCTTCGGGTTTTCCGCCGAGCAGCATCTGGTTCCAGGCGTCCATGTATTTCGGGATGGGGATGCCCTGCGGGCAGTCGTCGCAGTAGCCGCAGCCGGTGCACAGGCCTTCGAAGGAAGCCGAGGCTCCCGCCTTGACCGCCGCGAATTCATCCGCCGTACGCTTTTTCCAGCCTTCCATCGCCAGGAGGGCTTCCTTGACCTCTTTCTCGTTGGAGAAGCCGACGAGGGTCGTGGTGATGTCCTCATGGTCCCAGAGGAAGCGGAGGGCCGCCTGGACGACGGTTTCGTCGTCCGCCCTTTTCAGGAAGGAGAAGAGTTCGGGGTGCTGAGGGATGATGCCTCCGCCGAGGGGGTTCATGATCACGGCGCCGAGTCCCTTGGCCCTGACCGCGTCGAAGGCTTTTTCCCGGGCCTTGAAGTTGTAGGCCGAATAGCCGAACAGCACGCCTTCGAACACGCCTTCCATGAGCAGTTCCTTGATCTGGTCGCCGATGAGGTGGCTGGAGACGCAGATGTGGCGGATGAGGCCCTCTTCCTTGAGCTTCAGGAACTCCTGCAGGACTCCGTCTTCTTTCCTGCCGAGCCACTGGTCCAGGCTCGTGACGCACCAGACATGGTAGAAGTCGATCGAATCCACTTTGAGGCGCTTCAGCTGGGCTTCGATCTCGCGCCTGACGTCGGCGGGGCGCGATTTGAAGGTCTTGGTGGAAAGATAGTAGGGGACGCCGCGGCGCCTGAGTTCCGCGAGGCCTTCGCCGAAGGTTTCCTCGCTCTTGGTGCCGAAGTAGGCGGGCGCGGTATCGAAGTAATTCACGCCGCCTTCCGCTGCGGTGAGCATGGTGCGCACGCAGGCCTCGCGGTCCTCGATCTCGGCGAAGCGCATGCCGCCGAAACCGAGCAGCGAGACGTGCTTGCCGGTGTTTCCGTATTTTCTGTAGATCATCGGGGTTTCCTCCGGGAGAGCCCATTCTACCCGAGGAAGGGCGGCAGGGGAAGCGAAAACGTCGTAGTCAGAGCAGGGGGCGTACGGAAGCCGACCGGAGGCCGGCCGGGCCGGGCAGGGCGGGCAGCGCGGCGAGGGCTTCCCCGAGGATGGCGATGCCCGTCTCCGCTTCCCGCGCGGAAAGGGCGGCGAAGCTGACGCGCACATGGGAATCCCCGGATTCATGGGTGCCGGCCACGTACACCGCTTCCGGGACCACGGCGCAGCCGCGGGCGAGCGCCGCGCCGCGGAGGGCGACGCCGGAAATGCCCGGCGGAAGGCGCAACCAGAGGTGCAGGCCGCCGCCCGGCGGATCGAAGGAAACCCCCAGGGACGCGAGGGAGGTAGCCGCCCGGACGGACGAGGCGTACACCTCCCCGTAATGGGCGCGCAGGCGTTCCAGCTGGGCCTGGTGCAGGTTCCTGCGGAGGTAGAGCTCCAACGCGCGCTGGACGAGGCCGTCCGTGGCGATGTCGGTGGCCCTCTTGGCGCCTTCCATGCGGTCGCGCAACTGACGGGGCCCGACCATGGCTCCCAGCCTGAGACCGGGCATGAGGACCTTGGAGAAGCTGCGCAGGTAGATCACGCGGTCGGCGGCGTCGACGGATTTCAGGCAGGTCGGGCTCCGCCGCTCTCCGAACGAGAGGTCGGACAGCAGGTCGTCCTCCAGTATCCAGAAGTCATGGCGTTCGGCGAGGGCCAGGAGTCCGCGCATCCTTTCGCCGCTCCAGCAGACGGTGGTCGGATTCTGGTAGCGGGGTATGACGTAGACCAGACGCAGCTTGCGCGTCCGCGCGGCGACCTCAAGCGCAGACAGGTCCATGCCGTCGCGGTCGACCGGGATGCCGATGGTTTCCGCGCCGCGCGACCAGAACACCGCCAGGGCTCCCCGGTAGGTGGGGGTTTCCACCGCGACCGCGTCCCGGGAACCGAGCAGGGCCTTGGCCGCGATGTCGATGCCCTGCTGAGCGCCTGAAATCACGGAAATGTCCCCCAGGTCGGCGTCCACCGCCTGGGAAGAACGGAGATAATCCGCGAGCGCATGCCTGAAAGGCTGCCAGCCGGAACTCTCCTGGTAACCGAAGGCCCAGCCGCCGTCGCGGTCCAGGACTTCGTCCATGAGGGCCTTGAATATGGAAGCGGGGAAGAGGCCGGGGGAGGGCGCGCCCGCTGCCATGTCCAGGACCCCGGCAGGGACCACCACGCGGCCGGATGCGAGGTCCGCGAGGGCGCCGTCCTCGCGGTTCCGGGCGGCCGCCTCCCTGGGCGCATTGCCCTCGCGCACGTAGACGCCGCTGCCGGCGCGGGCGACGGCCCAGCCTTCGCGCTCCAGGATGCGGTAGGCGGCCACGGCGGTTGCCGGATTCACGCCCGCGGCATCGGAGAGCCTGCGGATGGAAGGCAGCCGCTCGCCGCCTTCCGCTTCGCCCGAAAGGATCGCGCTGCGCAGGAAATCGGCGAGTTTGAGGTAGAGCGGAGTCTCGGAATCTTCATCGAGCCGAATCGTATCAATACGCATGATCATCCGTATCGTAACTGTGTTGACATGGAGCGATACACTTGTGATATTCTAACGTGAAGGAGCACAATATGGAAGATCGATTCGCCTTGAACCGGGACCTGGCAAAAATGCTGAAAGGCGGCGTCATCATGGACGTGGTGGACGCCGAGCAGGCCCGCATCGCCGAGGCCGCGGGCGCGGTCGCCGTCATGGCCCTGGAACGGGTTCCTTCCGACATCCGCAAGCAGGGCGGGGTGGCCCGCATGTCCGATCCGAAGATGATAAAGGAAATAAAAGCCGCCGTAACCATCCCGGTGATGGCCAAGGTCCGCATCGGCCACTTCATCGAGGCCAGGATCCTGGAAGCCATCGGCATCGACTACATCGACGAGAGCGAAGTCCTGACCCCCGCCGACGAATCCTTCCATATCGACAAGCGCGCTTTCCGCATCCCCTTCGTCTGCGGTGCCCGCGACCTGGGAGAAGCCCTGCGACGCGTCGGCGAGGGAGCCGCGATGCTGAGGACCAAGGGCGAAGCCGGAACCGGAAACGTGGTTGAGGCGGTCCGCCATCTGCGCGCCGTCAATGACGCCATCAGGCGCCTTGCCTCCCTTCCCCGCGAGGAACTCATGAAGGAGGCCAAGGAACTCGGCGCCCCCTACGACCTCATCCTCTCGGTCGCCGAGAACGGCCGCCTGCCGGTGGTCAACTTCGCCGCGGGCGGGGTGGCCACCCCCGCCGACGCCGCGCTGATGATGGCGCTCGGGGCGGAAGGCGTCTTTGTCGGCTCGGGCATCTTCAAGTCCTCCAATCCCGCCCGCCGCGCCGCCGCCATCGTCAAGGCCGTCACCTACTGGGAGGACGCTTCCGCCGTGGCAGCTGCTTCCGAAGGCCTCGGTGAAGCGATGCCCGGCATCGACCTCCGCGACCTTGCGCCTGAACAGCGGCTCGCGGAGCGCGGCTGGTGACAAAGATCGGGGTCCTCGCGCTGCAGGGTGGCGTCGCCGAGCACCTCGCCTCGCTGCGCCGCCTGGACGGGTCCGACCGGGCCTCGGGCGGAGCGGGGATCGAGGCGCGCCGCGTCCTCGTTTCCGCCGACCTCGACGGCCTGGACGGCATCATCCTTCCCGGCGGCGAAAGTACGGCGGTAGGCAAGCTGCTCGCGGAGGGCGGCTTGGGGGCGGAACTCAAGGCGGCCGTCGCCGGGGGGCTGGCTGCCTGGGGGACCTGTATGGGGGCGATCCTGCTGGCCCGTGCGGTGGGCGGCGGCGAGACCCATCTTTCCCTTATGGATATCCGGGTGGAGCGCAACGCCTACGGGAGCCAGCTGGACAGCTTCACCGGCTCCCATCCGATGGCGGGGCTGGAGGGCGGCCCCTTCCCGATGGTGTTCATCCGGGCTCCGGTCATTTCTTTCGCAGGACCGGGAGCGTCGATCCTGGCGCGGGTCAGCGGAGACATCGTCGGCTGCCGGCAAGGCCGGCTATTGGCCACGACCTTCCATCCCGAGCTCACCGCGGATACGAGGGTGCATGCGATGTTCGTGCGGATGGCGAGGGGACAAGAATAAATATCTCATCAGTCAAGCAAGTTTCCCTTGAATATATCAAAACGTATATATAGACTGCTTGGATGAACCGACGCCTTCGTGAAATCCTCTCCGTGATCTTCGTTTCCGCCGTCGCCGCGGGCGGCTTCTTCGTGCCGGTCCTCGGCTTCGCCGTCGCCCTACTCCTGCTCATCGCCCTGGCGATGAACCTGTTCAAGCGCAGATCCTTCTGCTCCTCCGTCTGTCCCCGGGGCGCTGCCCTCGGCTTCGTCTTCTCGCGCGTCTCCCGGCGCCGCCCTCTGCCTGCCTTCCTTCGGACCGACGGCATGCGCAAGGCGCTTTGCGGCTTCATGATGTTCTGCGTGGTCGGCAGCACCTTCAGGCTCCGCGGCGACCTGGGCGCACTGGGCGGCTTTTTCTGGGGACTCTGCTTGATCTCCCTGAGCGGTGGTGTCGCCCTGGGTGCGCTTTTCAAGCCGCGCGCCTGGTGTGCCGTCTGCCCGATGGGAACGCTGCAGGATACGACGGCGATCAAACGGAGAGGATAGGCCTTCACTGCGCCCGGCGGCATCGCTTTCCTATAGCCTCTGCACGAGTAGGGCGACGCCCTGGCCTCCGCCGACGCAGAAGGAGATCAGGCCGAATTCCTCGCCCCGTCGCTCGAGCTCGGCGAGCGTCTTGGCGATGAGGATTCCTCCGGTCGCCGCCAGCGGATGCCCGAGCGCGATCGCTCCCCCGTTCGGGTTGAGCTTGGCGGGATCGATGCCGAGCTCGCGGGAGCAGGCGATCGTCTGTGATGCGAACGCCTCATTGATCTCCACCACGCCGATGTCGGACAGCGTCATGCCCTTCGCCTTCAGCAACTTCCCGATCGCGGTCACCGGCCCCATACCCATATAATCGGGTTCCACGCCTACCGAAACGAATCCGCGGCACGCGCCCAGGATGGCCGCGCCGTACGCTTCGGCCATGTCCTTCTCCATGACGACGAGCGCGGATGCGCCGTCGCAGTTGGGGGAGCTGTTTCCTGCCGTCACTACGCCGTCGGCGAGGCCGCTGGCGACACGGAGAGAGCCCATCGTCGCCAAGTCGCTTTGACGCATGGTCTCGTCCCGACAGACCGTCGCGCTCGCCCCCTTGCCCGCGGGAACCACGACGGGCAGGATCTGGGAACCGAAGTATCCGGCGTCCCATGCGGCGATCGCCCGTCGGTGGCTTTCCACAGCGTACGCATCGCAATCTGTCCGCGTGACGCCGTATTTTCTCGCGACGTTCTCGGCCGTTTGGACCATGCCCGCGTTACCGTACTCGGGGGGCGTGACCGTAGGGTGCAAGAATTCAGGCGGGGCGGCTTGGAAAGCCTGTTCGGTGCGAGCCAGCAGCCATGGCCTCCGTGTGTCCATCTCCACGCCGCCGGCGACGATGGCACCATACATTCCCCCTTCGATCAGCGCGGATGCGTAGGCGACGGCGTTCAGGGAAGTTCCGCATTGCCGATCGAAGCTGATCGCGGGCGTTCCGACAGGCAGGCCGGAGGCGAGGGCTACAACGCGCGCCACGTTGTTGTATTCCTTGCCCATCACGCAGCCGAACATGACCTCGTCGACGAGCGCCGGGTCGATCCGGGACCGCGAGACGGCTTCCTTGACGACGACTGCCGCCAGTTCATGCGGCTTGAGCGGCGAGAGTCCGCCGCGGAACTTCCCGACCGGAGACCTGACCGCCGAAACGATGACCGCTTCCCTCATTTGGTTACTCTCCGCAAATGCTTGAAATCCGTCCATACGGGGATGCCTGTGTATTCTTTGGGCTTCTCCTCATCGCGCAGGACGCGGAGCGCGCCGTTCGCGAGGGCTTCCATCTCGAACTCCCCGCCGTAAACCTTGACCGGGGCGATGAAGCCGACCATCGACCGCACCATCTCAGTGAATTCCGTGTCCCTGACGACCCCGCCCGTGAGCACCACAGCGTCCACATCCCCCCGTAAGGCGGCCGCAAACATTCCGACGTACTTCCCTACCTGGTAAGCCATCGCTTCTTGGACGAGCTTCGCGTACTCGTCTCCGGCCTCTGCCATGCGTTTCGCCTCCCGGACATCGCTTGTTCCGAGGAGGTTCTCCATGCCGCCGTTTTTGAAGATCAGGTTGCTTATGTCGCTCGGGGCGTATTCGCCTGAGAAGCAGAGCCCGGAGACGGCACCGGGCGGTACGTTGCCGCACCTCGTCGGAGCCATCGGCCCTTCGCCGTCGACCAGATCGGTCGTATCGACCACCCGGCCCCTGCGGTGGGCGGAAACCGAACTGCCGCCGCCGACGTGCGCGACGACGACGTTGACGTCCGCGTAGGACTTGCCGAGTTCGGCGGCTGCCCGGATGGCCGCTTCCTTCTGGTTGAGCGCGTGGAAGCGGCTGTGCCGGTACACGCCGGCTATGCCCGTGACGCGCGCGACGTCGTCCATCTCGTCCACCGACGGCGGATCCACGACGAATGCCTTTCCTCCGAATTCGCGGGCAAATTCGGAGGCGAGGATCGAGCCGAAGTTGGCGGGGTGCTTGGCGTAGCGGCCGGAGCCCGCGTCGGAAAGCATCAGGTCATTAACCGAATAGGTGCCGCCCGCGCAAGCGACGCAACCCCCGCCCCGCCCGACGAAAGCGTCGATGCTTCCGCTCCGGACGCCATCCAATCGATAACCGGCATCGGCCATAGCGCGGACCACCGTATCCCTGCGCAGGGGGAATTGATCGGCGATTTCCGCGCATTTTCTCAATTCGGCGGCGTCGTGTACGACCTCCGTCCCGAACAGTTTTTTTTCATTTTCGAATAAAGCGATCTTCGTCGAGGTGGACCCCGGATTGATCGCCAGCATCCGGAACGTTTTTCCGTTGCTCATCGTTCCTCCTTCGCCAAGTACACGGCCAAGGCGATCGTGTGCAATTTTGTTTCCGCCGTATCGGAGCGGGACGTGAAGATGACAGGGGAACGGGTTCCCGCCACGACGCCTCCGGTGGCTACATGGGCGAAGTAAGTCATCGACTTGTACAGCACATTCCCCACCTCGATCGTGGGGACGACCAGCAGGTCCGCTTTCCCGGCGACGGGATGGACGTATTTTTTGTGGGAAGCCGATTTCTCCGAGACTGCCAGATCAAGGGAGATCGGTCCCGCAACGACACAGTCGGGGATTTCCCCGTTTTCGTTCAACTCCTGAAGTTTCCGCGCTTCCACGGTGGAAATTATCTTTTCCGAAACCGTCTCCGCCGCGCAGAGGACCGCGACCTTGGGGACCGCGATGCCGAGCTTTTTCATCACGCCGACTGCGTTCCCGATGATCTTTTTCTTCGTCGCCAAGTCGGGGGCCGGAATGAATCCGGGATCGGTGATGAACAGGAGCCGGTCCAATTCGCGCATTTCCATGACAGCGATGGCGCTGATGATGTTGCCGTCGATGCGCAAACCCGCGAGGGGATCGAGCAGGGCCTTGATGAAGATCCCCGATTCCACGAGCCCCTTCATGACGATATCGGCCCTTCCGCCTGATACGAGGGCGACCGCGGCCTTGGCGGATTCCGCCGCGTCCGGAACATCGACGATCTCAAAAGACGCGAGGTCTACGGAGATGGCCGCGGCGATCTCCCGGATGCGCCTGAGGTCGCCGAACAGGACGAAATCCGCGAGCCCCGCCGACATCGCCGCGCCGACGGAAGCGAGGATATCCTCGTCCGCGGCAGCCGAGACCGCGACTGTCCGCCTCGGAGCGTTCCTCGCAACCTCCATGAGGTCGCGCATGCTCTTCAATTGCTGCATTTCCCCACCTCACGCCTTCTCGACGAATTCGACGATGTTCCCGTCGGGATCGAACGCCATCGCCATCCGTACGCCCGTCCGGACCTCCGTCTCCGCAACCGCGAATCGGATCTTCCGAGCCGCGAGTTCCCCGCAGAGCGCGGATAGCCCGGAAACCGCAAAGGTCATATGCCGGTAGCCGACGCGCTCGCCTGGTTTTTCCGGCTCCCGGTCGATAGTCGCTCCCGGTCCGGAGACGGACTCCGCTCCCTGCCTCGGTTCTATCAGCTTGATCTCGCTCGTCCCGAAACGGAACCGATGCAGGGTTCCGATGGGGATCGATATACTCCCCGCAGAAACGAGGCCGAGAGCGTCGCGGTAGAAGGCGAGGCTGGCCTCGATATTTTCCGTCACGATCGCCATATCTATGGAATCCTTTGCTGCGATCATCAGAAATTCACCTTGTCCGCGCCCTTCAGTCCAAGGATCTGCCGCGCCTCGTCCGGCGATGCGACGTCCTTCGTCGCTTCCTTCACGATCCGTACGGCTCGCTCCACGAACCGTACGTTGGTCGCCAGGTCCCCTTTCGCGTAGTAGAGGTTGTCCTCCAGGCCGACGCGGATGTTTCCGCCGAGGGCGATGGTCGCGTACATGATGGGTATGTGCGCCCGACCTATGCCGAACGCGGACCAGGTGGCGTCCTCGGGGAGCTGTTTCCGGAAATACAGGAGATTTTCCACGGTCGCCTCCGCCGCTCCGAGGGCGCCGAGCACCAATTGGAATTGCGGATTCTTCGCGGGCAGGACGTCCTTGGCCATGAAGAACTTCATCGCGCCGATATGGCCGAGGTCGAAGCACTCCAGCTCGGGCTTCACGCCGTGCTCCCGCATGGTCGCGGCGAGCTTCTCGATGAATTCCGGGCGGTTCGTGAATACCGCCGACGGAAGCCAGTTGAAGGTCCCGGCGTTGAAGGAAGCGATCTCCGGTCGCAGTTCGATGATGTGGGCCTGGCGGATCTCGTCGGTCGCCTTGAGGTCGCCCGAGGTGGTCAGGTTGACGACGACGTTCGGAGCCTTCGCATGTATGAGTCTGACGGTCTCGGCGAAGCGTTCCTTGCTGAGGGATCCGTTTCCTTGCTCGTCCCGCATATGGAGATGCACGATGGCGGCGCCCGCGTTGTAGCAGGCTACGGCGTCGTCGGCGATCTCCTGCGGCGTGAGGGGCACGTGCGGGTTCGCGGATCGGGGAGAGAGGGCTCCGTTGAGCGCCGCGGTGATGATGACTTTATCCATGTTTTCCTGCCTTTACTTGGAATTGTTCTGCTTGCTTTCGAGCAGCCGTTTGCCGGTCTCCGAACGGTCCGGATCGATGTCGATGGCGCCGCTGGGATATCTGTAGCGACCGATGTCCTTGTCCTTGGGAAAATCGAAGCGGCCGCCGTGCCGCATGACGACGGTTTTGATTTCCGGCGTATTCTCGCGGACGATGCGTTCGAACTGCTCGACGATCTGGTTTGGATCGCCGGCGCAATGCGCCAGGTTGTCGTAATGGTCGGGAATAAGCAGCTTCGCGTTCAGGGCTTCGCCCAGGCGGGCCCCGTCGTACGGGGTCATCTTGTCGAAGGCTCCGGGATGGTTGTGTCCGATGTCGAAGATCGCGACGTCGATATCGAATTCACGCGCCAGATGCACGTAACCGTCGTTGTACCAGGTGTCGCCCATGAACAGGAGAGTCCCGCCCGAGGTCTCGAACAGGAAGGAGACACAGCAGTCCTCGTAGGGGAGGACCTGGCCTCCGCCGGTGCGTATCGCCGTGTCGTCGTAATTGATGACGAAGTGGACCTTCGCGCCGGGCACTTCCACCGATCGCCCGACGATAGCGGTATGGATCCGCTTCCCGGGAACCTCGAATTCAGCCAGTTTCGCCGCGACCGTTTTAGGGCCGTAAAACCCGCATTCCGTCGTCTGCGACGCGGCCTTCACGCTGTAGATATCGCAATGGTCCTGGTGCACGTGGCTGATGAAACAGCCGTCCAGGCGATCGAACTTCCATGGATCGATCACCTGCGGATTCAGGCGCAGCCAGTTGTGGCTCGCCGCCCCGTCCTGCTTGCAGACGCCGCAATATTCTTTGGATGTGTAGCCGGAACCGCCCGCGAATTGGTCGATCCAGAAAACGCCTCCAGCGTCGGTCTTGACGACCCAGGAACAACCGCCGCACCACCAGAGGCTCACCTGTCCCTTGGGAACGATCGCGTCTCTTATTTGCTGGTTGAGGAAGGTTCCCCACTCAGGGAATGCTTCGCCCAGCCACGATTCCCTGGTAACCGTCCGATTGAAATTATTGTAGCCGCCCGATATCAGGCCCCGTCCGTCGGTCATTTGCATGGTGATTCACCTCTAGTGGTAGCATGATCTAATGGTATTACCAATAATAATACCAACCGTCAAAGTTCTTTCCTTCGCTTCTGGATATAGTCGAGAGTCTTGCGCCATGCGCCCTCGAAGGACGAGCGGAAGCGGACGACGGGGCCGAACCCCTCGAAATCCTCGGCCGTCAACGAACCTGCGCGGTACGCCTTCCGGAAATCGGCGAGCTTCGATTCGAGCTCGTCGACGACAGCGTAAGGCGAGGGCGCGTCGAAACGTTGCACCACGGGCGGATCCGTTTCAAGGAGGGTATCCGCGCAGCCCTTCCAGTTGATAGTGACGCCGCCCGGGGCCCCGACCATTTCGGTGAAGTGCTGCAGACCGCGCGCCCCGCCGGACAGGAAGCCGATCGGGTACCGCTTTTCCGATACCGTCCGGTAGATCTTCCTCGCGACGATGATTCCCGCCTGCCACAGCGCATCCCTGTCGACCTCGATCCCTTCCTTCCCGGCGACCGACTGCAGGTGCTCGTCGAAAATGCCCGGTATGTGCGCGAAGATCAAGGGCGCGGGATTCTTCATGCCCGCCGAGCGTTCGGCGTACAGCGATCCGACGGCGATGACCTGGTCCACCGACATCACTTCAGTCGCCAGGATCGGCATCCGTTCCTGGATGAGGACGTCCATCGCCTCCAGGCCGGACTTCGTCGCGGGAATCTTGGCGATGACGTTCGGCGCCGCTTCCTCTGGGAAGCGCGCTTCCTCTGGGAAGCGCGCTTCATCCGATTCGCGCGCTTCCCGGTGGAAACGCGCGAATCGGATGATATCGTCGCGGCCCTCCCTGTTCGGTCCTCCCTGGATGCTCACCCAGCCGCGTTTGCCGCCGCTCTTCCCGAACATCGGCAAGAATTTCGCGCTGACGCCCCTTACGAGCTCCCGCTGGAATATCGTCTGCGCCATGTCGTCGTCGTCCTCGCGACGGATGATCGCGTCCAGCATCTCTTTGGCGTATGCGCCGTCGTCCTCGCTATTGAGGATCTTCCAGGGAAAGGACGGGTTCTGCGTGCACCCGACCGCGCCCGCCTCGATCGCGAGGTCGGCTTCCTTCCGGGTAACGTTGTTTATCCAGAACTCCGTGGGCGTCGCCCGGGCGACGCGCCGGAAATAATCGGAACCCATTCATCCCTCCTTCTTCTGCTGCTCCCGCAGGCTCAATTGTACGGATTCGATATGTTCGAACATGATCCGGTACGCCTCACCGGCGTTCCGGGCCGAAATCTCCTGGAAAATCCGGTGATGGTAGTCGGAAGCCGCGTCGAAGAGTCCCATCTCCCTTTGCATCAGGCCAGTCCGCTGCTGTTCCCATACCGAACGCCTGATGGCGTCCAGGAACTGGATGCAGAAGCGGTTGTGGGTCGCTTTCGCGATGGCGTTGTGGAAATGATTGTCGTTCTCGTACAGGCTCTCCCCGTCGCCGGCACCGGCCTTGTACCGGTCCAGTTCCTTGTCGCGCTTTTCCATCGCGTCCTTGATTTCCGCGAGGTCCCCCGCGGTGGCGTTGGCCGTGGCCAATTTGGCGGCGTAGGCCTCCATCATCTTCCGCGCCTCCATGATCTCATCCATCGAGGTGTTGTCTAGGATGGTGTAGGTATAGATGATCTTCCCGAGGATGCTCGGATCATAGCGATTCACGAACGTCCCTTCGCCCTGGCGAGCCTCAAGGATCCCCAGCATCGACAGGGCGCTGATGGCTTCGCGGAGCGGAACGCGGCTCACGCCGAGCATTTCGGCGAAGTCCCGTTCGTTCGGCAATTGGTCACCGGAATGGAGCTCCCTTTTCTCGATTCGATCCAAAATGTAGTCGATGATCTGTTTGCTGGAGCTCCTCTTCTTGACGATGGCCATCCGCGCGTCCTCCCTATCGGTTCAATGGTAATGCCATCATATCAAAGACGACGCGCGGTTTCCAATGGGCAGGCCGGTCGCGCTACTTGACCGCGGCGGCGGCCCCCCGTTTGATAAGCGCGTCTCCGGCAAGGGCGTAGACCAGGCCGAAGGCGCAGATGGCGAGGAGAGGGATCAGTACCCCGGGTACATAGGTGGAGAAATTGAAGTACACCATCGCGATCGTGGCGGCTGTGGGGATCAGGGTCACTGCGTACAGGACCGGCGTGCTCATCCTGAAAGATGATTTTGCCCATTGTTCCGGATAGAGCCGCGGCAACGATAGCAGGCCGAGATTCGGGATGACGTTGCAGAGAACCTGGAGGCCCGCGGCGATCTTCAGAAGGTTAACGTTGAGCACCGCAACGTCCTTCACGAACAGCATCGGGGCGATTCCCATTACGACGAAAATGAATTGTATCCGGTAGGGGGCGCCGTACTTGTTCTCCTTCGCGAAGAATTTCGGGAACCAGCCGTCCTCGGCGGCGCGGATGCAGGACTGGGAGTACCAGGAGAACGCCGAATTGATCGTCGTCGCGACGGCGAGGCAGGCACCGGAGAATATGAAGAAGTACAACAAGGCTTTGTTCGAAAAGATCGCGCCTGCGGCGTTGATGACCGCATTGGTGGGTCCCTTGAAGAAGAGGGTGCCCGGGATCTTCGCGCCGCCTTTGGCCAGCGGCTCGATGGGCAGGGCGCCGCTCGTCGCGAGGGCGATGCCAGCGAACAGGAATGCCACCGTGCCGGCGACGGCGAAGCAGGCGCGCGGAAGGTTCTTTTCAGGATCCTTCACCTTTCCGCCCAGCTCCAGCACGGACATGCCGCCGCCGAGGGTGAAGATCAGCAGCGAGAGGGCATTGAAGAATCCGACGGGGCCGCCGGTGAGGAATTTATCCTCATGAAACACGAAGCCCGCATCGATTTTCCGGATGCCGAACACGATGAACAGAAGGATCGCCGCGAACATCGCGTAGTTCATGACCTTCTGCACGACGACCGCGCTTTTCAGACCGAAGTAGTTCGCGATATAGAACAGTACGACTATTCCGGCGCCGACCAGCTTGGGATCAAGGTTCGTGAAGACTGACGTGAAGAACATCGCGAAGGACGTCGCGTTCGCCGCCATCATGATGCGGCCGATGAAGAAGAGCCAGAAATAGAACCCGGCGGCCTTGTTGGAAAACGCTTCCTTGCTCAGGGAATACGAGACGCCGCTGCGGGGCACGACAGAGCCGGCGATGATGGTCGGCAGCATGCAGAAGACGATGGTCGCCGCGCCCGCCAGATATACCAGGAAGGCGCTCCCTCCAGTGAAGTTGATGGCCACGCCGGTGAGGGTGAAGACCCCCGCACCGATCGTGAAACCGATGCCAAGGGCGTACAAATCCGAAAAACCGAGCTTATGATCCATGATGACCTCCTTAGGAAATTACGAAATATTCTCGTCCGATCCATGCGATCCTGTTTTCGATACGTTCACCTCCTGTCGGTTTTATTGTCAGCGCGTGTTCTCGTTCGAACATCAGGATCCTCAATCGTTAATGTAAGATGGTAATACCATGTTACCAATGACAATTGAAAATTGTCAACAAATATCTGCCTGGTCGGTGATTTTCATTCGAAAGTGAGGCAACGGGGGTAGGCATTTTGGAGTTGATGTGGAAAAAAATCGTACAGGGACGCGGAAAAGCCGGACTAATTCCCGGAATGCCTACTGAACCACTTCCGAGAAGGGCGGAGCCCTCTCCAGGACCGCGGAGACCACGCGGTGTTCGGCCAGGGCCAACTCCGGATCGCGCTCCAGCATGGAGAAGGCGTCGGCGCGGGCCCGCTCCAGGACCTTCGCGTCGCGCACGGGGTCTGCGAGTCCCAGGGAGAGGTAGCCGGACTGTTCGATGCCGGCAATCTGGCCGGGCCCGCGCAACTTCAGGTCCTCCTCGGCTATCACGAAACCGTCGCCGCTTTCCAGCATCGCCTTCAGGCGGGCTTTTCCGTCATCGGCGAGGTGTTCGGAATAAACCAGGAAGCAGTAGGATTGTGCATCGCCGCGGCCGACGCGGCCGCGGAGCTGGTGGAGGGCGGAGAGGCCGAAGCGCTCGGCGTGCTCCACGACCATGCAGGAGGCGTTCGGCACGTCCACTCCCACTTCCACGACGCTCGTGGCCACGAGCACGCGCGCTTTTCCGTTCCGGAAGGATTCCATGGCGAGCCGCTTCTCTTCCTCTTCCAGTTTTGAATGGACCAGGGCGACGGCGTGCTTCGGGAAGACCTTGGTCGCGAGCCGCCGGGCCATGGAGACCGCGTCCTTGATGCCGTCCGCGCCGGAGCCTTCGCCGGATCCCGCGCCGGAGCCTTCGCCCTCGCCTTCGATCAGGGGATACACGAAGTAGGCCTGCCGTCCGGCGTCCAGCTCCGCCCGCACGAAGTCGTAGACCTTGGCCTCGTTCGACTGCCTGGAAAGGTGGGTCTTGATCGGCTTGCGGCCGGCCGGCATCTGGCGGATCACCGTGACGTCCAGGTCGCCGAATACGGTGAGCGCGAGGGTCCGCGGGATGGGCGTAGCGCTCATCATCAACAAGTCAGGCAGGTCGCCCTTCGCCATGATCGCGGCGCGCTGGGTGACGCCGAAACGGTGCTGTTCGTCCACCACCACCAGGCGCAGCGAGCGGTATTCCACGTCGCGGGAAAACAGGGCGTGCGTCCCGACGACGATGTCGATCGATCCCTCCGACAGGGCGCGCAGGAGGCGGGAGCGGCCGGAAGCTTTCACGTTGCCGGTAAGGAAGGCGAGCCGTATGCCGAGCGGCTCCAGCACGACCGCCGCGTTCTCCGCATGCTGGCGGGCCAGAAGTTCGGTGGGCGCCATCACCGCGGCCTGCCCGCCGAGTTCCACCGCGCGCAGGCAGGCCATGAAGGCGACGAGGGTCTTTCCCGAGCCGACGTCACCCTGCAGCAGGCGCGCCATCGGGAAGCCGTCCTCCATGTCCGCGTTCATCTGCGTGATCGCGGCCTTCTGGTCGCCGGTCAGGTCGAAGGGAAGCCGTTCGGCCAGCAGGGCCTGCTTGGGGCTCAGCGCCGGGGCGGCTCCCCGCGGGGCGGCTCCCCGAGAGGCGGCCTCCAGCGGGGCAGCCTCCGCTCCGGCATCGGTCCTGCGCGCCGTCCTTCGGGCCATGGCCTGCTTCCCCACGATGGTTTCCAGATAAAAGAGCTCTTCGTAGATGAGGGTCCGCTTGGCTTCCTCGAGCTCTTTCATGCTGGAGGGGAAGTGGATGGCGGCGAGGGCGGCGGCCTTGGTCATGAGCCCATCCCGTTCGATCAACGCGGCGGGAAGTTCGTTTTCAAGATGCTGGCCGTATTGATGGAGCGCGCGCTTGATGATCCGCCTCAGCTCACCCTGGACGAGGCCTGCGGAAAGGGGATAGACGGGAAGGATGCGGCCCGCGGCCGGGCCTGCGGCTGCGGCCGCACCCGCACCCGGGCCTGCGGCCGCGGGCGCAGCCGCACCCTCGGCCGCGCCGGATGGAGCCAGGTACGGCGTCCCGGCGGCGGTCGGCGCCACGGGTTCGGCTTCGAAAGCGGTGGACTGGATTTCCCCGTACTTGTAGTAGAAGCGGCCCCAGAGCCGGAACCGCGATCCCACCGGAAGCTGCTTCTCCAGGAAGGGCCGGTTGAAGCAGACCAGCACGGCCCTGGCGCTACCGTCCTCCACGATGACCTTCAGGGTCTTCATCCTGCCCGCGCCGAACCAGTCGTGGGCGAGCACTTCCACCTCCGTGCAGACGGTACCGTTCCGCAAAAAGTCGGCGAGGGGGATCCTGCGCGACCGGTCCTCCCAGTCGCGCGGATAGTAGGACAGGAGGCCGGCGACATTGGCGACGCCGACCGAAGCGAGCTTGCGCTCTATCGCGGGGCCCGCTCCGGTGACGTGGGTGACGCTCGCGTCCAGTTCGCGCAGGAACACGGTCGCCTAGAAGGGAAGTTTGGAGAGGAGACCCGAAAGGATGCCGATCAGGATGCCGCCGGCAACCCGCACGCCGAAGAGGACCGCGAGGGCGGAAATCAGGCTCTGCTTGTAGCTCACGATCCTGTCGCCGTACAGCATCCGGTTGATCCTGAAGAGCACGGGACGCGAGATGCCGTCCACCGCCTTCCAAATCGGGAGGAAGGAATCGGAGCCGCGGACGTACGAGAAAAAGCGGAGGCCGATGACGATAGCGAGGAATACGAGGATGAAGGCTACCGCCGACCAGGCGCCGGAAAGCGCCATGGAGAGGAAGATGCCGACCGTCAGGCGCCCGAAGTAGCCGATCGTGATGAGGGCGTTGTTGACGAGGGCCAGCGCGGCCAGGGCCGCCAGCGGCGAGAAGTCGAAGCCGCCGGCCCGGAGCGCCGGGAAACGGCGGAACCAGTCCAGGTAGGGATCGACGGCGCGCGAGATGAGTTCGTAGGGTTTGCCCAGATCGTGGCCTTCAAACCAGCTCAACAGCACGCGCAGGAAAACGAGGATCGTATAGGCCGAGACGGCGGCACCGAGCAGGCGGACGGCGATGATCATGGCAGCGTACCTCCGGACTTGCGTGAATGATATCGAATTCCGGTCCGAGCGTCATCAGTCGCCGGGCCCTCCGGCGGGACCCCGCGGCGGGACCCTCCCGCAGGACCCTTGCCCGGCCGCGGCTCTAGGGTGCATTATCCAAGCATATTTCGAAAACAGGAGCTATGCGGTGCTGAAAATTCTCCATGTCGATAGGAGCGGACTTTTCCGCAAGGTGATGCGGGAGATGGTCATGCGCACCGGACATACGGTGGTCAGCGTAGCGAAGAGCGCCGATGCGCTGGACGTCCTCGCTTCGGGCGGCATCGACCTCGTGGTCACCGCCCTTGAACTGGACGACGGGAACGCCGAGAACTTCATCAACGCGCTCTCGAATTCCGAAGCCCGCGAGGTCCCGGTCATAGTCGTCACCGCGACCGATTCGCTGCAACAGCGCGAGTGCCTGTTTTCCCTCGGCGTAGTGGATTACATGCTCAAGAGCGAGCTCTCGGAGGACCGTTTCCGACGGTATTTCGATGCCCTGGTCGCCGGCGACGAACTATCGCGCTGCATGCGCGCGTTGCGCGTAGCGGTGCTCGACGATTCGCAGGTCATTCTCAGTATCGTGTCCCGCATCCTCTCCTTGAACGGCTTCGAATCCTGCAGTCTCTTCGCGGATCCGCTGGATCTTTTCAAGGCGGAGGAAGGCTTCGATTTGTATATAACGGACATCGTGCTGCCCAAAATGTCAGGGGAACAGGTCGTCTCGCGCCTGCGCCGCGAACATCCCGACTCCATCATACTCTCGATGTCCAAGTTCACCGGGGAGAAGCCGCTCTCCAACATCCTGCTGGCGGGCGCCGATGACTACATCCACAAGCCCTTCGACGCCGCGGGCCTCATGTCCCGCATAAAAGTCAACGTCCGCTCCTACCTGCTCAAGAAAAGGCTGGAAAAGATGGCGGTCACCGACGGCCTGACGGGCTTGTTCAACCACCGCTTTTCATACGAGAGGATGGAACAGGAATGCGCCAAGTCCTGCCGCTACGAGCGCCCTTTCTCCCTCGCGATGGTCGACATCGACGACTTCAAGCGGGTGAACGATACCTTCGGCCACCGCAAAGGGGATGAAGTCCTGGTGGCGGTGGCGCGGACGCTGAAGGAAACCCTGCGTACGGTCGACCTGGTGGGGCGCTACGGCGGAGAGGAATTCGTGATCGGCTTCCCCGAGACGCCCCTCATCGCCGTCCGCCCCGCGGCCGAGAAGCTCCGTCGCGCGATCGCCGCGCTTTCACTTCCCGGCCTGTCGGTGACCGTCTCCATCGGAATCGCCGAATATTCCTGCGACGAGACTATCGAGAGCCTCGTCTCGCGGGCCGATTCCAACCTGTACGCCGCCAAGCGGAACGGGAAGAACAGGGTGGAGGGCTGAGGCCCCTATTCCCGCCAGGTCTCCGTCACGCCGGGGACCATGCCTATCGCTTCCAGCGCCCAGTCGTCGCTGGCCGCGCTGATCTGGGCGGCCGCCTTCACGATGGTTTCGGAGGAACCGACCGGAATATGGATGAAGACGGCGCAGCCGCCCGAATGCTCAAAGAGGTGGTCGCGCAGGGGGTACAGTTTTTCTTCGTCCTCCGCCAGCCCGCTCTCCAGGCGCACGTGCACCTCCCGGTAGGACTTTTCGGCGAGGTCGTCGATGTCCAGCAGGGCCTCGACGATGAAGCTCGGCTTTTCCCTGCCGTTGTCCACCTTGCCGCGGAGCGCTATCACGTCGTCGATCTTGATCCTGTCCCGATTGCGATCCCACACGTCCGAGAAAAAGACCAGATCGATCTCGCCGTTGTAGTCGCCGAGGGAGCCGAAGCCCATCCATTTGCCGTTTTTGGTCTGGTAGGGGCGGGTGGACTTCACGAGGCCGACGACCGTGTATTCCTTTTCCGCCGTCGCCCGCTCCGGGTGCGCCAGGTCCAGGGTAGCCGATTTTTCCCAGGCCAGCTTGTATTTGTCCATCGGGTGGCCCGAGAAGAAGAAACCGATCAGCTCCTTTTCGATCCTGAGCTTTTCCGCCTGGTCCCATTCGGGAAAGGTCTCGAAAGTAAAATCGGGGTATTCCTTCTCGCCCGAATCCTCGAAAAGGCTGGACTGGCCGAATTTCTTATCGTCCTTCTTGCCCTGTGCGTATTCGAAAGCCTTCTCCGCGTTCCCCAGCAGGGTCGCCCGGCTGATGCCGAAGGCGTCGAAGGCGCCCGTCTGGACCAGGGTCTCGATGACCTTCTTGCCGACCGTCCGGTGCTCGATCCGGTCAAGGAAATCCATGAAGTCCTTGAAGGGGCCTCCCTCCGCCCGGCGCGCGACGATCTCGTCGGCCGCGTTGTCCCCCAGACCCTTGATGCCCATGAGGCCGTAGACGATGCGGCCGTCGACCACCGTGAAGACCTTCTCCGACCGGTTCACGTCCGGCGGATCGATGGGAATGCCCATCTTGCGCGCCTCGTCGATGTACTCGGGCAGCTTGTCGGTGCTGGTGATTTCGTTGGTGAGGTTGGCCGCCATGAACTCCGCGGGAAAGTTGGCCTTCAGGTAGGCGGTCCTGTAGGCGACGACCGAATAGGCGGCGGCGTGGCTCTTGTTGAAACCGTAGCCGGCGAAGGGGACCAGGATCTCGAAGATGCGGTCTGCGTCCGCCTCCTTGAAGCCCTTCGTCTTGGCCCCTTCAATGAACCGGGCCTTTTCCTTGGCCATGACGTCGACCTTCTTCTTGCTCATCGCGCGGCGCAGGAGGTCCGCCTGTCCCAGGCTGTAGCCGCCGATGATCTGGGCCACCTGCATGACCTGCTCCTGGTAGACGATGACGCCGTAAGTCTCCTCCAGGACGGCCTTCAGGGACGGATCGGGGTATTCTATCGCCTGCCTTCCCCATTTCGATTCGACGAACTGGGGGATGTAGGCCATCGGTCCCGGCCTGTACAGGGCGTTAAGGGCGATCAGGTCCTCTATCTTGTTGGGCTTGGCCTGCTTCAGGATGTTCTGCATGCCCTGGGATTCGAACTGGAACACGCAGGTGCTTTTGCCCTCGCCCAGGAGCTTGTAGGTCGCCTCGTCCTCTTCGCTCACCGCGTCGGCGTCAAAGTCCGCCCATTGCCCGCCCCGTTTCCGCACCAGGTTCTGGGTGTTGTTGATGAGGGTCAGGGTCTTCAGGCCCAGGAAGTCCATCTTCACCAGGCCGCATTCCTCGATCTGGTCCATGGTGAACTGGCTCGCCACGCCGCCGGTCTTGGCGTCGCGGTACAGGGGCACGTAGTCGGTAAGCGCGGTTTTGCCGATGACGATGCCCGCCGCGTGGAAACTAGTATGCCGGTTCTTGTTCTCCAGCTTTTTCGCGATCGCGAAAAGCTCGGAATACCGGGGATCCTCCGCCAGCTCCGCAAGGCGCGGTTCTTCATCCAACGCTTTCTTCAGGGTCATCTTGGGATCTTCGGGCACGAGCTTGGCGATCTGGTTCGCGTCCTCGTAGGGGATGTCCAACGCGCGGGCGACGTCCTTCAGGACAGCTTTCGCCTTGAGTGTTCCGAAGGTGATGATCTGGCCCACCCGGTCCTCGCCGTACTTGCGGTTGACGTAGTCTATGACCTCGTTCCGCCTTTCGTAGCAGAAGTCCACGTCAAAGTCGGGCATGGACACGCGCTCGGGATTCAGGAAGCGCTCGAACAGGAGATTGTACTTCAGCGGCTCTATGTCGGTGATCCGCATCGCATAGGCCACGATGGAGCCCGCGCCCGAACCGCGGCCGGGTCCGACGGGTATGCCCTGCGCCTTGGCCCAGTTGATGAAGTCGGCGACGATGAGGAAGTAGCCGGTGAAGTCCATCTTGATGATGACGTCCAGCTCGTAGTCCGCCCGCTCCCGTATCGCCGCGGTCACTTCGCCGTAGCGTTTCTTCAGGCCTTCATAGGTCAGATGGCGCATGTAGGCGCCCGTGTCGCTGAAACCCTCCGGGAGGTCGAAGGCGGGCAACAGGGGGCCGGGCAGGGGAATCTCGATCGCGCAACGCTCGGCGATGCGGACGGTGTTCAGCAGGGCCTCCGGACAATCGGGAAAGCGCTCCGCCATCTCCTGGGCCGACTTCAGGTAGAACTGGTCGTTCTCGAACCGCATCCGGCCCGCCTCGTCCCGTTTGCGGTTGGTCCCGATGCACAGCAGTATGTCCTGGGCTATGAAGTCGTCGGCGTCCGCGTAGTGCAGGTCGTTGGAGCAGACCAGAGGAATGCCCGTCCGCTTGGACAATTCGATCAGGAGCGGATTGACCAGCTTCTGTTCCGCGATGCCGTGGTCCTGCAGCTCCAGGAAGAATCCCCCGTCACCCAGTATCTCCCGGAAGCGGCGCGCGCGCGTTTCGGCATCCGCCTTCCTGCCCGCCAGCAGGAGGCTCGGAATTTCCCCGCCCAGGCAGGCGGAAAGCCCGATCAGGTCCTTGGAGTACCTGACCAGCAGCTCCTCGTCGATGCGCGGCTTGTAGTAGAAGCCTTCGGTGTATGAATAAGAAGACAGCTTGATCAGATTCCTGTAGCCCGTCTCGCTCGTGGCCAGCAGCACCAGGTGGAAGTACTTGTTCCCCTTCTCGCTACCCGCCTTGTCCAGGCGCGACCCCGGGGCCATGTAGAATTCGCTTCCGATGATGGGATTGATTCCCGCCGCCTTGCATTCCTTGAAAAACTTCAGCGCGCCGAACATGTTGCCGTGGTCGGTGATCGCCAGATGGTTCATCCCCAGGCCCTTCGCCTTCGCGACCAGGGCCGAAATGGAGGAGGCGCCGTCGAGCAGGGAATAGTCGGAATGGACGTGGAGGTGGACGAATTCATTCATGGTTGGCGGCAGTGTAGCGGGGGGGATCGAGACCGTAAAGGGGGAGCGCACCCACCCGCTAAAACGGGAAACACCGGATCACCCCGTCAGCATGGGGCCCCGCCTTCGATAAATCCCCGACGCTCGCGTCCTCGGCTTCGGACCTTCGGTCCGCCGCCTGCGGAATGCTCGCGCCGGAGATTTATCGGGCGCCCCATGCCTGCATCGTCATCCGGTGTTTCCCGCTGACTCGGAAGGTTCGCTGCCCCAACGTGGCGGCTCCCCCTCGCTACAGCCCGAGGCATGGATGCCGAGTCCAAAAGACGCAACGCAGAATTGCTTCGCAATTCTGCGGCGGCATGGACGCCGCCGCTACCCCCACTGCGGGAGGCGGATTTCGGCGACTCTCCTTACGGTATGTGCGCACCTATGCCGGCGGGGGCGTTCTTGGCGAGGACCAGGAGGCCTTTCATGTCTATGGAACCGTCCGGCTTCCGGACCGGCATGAGTGAGAGGTCCGCGGAAACGAAGATGCCGGTCGGGAGCTGCTGGCCTGCCGAATTGACGGACCGGGCGCCGTCCCAGAAATAGTTGTCCGGCGAGGCGAGTTCGGGCATTTCGCGGTAGGCGTCGGCCGCGCCGCCTTTCATGGAGAGGTTGCCGCGCGCGACGAAGGAGCGGCTGAGGTCGCCTTTCCCGTACAGGGTGATGTTGCTCTGGCCGTTGCCGTAGCTCGTGTTGCGCTCAAGGACGATAGCCGGATCGGAATTGCTCGTGATGCCGGAGGTCCTGTTGTCGTAGGCGATGCTGTTCCGGAGGATGTGGGCGACGGCGATGCCGTCTCCGCCGAGTTTGAAGCCGTTGCCGTCGCCTTGGTGCGAACCGTCCAGGAGCGAACCGTTCCTGAAGGCTACGCAATCCTCGATCAGGACGACCCCGATGGGTCCTGATTCGATCTTGGAGAAGAGATCCCAGCCGTCGTCGACGTTGCTGAAGGCGATGCAACCGCGGAACGCGTTGCCTTCGCCACAGGTCAATTTTGCCGCGAAGCCGTCGGCGTTGTTGGCGGCGGGATCGCAGTTGTTCCATGAGGAGCAATTCAGGATCAGGTTGTCGCGCGGCCATTTGGCCGGGGGCTCGGCGCTGTTGCCGCTTATCTGCAAGCCGGTGTCCCCGCAATCGTAGGTGTTGACGTTCTTGACGATGTTGTCGTTTCCGGAGACTTGCAGGCCCTTGATGTTGCCCTGGGTACTGCGGACATCGATGCAGTCGATAGTCCAGAAATTCCCGGCGAGCAGCATGCCTCCGTTCGCCCGGCCGAAATCCAGGATCGCCCGTTCGCCGGGGGCGGATTTCAGGACGCGGCGGGCTTCCACCCTGCCGTCGTTCCCGCGGGGAATGGTCACGGCGCGGACGGGGCGGTAAACGCCCCCCGCGAGCACGATCGCTTGCCCGTCCTTGGCGAACAGCAGGGCGGTTTCCAGGTCCAGCGGCCGTTCCTGCGTACCGTTGCCCAGGAAGTCGCCGTCCGGCGCCACCCGCAATTCGCTGCCCGCATAGGAATGGCGGAGCACCGAATGGTTGACGCTTACCGGCGCATAGCTTTCCGTATAGGCGAGCGTCTCGCGGTCCCAGGCCGCCATGACCTGGTTCTCTCCCGGCCTGAACGCGCTGTCGGGCGTGAAGGTGACGGCGAAATCGTTGAATCCCTGTTTCAACGCGAACGATCTCACGAAGTCCCTGCCGGCCGTGACCTTCTCCCCCTTCACCAGGGTGCGGCGATCCCCGTCGACCACGGTGATCGCGCCGTCGGCGTTGGCGACGAAAACGAAGAGGTATTCCCCGGTGACGCAGGTGGTCGGCGAATCGACCTTGACCTGGAGCGGCACCAGCTCAGGCGGTTCGCCCCTGGCCGGCGGATCGTTCGCCGGATCGGTTATGGTCATGGACACGTCGCTGACGGTGACGTTGCACCCCCGCGCTGCCGCGAATCCGACGTACACGCGCTCCTTATCCAACCGGAGCAATTTTTCCGGGCCGTACATTATGTATTCGGCGTTACCGGTCGCGGAATCGTCTTTCAGCATGGCATGGTAGCCGGTGTTGGTCTTTTTCAGGACAAGCGTAAATGAATCGCCGGCTTTGACAAGATCGGTGGCGTCATAGCTGAACGCGTTGGAGAAGGACCGGCCGAAACGGGCGATACCGGTGTCGCCTCCAGCGATGACCTCGTCCGTGATCCCGGAGACGAACCGCGCGCCCAGGGTATCCTTGCTGGTCCTCTTCGTTCCGGCGACGACGGCTTCGAATTTCGTCGCGATGACGCCGGCCGAATTGGTGTAGTGGTTGACCATGCTGACGCCGTTGCGGCCCAGGCTGTCCATCGCCAGCAGGCCGAAGCCTTCCTGGCCGTCGGCGACGGGATTGATGTAGTCGACCCTGAAGGTCGCGGACAATTCGAAATTTTCCCTCGCCGCGTCGATGACGGTGTAATAGAACGAGATGCCGTCATGGAAGGTCGTGAACTTCCCCCCTTTCTGGTCGATCTGTCCGTCCGCCAGCACCGAACAGGAATTCAGCGAGAAGGTCAGGTTATCGGCATCGATGAGCCTCATGGTGTTGAGCTCCGCCTTGCTCGATTGGCCGAACCAGGCGAAGCTCCATTCGCGGTCGCCCGCTGCCTTGATCGTCTTGACGATATCCCCGGAGACCGCGCGGTCCGCGCCGCGCAGCGCGGTGACCGAGAAACCGTATTTGTGCCCGATCTTCATGCCGGATATCGCGGACTGAAGCGTCGTCCCTCCAGGAGCCGGCGACGTGTCCGCCCGGATCTCTCCGACCGTTCCGGTTTCCGTATCCGTATATCGAATCGTGTAGGCATCGGCCTCCGCGACGGGCTCCCATTTCACGAGAGCCGAACCCCCGCCTTGATTGAGGACGCGCGGTGCGGGAGACCTCAGCGGAAAGACGAAGGAGAATTTCCGGATACCGGAAATTTTCGGCTCGGCGGCGGCGCGGGTCGCGGTGATCCTGAAAGCGTATTCTCCGCTGGACGGGGGCGCGAAATCCACGGTCCGCGCAACGCTCTTCGATCGTCCGACCGGTTTGGCTTCCAGTACGGCGCCGCTTGAATCCAGCAGCTCCACGGTCGCCTTGTCGGCCCCTTCGGTTCCGATCGCCATCTCGAACGCGACTTCGATACGCTCCGGCCTGGATGGATTCGTGCCGATCGAAATGAAGGTGGGATCGGCCACTTCCGCCCAGACCTTCCTTCCCTGCTGGGCATTCAGGGAAGGGGCGATCAGGAGCAACGCCAGACCGATCCCCGTTATCCGATTCCGCATCGCTCTATTCTATGAGGATTTGATAAACGTTTATGCCGCTTCCGGCCGAAAAGATCAGATAGTCGCCCGCAACAGGAATTTCGAAGGTCGCGATACCGGCCTTGACTCCGTCATCGGGCGGAGCGGACAATTCGGCTATGACGGCGCCGCCTGAACCCGTGAGTTTCAGGACGCGGGCATCGGTCTTGCTGCTGCTGTTCAGGTAAACGACGATCTTCGCTTTTTCCTTGGCGGTGAAGCCGATGGCCCGGTAATCGGCTGCCCCGCTGCCGTTCAGCTTGATCCGGACGTTGAATACCTCCCCGTCCGCCGCGGTGCGAACCGGATCGATGGCTTCCACCGTCACGTCCTTGTCGCTTTTCGCGAGGATCCGGAACCCTTCGAACTCGGTCGGAACGGTGATTTTCGCGGGCTTCAAGTCATTCGCGCTCAGGAAATCCTGCGCGAAGCTTCCTGCCGCGCCTGCCAGCGAGACGGCGACGAGGGCGGAGACGGCGAATATGCGTTTGAAGGTCGGTAACATGGCGGTTCCTCCTCTTTCCATTATACAGGGCATCCTCCGGGCAGCCGGAATTTCTTCTGGTACTTAACCGTCCACCTATTGGAGAATACAGACGGTCATGGATATTCCGTTCTTCTAGGCGAAGTATCTTTGGTGGAGATAATCGAGCAAATTAACAAAAAAATGTTATACTCAAACCATGCTGATCGCCACCTTCCTGAGACGGTTTTTTACGGTGTTTTTCCAATTCGGATCATCGAACGCTTCCAGCAAGCGGGCTCTTTCCGCCCTTTTCGACGAAATAAGCAGGCGCGGGCCTTCCTGGTACGAACCTTGGACGGACCGGCTGGATGCGGAGCTCGCCGAGGCGGTGGAACGCGCGCGGCGGTCATGCGCGCGCATGTCCAAGGTCTATCTCCCCACTATGGACGGGAGGCCGGAGGCTGTCGCCGCCGCCGCCGATGCCGTGCTGAACCGTGCCTTGGCCGGTGACTCAGCCGATCCGGACTCGCTGGCGTCCCTCTCGTTCGAGGCGATACGCGCCGAAGTGCCGGAGATCGACAGTCCGGATGCCATCGAGTCTATGGACCGCATTTTCAAGGAACGCTTGGGCGCCTTCCGCTCCGAAGCCGCCCTGCGGGCGGCCTCGGGTTACCGTACGAACGCGCGGCTCGCTTCCCTTTGCCGCTACGATTTCGCCGAACTCCTGGATCCCTTCGCACCCAAGCAGCCCGGAACGAAGGGCCGCAGGAAGACCTCGGGCGCCCCGCTCGCTTCGGCCCTCGCCGATCTGCACTTCCTTGTTTCCGGCCTGAAAACGGACGGCGAGGCCCGGGACGTTTTCCTCGCCCTCCGGGATCAGGCGGATACCGCGGATTATCCGGCGGAACTAGCGGGACTGGACTATGACCTCCTCGCGGCCGCGGTCACCGGTCCCCTCCGCGCGGACGGGCTCGGGAGGACGGTGCGTGCCATCCAGACGGATCCGGATTTCGAACTGCGGGAAGACGAGGCCAAGATCGACATACGCGCCGCCGCCGCGGAGCGCGCCAAGGCGGCGTATACGGAGAGGCGGACCATCATGGCGGAACGCCTCGCGCGGGAAGCCCTTGATTCCCGCGTCCGGGCCGTCTTCGGCGATTCGCCGTTGTTGCCAGTTCAGGGATGGACGGAGGAGCTTTCCGCTGCGCTCTCGTCCGCCCAGCTACCGAAGCTTTCATGCATGAGACCCCTCTCCGTCGTGAAGAGCTTCCTCCTGTCCGCCTATTTCCCGCGCATCAGGCCCTCGATAACGGCGGCGGTCGTGGACCTGGATTTCTCCGACCGTATCGTCCGTACGGCCCTTTCCGACGAGGCGGACGCCGCGAGCCGGCTCTCCGAAGAAATCGGCGCCTTCGAGGAGTCGGTGTCGGAGCACGGAAGGTCGGATTTTTCCCGCCTCGTCGTTTCCCTCGCATCCGGGCAGGCGGATCTCGCCGGGAAGCTCCCCGCGCGGCGGGTCGTGGAGGAGGCGAACGCAGCCGCGGACCGCATCGTCCAGGACGCCTTCACCCGATTCGGCGATTTGCGCGAACGGCTTGATTCCATCCGCGACGATCTGAAGTCGCGGCGGGGAGAAATCGTCGCCAATGCGGCCGTCGTCAACATCCACAAGAGCGAGATTCCCCGGAAAGTGGAGGAGGCCGCCAACTTGCTCGCCCTGGCTCTGGACCTGCTCAGGATGTTGGCCGTCGATTCGGCGGAGACCCAGAAAACGGTCGACGAGGCGGGAGCGCGGGGCCGATGAGAGCCGAGGAACAAAACGGGAAGAATCTCGGCGATCCGCTTCCCTGGCGCAATTTTACTTTGTTCGTGGTCCTGCTCATCGTGATTTTCGGCACGGGGCTCGTATTCGGGACCTTCAACGAGGCCGGGAAACGCATGAGCCTGGACGAGCTGAACCGGGCGAGATCCTACTTCAAGCAGATCGTCCTCACCCGGAAATGGAACGCCTCCTTCGGGGGAGTCTACGTGCTGAAGGCCCATGGGGTCCAATCCAATCCATGGCTGAAGAAACCGGACGAATTGCTTGCCGACGGGCGGACGGTGACCCTCCGCAACCCCGCCTTCATGACGAGGGAGCTGTCCGAACTGGCCGAGTCCGAGGGCCTGTTCAAATTCCGCATCATGAGCCTGAATCCGCTTAATCCGGGCAACGCTCCGGATGATTTCGAACGCGCGGAATTGGAGGCTTTCGACCGCGGGGAGAAGAAAGAATCGTACGTCTTGGTCCGGGACGGGAACCGCAGGGTCTTCCGCTATATCGCGCCGCTCGTCACGGAGCTTTCCTGCCTGGCCTGCCATGCTGACCAAGGCTACGAAGAGGGGGACATCCGCGGCGGCATCTCCGTCGACTTCGAGGTCGGCGGGGTCTGGCGCTCCTTGTATACGGAGCGGATGACGTATCTGGCCTTCGCCTTGTCCGCCCTCGCGAGCATCGTGCTGTCGGTGCTGATGCTGATCCGTTCCCTGCGGCGACGGTTGGATACGATGAACGACAGGATGCGAACCATGGCCATCACCGATGAGCTGACCGGCGCTTTCAACAGGCGCCGGTTCATGGAACGCATCTCGGAAGAATCCGCGCGCAGCGGAAGGTCGCTTTCGTCGTTCAGCGTCGGCATCTTCGATCTGGACTTCTTCAAAGCCGTGAATGACGTCCACGGCCATATCGCGGGGGACGCCGTCCTGAAGGAGGTCGCCGCCAGGATGCAGGGAAGCCTCAGGGAACCGGACCTCGTCGCGCGTTACGGCGGCGAGGAGTTCGCCATCCTGCTCTCGGGCGCGGACGCTTCCTCCGCCCTGCGCGTCGCCGGGCGCATCCGGGAGACGATAGCCGCCGCCCCGGTCATCTGGAACGGCGTTCCCATCCGTGTGGCCGTATCGGGCGGGATCGCGGTTGTGTCAGCCGCTTCCGGCGGAGACCGGAAAGCGGCGGCTCTTGCCGCCCTCCAGGCCGCCGACCGTGCCCTGTACCGGGCCAAGAACGAAGGCCGCAACCGGGTGATCCTGGCCGGGGAAAAGGAAGCGCATTCCTGAAAAGTCAACTTGGGGTCCGGCGCACGGAATTCAGTTTTTCAGAAGGGGCCGAAACCTGTCGCCACCGCGAAAACCAGGAAGGCCGAAGTGACCAGGAGCATCAGGACCTGGAGTTTCCAGGTGAAGGCAATCCATTTGGGATAGCTCACCATCGTGAACGAGAGGGCGATGAGGAGCAACGCGTTGGTCGGAAAGAGCATGTTTGAGAAGCCGTCTCCGAAATCGAAGGCGAGCACCGCGGTCTGGCGGGTGATGCCCACCAAGTCCGCCAAGGGCGTCAGCAGGGGCATCATGAGGAAAGCCTTGGCGCTGGCCGATCCGATGAAGAAATTCATCGCCAGGGTCGTGGCGTAGACCAGAAAAGCGGCGGCCGTTGGCGCGGCGCCCCCGATCAGATTCGCGGCGGCATAGAGTATCGTATCCATGATCATGCCGGAGACGATGATGTGCTTGACGCTGTAGGCCATCAGGATGAGGACCGCACCGGGCAGGAGGTCCCGCGCGCCCTTTCCGCAGGCGTCAAGAATTTCCCGTCCGCGCAACCTGGCGAGAAAGCCGCCGCCGATGCCGCCGACAAGAAAGAGCAGGGCCATCACAGGGAAGGCGAGGTCCGAGAGGCCGGGCAGGCGGGCGGTGGCGACGACTGCAGCCATGGCGACGGCGACGCAGGAGGCGAACCAGACCAGGGCCCTCCGGCGGGCGCGGACGGAGGCAGCGGAAAATCCTGCCCTCGTGGCACTTTTCGCGTTCGCCAGGCGTTCCCGTATCGCCTCGTCCTCGGCGAAGGTCGCCGATGCGTGCGGATTCGCTTCCACCTTCTTCGCATGGCGTATCACGAAAACCGTAACGATCAAGTAGACCGTAACGAAAAAGATGATGCGGAGCCAGGAGCCGGAGAAGAGCGGTAGGTCGGCGATGCGCTGGGCAACGGCAATCGTGAAGGGATTCGTGACCGCGGAGGCGAAGCCGAACGCCAGCGGCAGAAGGCTCATACCGAGCCCGGTGAGCGAATCCCAGCCGAGCGAAATCGCGAGGGGCACGATGAAGACGATCATCGGAACCATACCTTCGTAGACTCCGATAAAGCTGGAAACAGCCATGAAGAAGAAGATTACGAGGGCTACCAAGGTATATTTCCTGGCGGAAAAACGGTCGACCAGGCGCCGCACGAGCTCTTCCATGACTCCCGCCCTTTCCAGTATGGCGATGGATGCGCCGACCGAGAAGATGAACAGGATAATAACCAGGAGCGTCGCGTTCCCGCTTGCGAAAAGAATCTCCATGGGGGCGGTGAACCAGCGCCAGACCGGGTAGTCCGGTCGCGCGGTCTGCAGGTAACTGCCGGGAACAACCAGGGTCCGTCCCTCCCGGGCAACCCGCTCGTACTCGCCGGAAGGGAGGACGAGGGTAAGGATTCCGGACGCCAGCATGAGCAGGAGGACGATGAGGGCGGAGACGAGGAACGCTTTCTTGCCGATCTTCAACGCCCCTCCGTCCGCGGTCCTTTCGTTGTTTTTCACGGTGTTCTTCCTTAAAGGGCTGTGATGAGTACGCGGTAGAATTCGATCCCCGCGCTGAAATTCTCCAGTGAGATGCGTTCGTCGTGGCCGTGGACGCGGGCGAGTTCCCGCGCGTCGAGCTTAAGTGGCGCGAAGCGGTAGACGGCGCCGCCGATTTTCGCGAAGTGGCGGGAATCCGTGGTGGCGGTCACCATGTAAGGCAGGATCGCCGCTTCCGGGAAGCTCGCGCCTATCGCGGCACCGAGTGCCGCCCAGCCGGCGCCGCAGCCGCGGGCGACTTCCGGACTGGCGGAAACGGGTTCGTTGGCGGCTCTGGACGGACTGGCGGAAACCCGCACACGAGGATCTCCGATCGCGCGGCGCACGAATTCCAGGGATCCGTCGATGGTCCAACCCGGGAGAATGCGCAGGTTGAGCACCGCCTTGGCTTCCGACGGCAGCACGTTGTCCGCCTTGCTTCCGGAAAGCTGCGTCATCGCGACGGTGGTCCGCAACAGGGCGGCCGTTTCCGGGGAAGCGTCCGCGGACGCGAACAGGAGGGGGGCGAAAAGACGGGGATGCGCCATGGCCAGGGACCGGATGCCTCCCGCGAAGGGCGCGAGTTCCTTGAAAAAGGTTTCTGTCGCGGGCGTAAGCGAAAAGGGGAAGGGCCGGCGGGACAGCCGGTCCAGGGCGCGGCCGAGCACCGCGACAGCCTGTACGCGGGGCGGCCTGGAGGCATGCCCGGGCTTCTGGGCCACCGTTAGTTCGATATCCAGGAAGCCCTTTTCCTCCACGCCCACGAGCGCAAGGGGCGTTTTCACTCCCGGTAAGATACCATCAGTAACGGCGCTGCCTTCGTCCAGGGTCCAGGCGAAGCGGATTCCCCGACCGGCCAGCCAGGCCGCCGCTTCCCGGGCGCCCAGCATGCCGGAGCGCTCCTCGTCCCCCCCGAAGGCGAACCAAAGGTCGCGTTGGGGCCTGAAGCCGGAGGAGGCCAGGGCTTCGGCCGCTTCCAGCGCGCACACCAGGCTAGCCTTGGTGTCGATCGCGCCGCGCGCCCAGACGTAGCCGTCCTTCACCAGGGCGCCGAAGGGATCGACCGTCCAATGCCCGTTTTCCGCGGGCACCACATCGTAATGGGCCATCAGGAGGACGGGCAGGTTTGGATCCGCCGCGACGCTTCCGGCGGCGCCATCCGCGGCCGGCCAGCGGTACAGGACCGCGTAGGGACCCAGAACGGTCCGCTCGGCGACGGCGTGGAACGCGGGATAGTTGGTTGCCAGCAGGTCCTGGAATTCCAGGAGGGCGGCTTCGGCGGCCTCGGCCTCGGGGGAACCGGCTGCGACGCCTTCCGGCCAATCGGTCCGGATGCGCAGGGCAGCGCGGAACCGTTCCAGCGGTAGATCCGGAACGACCGGGGACGGGGTTTGTTGCGGTTGTGCTTGATTCATGACCTACCCGCGATCAGTGGATTTGAGTCTCCGTCATCTTATCTTCCGGCGACGGGAAATTCCACTGTGCCGCAAGTTCCTTTTCCGTTGCTTCCTATCTTGAAGCTGCCTCCGATCTGACCGGTCAGTTCATGCACGAGGGTGAGGCCCAAACCCGCGTCGGCCGGAAGAGCGAAACCCTCCGGCAGCCCGATTCCGTCGTCCCTGATTTCCAGAAGCGCGCCGTTGGCGGTTTTCTTTACCGCCAATGCGATGGCTCCGCGCCTGAAGTCGGGAAAGGCGTACTTCAAGGCATTCATCATCAACTCCGAGACGATCAAACCGATCGTGGCCGCGTCCTTGACAGGAATTACGATGCTCTCCGTTTCGACGGAGAAAGAGACGTTTCCGGACAAATCCGCAATGGGCGCAGCGATACGGACGCAATATTCGTCCAACTTCAGATTTTTGTAAGAATCCGCGTGCTGGAGCAGGTTGTACAGCTCGGACACCGATTTTACCCGGGTGCCCAATTCGTCGAGCACCTCTTTCACTTCCGTGGAAACGCCCGCCATGGAGGAAAGGTTAATCAGCGAGTGGATAAGGGTCAGGCTGTTCTTGGTACGATGTTGGAGCTCCCGCAGAAGATTCCTGTTCTCCTCCAAAGCCTTGCGGAGCTCTTCCTCCGCGTTATTCCACTCGGTCATGTCGATGGTGTAGCCGGCAAGCAATTTTTTGTCCCCAAAGGCAATCGGGAACTGGATAGTGGTATATTGGCGGCCTTTCAATTCCTCCTCATGTAATATCGGCTTACCGGTCGAAACGACGGTCCAGTCGTCGGCGGTGATGGCCCGCGCAAACTCCGGCGGGAACAAGGCCGCCATGGACTTGCCGATCATTTCGGAACCGGGAATACCTATCATATCCCGGAAATTTTCACTCGCCATGAGAACGCGGCTTTCCGTCGGCGTCACCTCCCGGATGCAGGCGTAGATCGGCGAACATTTTATGAACGAAGAGAGCAGCTCCTCGCTATTCCTCAGCGCCTCTTCGGCCTGCCGGTGTGAAAGAGCTATGCTCAATCTGTCCGCCATCCGCTCGAAATGAGCGATTCGGGCGGGCGTGAAGCGGTTGGGCCGCAAGTCGTTGAATTGGAGAAGCCCGAAGACCTCGTCGCCCAGACTAAGCCGGATCAGGGCAACCGATTCGTATCCGTTTTCATTGCAGCGGTTTCGGACGCATGAACGGCGGAATGCCTCCACCGTGCTGACCGGCGAATGGTTCGCCCCGTTCGTCCAAAAACTGCCCCTCACGGTGAAACAGGACTTGGAAGGATCGAAACGGCCTTTGATGACGTTTCCGCACATGCATTCCAGCACGGGATTGCCCGCTCCGTCGCGGAGTATATTCCCGTCCGGTCCGCATGCGCTGAGACGACACCCGTCCCGAAGGAAGGCTGGCGAAAAGCCGCGGCTCTCGTATAACGGAAAATCGTCGCCGTCGCGCAGCCGGATTCCGACCGCTTCGCATCCTGACCAGCTTTGCAAGGCAGCCGCCAGGTCAGACATGCACGAACGGAAGTCGCCCTGAGAATCGACCAGCAGGATCAGGTGGGCGGCCAATTCCTGTTCGTCCGTTTCCAACCGGAGCCCGGTGATATCGCTCAGCGTCATGAGCCAGAAAATCGACCCATCCGCGTTCCGTGAGATGGCTGTCGTCAGCCGCACCCAAAGTATCGTCCCGTCCGGTTTGACCATCCGCAATTCGCAGTCAGGCGAAAATCCGGTCTCCGAAAAATTCTTCCGGTACAAGTAGAGAACGTCCTTGTCTTCCGGGAGGACGAAACCGGACAAGGACCTTTCGATCATCGCGCCGCGCCCCAGTCCGAGCATGTTCGCGGCGGCCAGGTTCGCCTCCGTTACCGTGCCCTGCCCGTCGATCGTTATGTAGCCCACCGGAGCCAGATCAAACAGATCGAACCAACGCGCCCGCGCGGCGTCGAGCTCCGCGTGGGTCCGGCGCAGTTCCTCGTTCTGCAACTCCAGTTCGATCTGGTGCACCCTGAGTTCATGGAGCGTACGTTCGACTCATCCGGTTCGAGCGCTCCGTCATCCGGGAGTGCGGTGTCCGCGCGTTCGCCGAGCTTCGTTTCGGCAAGCCTGCGCAAAACGGCGTCGTCTTCGAGCTTATCGCTGGTCATCGCATTGCTCCTTCCGTCCGCAGGCTTCCTTCCTTTCTGGTTCGCGTTCATGGAAAACATCCCCGAAGGAATCCGTCATGCCATGCCATGGTCCGCGATGGGGAATTCCACCGTGCAGCGGGTTCCCGTTCCGGTGCCCTCCATCATGAAGCTGCCTCCGATCTGGCCGATCAGTTCCCGCACGAGGTTGAGGCCCAGGCCCGCGTCGTCCGGAAGCGCGAACCCGTCCGGCAAGCCGATGCCGTCGTCCCTGATTTCCAGAAGCGCGCCGACGGCGGTTTTCCTTATCGCCAAGGTGATGACCCCGTGCCTTTCGTCCGGGAAGGCGTATTTCATGGCGTTCATCATCAACTCCGTGACGATCAATCCGATCGTGGCCGCATTCTTGACCGGCATTTCGATGCTCTCCGCTTCGACGGCAAGGGAGATCATCCAGGACAACCCGACAATGGGCTCGGCGATCCGGATGCAGTATTCGTCCAATTGCAGGGTCTTGTACGAAGTTACGGACTGGAGCAGGCCGTAAAGTTCGGACACCGCCCTCACGCGGGCGCCCAATTCGTCGAGCGAGTCCTTCACTTCGGGGGTAGAGGCCGCCATGGAGGAAAGGTCGATCATGGAGTGGATGAGGTTCAGGCTGTTTTTGGTTCGGTGCTGGAGCTCCAGGAGTAGATTCCGGTTCTCATCCAGAGCCTTGCGGAGCCCCTCCTCCGCATTCTTGCGCTCGGTGATATCGCTCAGGGCTACGCGCCAGGAAATCGATCCGTCCGAATTCCGTGAGATGGACGTCGTCATCCGTACCCGAAGAATCGTCCCGTCCGGCTTGACCATCCGCAATTCGCAATCGGACGGGGAGCCCGGATCCGAAAATTTTTTCCGGTATAGGTACAGGATATCCTTGTCCTCGGGAAGGACGAAGCAGGAAAATGGCCGCGCTACCATCGCGCCGCGACCCAGCCCCAGCATGATCGCTGCGGCCAGGTTCGCCTCCGTTACCGTGCCTTGCCCGTCGAGCTCGACGAAGCCCACCGGAGCCAGGTCGTACAGATCGAACCAGCGCGCCCGCGCGCCGTCGAGTTCCGAGTGGGTCCTTCGCAACTCCTCGTTCTGCATCTCCAGTTCGATCTGGTGCACCCTGAGTTCATGGAGCGTCCGTTTGACCTCATCCGGCTCGAGCCGGCCGTCATCGAAGTCCGCGCTGCCTTCGCGTTCCCTGAATTTCGACTCGGCCAGAGCGCGCAACCCGGAGGCGTCGCCAAGTTTCTTGTCGGTCATCGCGAGCCTCCGAATGACCGCGGCCATCGTTCATTTTTCATCTTCGCCTCGGTACAGGCGCTCCGTGGTGGATACCCCGTAAATCCGGCCCGCGTCGTCGGCGAGCGCCGTAGCGGTGAGCAGCACCTCGACGATCCTTCCGTCCTTGGCGATCCGTCGGGTGCGGTACGGCGACCGGGCCCCGGCTCCGATGAGCTGCGGCAACTTGCCCAGTTCTTCCTCCCGGAATTCCGCCGGAATCATATCGCCGATGTTCATCGACAGCGCCTCGGCCTCGCTCCAGCCGTACGCCCTTTCCGCCCCCGGATTCCAGGCCAGGATGCGCCCCCGGAAGTCCAGCACGGTAATGGCATCGCTGGAATCGCGGACGACCACGGAAAGTCGGCGTAACTTTTCGTTCGCCTTCATCAACTCGACCTGCGCTTCCCGTATGGCGGTGATTTCCACGAACGTGATGACCGCTCCTTCGATCACGTTTTCCAGGGTCCTGTAGGGCTGGATGCGCATGGAATACCATTTCCCCTCGTTGGACCGGACCTCGGTTTCGAAGGGGATTAGGGTATCCAGCACCGAACGCGCGTCTTCCGTGAGTCGATCGTAATCCTCAAGGTTGGAGGCGAGATGGGCGACGGGACGGCCGACATCGCCGGGAATCAGGTTGATTATCGATTTCGCCGCGGGGGTGAAACGCAGGATGCGCAAGGCGTGGTCCACGAAGACCGTGCCGATGCCGGTGCCCGCCAGTAGATTGTTCATGTCGTTGTTGGCCTGCGAAAGGTCGATCACCTTGGATTGCAGTTCCGCGTTTACCGTGGACAGCTCCTCGTTGACCGACTGGAGTTCTTCCTTGGAGGTTTCGAGCTCTTCGTTCGTCGACTGCAATTCTTCGTTGACGGATTGCATTTCTTCGTTGGAGGACCTGAGTTCCTCGTTGGAGGTTTCAAGTTCTTCGCTCGTCGTCCGAATGAATTCATCCTTGGCCCGGAGTTCCAGTTCGAGCGCCGAAATCCTTGCGTCGGCGTCCGGGCGCTCGCCGGCGCCCGTTCCGTCGGTCCGGGCGGGCTCGGCTTGCGGGACCTTGACGGGTTCGGGCGGAGCCTCCTCCAGGAGGACCAGGTACAGGGCCTCCCCGGTTTCCCGGGCACGGGGCGCGGCGACGGGCCGGACGGCCAGGCTGACAATGCCATAGCTGTCGTCCGTCTTCATCCGCACCCGCGGACGATGGACGACCTCCTTGGCGGCGGCCGCCTCGCGGAGAGCGGCGGCAAGGTCCTGGCGCAGGCCTTCCCGCGCCATGCCGAGGATGTTGTTGACCGTGGACACGCCGGGAACCAGTTCCAGGTACCTGCCGGCGCGGCCGTGGAGGTACAGGATATCGCCCTTGCCGTCCACGAGCACGGCCGTAGGCGCGAACTGCTGCAGGATGGCCTGTTCGGCAAGTTCGCGGAGCGGCGGCTTCACGGGGATAGTCGGTTTGCGGACGCCATGCCCGGGCGTTCCCTCCGCGAGCGCGGAGGGAATGAAGCGGATCCGGCCCGGTTGCCGGCGGCCGCGCGGATCGTTGCCGCTCCGGTACAGCTTGGCTTTTCCGTCCAGCTGGTCGAAGATATCGACGAACTCTCCGACGGATTCGGAAGTCCCCAGGAACAGGACGCCGCCGGGATTCATCGCATAATGGAAGAGTGGTATGATTTTTTTCTGCAAATCGCCGCCCATGTAGATGAGCAGGTTACGGCAGCTGATGAGGTCCAGCCGGGAGAAGGGCGGATCCTTGATCAGGTCCTGTTCGGAGAAGACGAGCATGTCGCGGATATCCTTGCGGACGCGGAAGGTACCGTCGCCCGGTTCGACGGTGAAGAATCTGGCCAGCCGATCGGGAGACAGGTCGGCCGCGATGCTGGGAGGGTATACCCCCGCGCGGGCCGCGGCGATCGCGCGGCCGTCGATATCCGTGGCGAACACCACCGCTTTGCAATGCTGTTTCATCTCCTCCATCCGCTCCTGAAGAAGCATGGCGATGGAGTAGGGCTCCTCCCCGGTGGAACAGCCCGGAACCCACACCCTGATGGCCGCGCCCGGTATTTTTTCGGAGAACAGCCTGGGGACGACCAATTCCTTCAGGATGCGGAAGGCCTCCGGATCGCGGAAGAAGCTGGTGACTCCGATCAGCAGGTCGCGGAAGAGCGCGTCTGTCTCCTTCGGCGTCCGTTGCAGGAATTTTACGTATTCGTCGATCGAATCGATCCGTTGGACCGCCATCCGCCGCTCGATCCTGCGGTTGACCGTGCTCGGCTTGTACTGGGAAAAGTCATGTCCGGTCTGGGACCTGAGCAGGATGAATATTTTCTTGAGGGCGTTTTCGGCTTTCTGCTCGGGGACGGGGTGGATCGAGGAAGGCAGTCCGAAGGCGTGCATCGTGTAGTCGATCAGGCAGGCGGGCATGTCCGCGGGCGGAAGGACGAAATCCACCAAGTCCGTGGCGATGGCGCTGCGCGGCATCCCGTCGTATTCAAGGGAGTCTGGATCCTGTGCGATGGCCATCCCTCCCTCGCCCTTGATCGCCCTGATCCCCAGCGTCCCGTCGCTTCCGGTGCCCGAAAGAACGATGCCTATCGCCCGTTCGCGTTGGTCCTGGGCGAGCGACCGGAAGAAGAAGTCGATGGGAAGCCGCTGCCCGCGCGGGGCCGAGGGCTCCATCAGCTGGAGGGTTCCGTTCAGGAAGGCCATGTCGCGGCCCGGCGGGATGATGTAGGCGCAATTGGGCCGCACCCGCATCCCGTCCTCGACTTCGAAGACCTGCATGCGGGTATAGCGACTTATCAAGTCGGTGAGGATGCTTTTATGATCGGGCGCGAGGTGCTGCACGAGCACGAACGCCATGCCGGGATCCGTTTCGGCGGGCATGCCGGAGAAGAAAGCTTCGAATGCCGCCAGACCGCCGGCGGACGCCCCGATGCCTACGATCGGAAACGGTTTTTCCGTTCCGTGCGGAGAATGCGTCCCAGGCGGCGCGGCGGCGTCTGCGATCGGCGGCTTCTGTCCCTTGGCCATGACAATACTCCGGTGCGGGTAGGTTTCAAATGAATGAGGTTTTCTTTCGGTATCAATTATCGGCCCGGATTCGTCCGCAGTCAAATATACGTCCGGACGGACAGGCGGTTCTTTCCGGCGGCCTTCGCCTCGTACAGGGCGGCGTCGGCGCCCATCAGCAGCGCGTCCACGTCCATGCCGCGCCGATACGAACAGACGCCCCCGCTCACGGTTACCCCGATCTCGCCTTTCCGGGAAACGGTGACGGCGCGTTCCACCGCGATCCTGCCCTTTTCGCCGGCGTGGAAAGCCTCGTCTTCTCCGGATTCGGCGAGCAGCGCCAGGAATTCCTCTCCGCCCCAGCGCCCGCAGGAATCCGATCGGCGGATCGCCCCCTGCAGTTCCTTCGCCGTGCGCTTCAGGACCTCGTCGCCGGAATCGTGACCCCAGACGTCGTTCACCTTTTTGAAGTCGTCCACGTCGAAGAGAACGACCGAGAAAGTCGTGCCGTAGCGCTCGGCGCGCGCCAGTTCGATTTCCAGCCGGTCGATCATCGCCCGCCGGTTGGGAAGATTGGTGAGGAAGTCCGTGTAAGCCATGAGCTCCATGCGCGTGGAGATATCCCTGAGTTGCTCCTGGTAGACGTCGCTGATGCTGATTATCTTTTCCAGCCGCGCATCCTGTTTCTCGTAGCGGGCGAGCAGGGCGGCGAAATCCGCATTAATGGGATCGTCGGGCGAAGAGGAACGGAGCCGTTCCCGCAGGCGAGCGAGAAGGGGAGTGTCGCTTGCGCGCTTGTCTGACGGGGCGCGGCGCGTCCCCGAAAGGGCGCGGCGCGCGATCCGGGCCGAATATTTTTCCGGTGCCGGCGTTTTCCTTCCCGGCGGCAATTCCGCCAGCCGCGCCGCGGCGCAGCCGGCGCAGGTGGCCTCGGAAAGGAGGAGGTCGGGCCGTTCGGCGTAGTAACGCGCGACGCGATCCCACCAGTCGTCGGCATCCAGGATAGTCCGGCAGCACGCGCAGATCGTCGGCGCGATCCGCTCCAGCCGCGCGAGCCGTTCCGATGCCCGCTTCAGCTTTACCGCGGTTTCGTACGCCTCCGCCTGGTATTTGTCGCTGATCGCGATCACCTTGGCGAAGCGCTCCTGGAGTTTCCTGTAAGCGTCGCCGTCGCCGTTCATATGTCCGTCCCTGAAGTCCGCGGGATGATCGAGAAGGGCAGCTTGACGTCCTCCTTGAATTCCTCGGCGAGATCGAGGGCCCGATCATTGCCGTCGTCGTAGAACCAGGATACCGAAACTTCGCGTCCGCCGCCGTGCGCCTCCTCCAGCATGTCGAGCAGATCCAGCACGCATTTGGTGGAGCTTGAGTTCATGTAGCTGATGTCGATCTCCACCTTCAGGGGGGCGGGATCCTTCAGCCGGGCATCGAGCCAGGAAAATAGCGGCGCGAAGAATTCGAACGAATTCTCCGGATAGGATTCGCCGATGATTTCCAGCGTCCGGTCTTCCGTGCGGTACGCTATCCGCGGCGAGGTCGAAGTCGCCTTGATGTCGATCATTTATCTTCTCCCATAACCGTGACCATCAGGCTGAAAAAAGAAAAATCCTGGTCGATTTCCCGGAATGACCAGGCGAGCGGCAGGCGGGCGCGGCGGGCGATGTCGATCAGGCCGATCCCGGCGCCCTTCGCGTCGCTTTCCCGCGGCTTGCGGAGCGTTTCCTTGTACAGCTTCTTGAGCCCGTCCTTGTCCAATGCGTTGATCTCCGTGAGCCGGCGCGTGAGGTCCTGTACGTCCGCCCGCGCGATGGTATTGCCGGAGCTGACGACGTATGCCCCGTCCACGTTGCCGATGACGACTATGGCCGTGTTCCGTTGCGGCTGGTCGAAGGACAGGCGATTGAGGTAATTGCGCACGTTTTGGGTCTGTTCGATATAGACGGCGAAGACGTCCATGATGGCGCCGCGGCCGAGGTTTTCGCCTTCCAGGTAACGTTTGATCGCGTTCCCCATCTCTTCGATGATGCTGTGGGTGAAGGCGCCGTTGAAGCTTATCAGAATTCCCTGTTCGGTGAAGCTCTCCTTGAGAGCGAGCAGATCGCGCATCGGCTATCTTCCTCCATTATCAGACGCGGAAGCCCACGAGGGTAACATCGTCCCTCTGCGCCCGTCCGCCCCTGTACGAATCCAATTGCGCCGCGAAAAAGCGCGCTTGTCCTTCCATGTCCATGCCTTTGGCGCGATCGACCAGTTCGACGAAGCGCGAACGCCCGAGGCCGAAACCCTTCTGTCCGCCGGGCAGGTCCAATACACCGTCTGTGAGCAGATAAAAAGTGGTTCCCGCCGGAGCCTCCACGATGCGTTTGGTCCAGCGGATGTCCAGCGGCACCGATGAATACCCAAGAGGCGAGCGGTCCCCCTTGAGTTCGGCGACGCGGCCGCCGGCATCGTGATACAGGGGCAGTCCCCCGCCGGCGAATTCCAGGGTGCGGGAAGCGCGTCGGTATCGGCAGAGCGCGATGTCGAAACCGTTGTCGAAGTGCCGCCTCGTGTCCCCGCCGCTCAGGGTAGCCCGGGCCAGGACGTGAAGGCGCGAGAGCAGGGAGGCCGGATCTTCCTCGCCGTCCGCTTCGCACAACCGGTCAAGCAGCGCGTTGACCGTCATTGACATGAAGGCGCCGGGGACGCCGTGCCCCGTGCAGTCCACGACCGCGATCCAGAAGCCGTCGGAGGTCGTCCGGTAGAAATGAAGGTCTCCTCCGACGAGATCCCGGGGACGGCGGATGACGAAATGCGCCGAGGGCCCGCCTTCCATGTCCTCCTTCGCCGGGAGGATCGCCTCCTGGATCATGCCTGCATAACGAAGCGATTCCAGGACCTGGCCGTTGACGTCGTTGAGCTCCTTGGTCCGCTCGGCGACCATCACCTCCAGGCCGGTCGCGTATTCGCGCACTTTCCTCGTCATTTCGTTGAAGGAGACGCCGAGCAGGCCGATTTCGTTTTCCCCCGTCACCGGAAGGAAGGCGTCGTAGGCGCCGCCGGCGATTATCCCCGCCGCCCGGGTCAGGGCGCGCAGCGGGGCGAGCACGAGGCCGTTCATCGCGGCGAACACGCCCGCGAGCACGACCAGCAGCGACACGAGGACGGCCGCCCCGAGCGGGACGAGGTCCGCCGCCCCGATGACCGTCGCCGCGTCGACGAGCACGAGATTCCGCCACCCGAGTTCGTCCATGAAACCGACGGAACACAGAAGCCGCTTTTTCCCGATCGAGATCCCGATGGCTCCGTCGCCGAAGGAGTTCGAGGAAAGGAAGGCTTTCAGGCGTTCGCGGTCCGCGTCGCTCCCCAGAAGGCCGTAGATGTTGACCTTTTCGCTTTCCCGGTCCGTCTCGGCGTTCCATGCCACTATGGCCGCGTCCTCGTGGGCCATGATCTTGCCGGCGCTGTCCACGATCACCGTCGCGATGCCGGGTTCCTGATGTCCCACAAGGGCAGCCAGGAAGGAGGTCAGGTCCATGCCGCAACCGGCAAGTCCGATGGCCTTCCCGTCCCGATCGCGCACCAGGACATTGATCCAGATCCGGTTTTCGCCCAGCAGGTCGTTGTGGTCGACGTTCAGGGCATAGTCGCTGTCCTTGGCCAGCGCGTCGTAGAACCACCGGTCGCCCGGCACAGCGGGGTCCATGCGGGTTCTGACGGGAGCGGCGGTGGCGGGAGTCCGCGCGTAGTACGATCCGCTTTTCCTGACGGCGACGAACCAGGCGCCGTCGCGGAGGAAGCGCCGGTAGCTTTCCAGCTGGGCTCCGGCGGCTTCGGCGAGCGCCGCGTCGTCCTCTGCAAGCATCCAGGCGCGCACGGCGGGATCGTCGGCGAGCTTCAAGCTCAGCGCAAGCTCCCTTTCCACGAGGGAAAGTATCTTCTCCTTTTCCAGGAGACTCTGCGATGACGCGAAACGGGACGCGTATCGATAGCTGATCGCCCTTGCGCTCAGTACGAAAACGACGAAGGTCCCCGTCGCCGCGACCGCGTATACAAGGGCGACGACGATGAGCATCGTGGAGCGCAGGGAACGGGCGAAGCTCTTACCTATGGATGAAAACACCAATAGAATATAGCCATGGACCCACGGCGATGCAATGCGCTTAGGCAGGCTCCGGATCCCGGCCGGTTCTCCATAAGCCTGCCCGGATATCTGGATGCCCTTCGGATGCTTTTGACCGGACCCCTTCCGGGACGCCGGGCCCATGCGGCCATGCTTCCCTCCTGGAGGCGGGAAGTACCGGACTCCCATGAAGGATTCAGATCCGCCTCCGTCCTGATCATCCTGTATCCGGAGAATGGAAGGCTGAGATTCCCCCTGATCGAAAGGAGTTCCGGCCCGCGGCCTCATGACGGTCAGATAGCGCTTCCCGGCGGGGCCGTCGAAAGCGGGGAATCCGGCGAAGCCGCCGCGCTGCGGGAAGCGAGGGAAGAACTCGGCTTCGATCCTTCATCGCTGGACCTCGCAGGACGCCTCACGCCCGTCGCCGTCAGCGTCAGCCGCTTCCTCATGACGCCTTTCGTCGCCGTCGCGACCGAACGCCCCGACTTCCGCCCGGCGCCGGCCGAGGTCGCGGCCTGGTTTTCCGTGGACCTTGAGGAACTCATGGAAGAAACTTCAATGACGACGGCGACCGTCCGCCATGACGGCGCCGACCGGAGCGTTCCCTGTTTCCGCCTTGCGGGAAGCGCGGTATGGGGCGCGACCGCGATGGCGCTCAGCGAATTCGCCGAACTCGCCCGCCGGGCCGCGCAGCGCGGAGCGCTCCGGGGTTAGCAGGACGACATCCCGATCATCCGCGTTTCCTTGCGGCGACGGTTCAAAAAGCGTAAAATGAAAATGAGAAGAGTGCAGCTTGTGGTCAATACGGGAGGCCCCTCATGACAAGCAGAAAAGCGATCCTGTTCGCCCTGTTCGCAACTATCGTCCTTAACGCAACCGCCGAGGAAATTCGGTCTACCAACGTGAGGGTTTATTCCGAGAACAAGAAATATTACGCGAACATCTCCAAAAAGACCAACGTTGTCGAAGTCCAGATCTTCGAACAGGGCCGGGAGTTCGAAGAGTGGTCGAACTGGGTGGATTGGGAGCGTGGGCGCATCGAGCTGGTCAGCGACGACGGGAAGTACTTCGTGGTCATCAACAACGACTATACGGACGCGGTCAACCTCGTCACCATCTATTCCCGACTGAAACAGGAAGCGTATTCGGTCCGGTCCATTCTGATCGGCAGGGAATTCCTGAAGAACGAGAGCGGACGGCTGAGGTGGATAGCGGATGCCGCGAGGGACGTCTCCTTCAAATACGGTACGGATTCCGGAGCGGAATCCATGGAAATCAATATAATCGACGGAAGAATCCTGTCAATCGATCTGAATTGATAGTGATGTTTCCGAAAGCATAAATATGCATTACTGACGAATATTCATTCAGTATATTGCATATAGTTTCTCTATTCTGTATATATACTCATGAATTTTCGGGAGCTTTCCATCAGTTCCCACTCAAGGAGCCGCAATGGGCGACCACCAACGCGATGACGGGGCGCAGGCGAGCGATCGTCTGCTTTATCGACGGGAAGACGAGCATGATTCCTGCGGAATAGGTTTCGTAGCCGACATCAAAGGCCGCTCGACGCACGCCATCCTGGAACGGGGACTGGAAGTCCTGGAGCGCATGGAGCACCGCGGAGCCGAAAGCGCCGACAACAAGACCGGCGACGGCGCCGGCGTGCTCCTCCAGATTCCGCACGGGTTCTACAAGGGGCTCATCCCCGCCCTGGGCGAAGCCGGTTCCTACGGTACGGGCCTTGTTTTCCTTCCCGGGAAGGGGATGGAGAAATCCGCCGCTTCCATCGTGAAATTCTTTGAAAAGATAGCCGCCGTCTCCGGTCTGAAGATCCTGGCCTGGCGCGATGTCCCTACCGACCCCGCCGTTATCGGACTGATCTCCAGACGATCCGAACCCGCGGTCCGACAGGTTTTCCTCGCGCCCGTGGATCCGGCGGAAACCGCCGCGGCCGTCGCCTCGGCATCCGCCTCGGCGGACGCCGAGGTATCGGCGCTGGACAGGCGGCTCTTCCTGTTCCGCAAGCGGCTGGAAAAAGCCGTGCGGGAGGCTGCTTTCGATGGTTCCGGCGACTTCCACCTGCCTTCCCTGTCGGCGCGCACGGTGGTCTACAAGGGCATGCTCATGTCCGGCCAGTTGCGCGCTTACTTCACCGAGCTTTCGAACGAAAGGCTCGAAACGGCCGTCGCCCTGGTCCATTCCCGCTTCAGCACCAACACCTTCCCCTCCTGGCCCCTTGCCCAGCCCTTCCGTATGGTCGCCCACAACGGGGAGATCAATACGATCAAGGGAAACCGCTTCTGGATGGAGGCGCGCCAATCCCTTTTGGCATGTCCCGAACTAGGCGGCGACCTGGCCGAGCTGTTCCCCATCGTCGAACCGGGGAAGAGCGATTCCGCCAGCTTCGACAACGTGCTGGAACTCCTGGTCATGGCCGGGCGCAGCCTCCCTCATGCTCTGATGATGATGATTCCCGAGTCCTGGAACGACAAGAATCCGATTCCGCAGGAACTCAAGAGCTTTTACGAATATCATGCCTGTATAATGGAGCCCTGGGACGGACCGGCCTCGATGGTGTTCTGCGACGGACGCTACGTCGGCGGAACCCTGGACCGCAACGGCCTGCGTCCTTCCCGCTACACCGTCACCAAGGACGATCTCATCGTGATGGCCTCCGAGACCGGCGTCCAGGATTTCTCTCCCGAGGAGATCGTCTTCAAGGGCCGGCTGATGCCGGGCAAGCTCCTGTTCGTGGATACGGTCGAAGGCCGCATCATCCCCGACGCCGAAGTGAAAGGGTCGGTCTGCCGCCGGCGCCCGTATTCCGATTGGGTGAAGAAGAACGTGGCGACGCTCGATTCCTTGCCGGAGTTGCCCGCCGCGCTCACGCCGCCGGCCCTCAGCCCTGAAGAGACCTTCTTCATGGAACGGGCCTTCGGCTACACCCGGGAAGATCGCGACAACCTGCTTCTGGTGATGGCGGAGACGGCCCAGGAGCCGACGAGCTCCATGGGAACCGATACCCCCGTCGCGGTTTTCTCCGACAAGAGCCAGCGTCTGTTCAATTATTTCAAGCAGGTTTTCGCCCAGGTCACCAATCCGCCGATAGATTCCATCCGGGAAGAATTGGTGATGACTCTCACGACCTTTCTCGGCCGCCAGGAAAACCTTCTGGCTGAAGACGAATCGGGCTGCAGGCGACTGAGGATCTTCAATCCTATTCTGACGAATCCAGAGCTGGCCCGTATCAGGCATTGGGGCGACGCCGCGTTCCGCTCCGAGACCCTGGATGCGACATTCTACGTGCCTTCTTCCGGCGCGGGAACCCGGGACGCTGCGCCGGTTTCCTCCCTTGAATCCGCGGTCGACCGGCTCATCGCCGAGGCCGGGAAGGCAGTCGACGGGGGCGCCACCTTCCTCGTCCTTTCCGATCGCGCCGCCCTGGATCCGGAAGCGGGACGCTGCGCGGTTCCCGCGCTCATGGCCGCGGCCGCGGTCCATCACGGCCTGATACGTTCCGGACGCCGGATGCAGGCGGTCATCATCGTGGAATCGGCCGAACCGCGCGAGGTGATGCATTTCGCCCTCCTGTTCGGTTACGGCGCCGACCTCGTGGTTCCCTACGGCGCCCTTTCTTCCATCGCCCGGATCAGCGAAGGACCTTACTCCCAGCGTTCGGGCGACTACGAGCATGCGGAAAAGAATTTCCTCAAGGGCATTTCCAAGGCCCTCCTGAAAATCATCTCCAAGATGGGGACCTCCACCCTCCGTTCCTACCGGGGATCGCAGATTTTCGAGGCGATCGGCCTCGGCGACGCCGTCGTGGAAAAATGCTTCACCGGTACGGCCAGCCGCATCGGAGGCGTCGGCTTCGCCGAACTGGAAATCGAGGCGGTCGCGCGGCTGCGCGCCGCCCGCGCCGCCAACGAGGCGGGCGACACCCTCTTCCCCCTGCTCACGGGCGACGGCCAGTACCGTTGGAGGAAATTCGGAGAACGGCACGCCTGGAATCCCGAAACGATCTACCTGCTCCAGTGGGCAACCCGCGCTGCGGATTACCGCAAGTTCAAGGAATTCACCGCGTCCTCCGACGCCCTGAACCGCGCTCCGCACGTGATCCGCGGCCTGCTTGACTTCGTGCCCGGCGCGACCGTCCCCATCGACGAAGTGGAGAGCGTCGAGGCGATCATGAAGCGCTTCACCACGGGCGCCATGTCTTTCGGATCGATCTCCAAGGAAGCCCATGAGGCCGTCGCCATCGCGATGAACTCCATCAACGGCCGATCCAATTCGGGCGAGGGCGGAGAAGAGCCCGAGCGCTTCCCGGTGCGCAAGGACGGCACCTGGGCCCGCAGCGCCATAAAGCAGGTCGCTTCCGCCCGCTTCGGCGTGACGAGCGAGTACCTGGCGAACGCGATAGAACTCCAGATCAAGATTGCCCAGGGCGCGAAGCCGGGCGAGGGCGGGCAGCTGCCCGGCCATAAAGTGGACGTCCTCATCGCCAAGACGAGGCATTCCACCGCGGGCGTCACTCTGATAAGCCCGCCGCCGCACCATGACATCTATTCGATAGAAGACCTGGCCGAGCTGATCTTCGACCTGAAGAACGCGAATCCGACGGCGCGCATCAGCGTGAAGCTGGTCTCGGAGACGGGCGTGGGCACCATCGCCGCGGGGGTGGCCAAGGCGCACGCCGACAATATCACCATCTCGGGTTACGACGGCGGCACGGGCGCGAGTCCCCAAAGCTCCATCCGGCACGCGGGCCTGCCCTGGGAAATCGGCCTGGCCGAGACCCACCAGACCCTGGTCCTGAACGGCCTTCGTGGGCGCGTGAAGCTGATGACCGACGGCCAGCTGAAGAGCGGGCGGGACATCGTGATCGCCGGCTTGCTGGGAGCGGAAGAATTCGGTTTCGGCACTTCCACCCTCGTGGTCCTCGGCTGCGTGATGATGCGCAAATGCCATGAGAACACCTGTCCCATGGGCGTGGCGACCCAGGACCCCGAGCTGCGCAAGCGGTTCATCGGAAAGAGCGAGCACCTGGTCAATTTCTTCCGGTTCCTGGCCCAGGAGACGCGTGAAATCATGGCGTCCCTCGGGTTCCGGACTTTCAACGAGCTCGTGGGGCAGTCGGACCGTCTGGTCCAGGCGACTTCCGGACATTTCAAGGCCAAAACAGTAGATCTTTCCCGCCTCCTGGCAAAGCCCGTGCCCTTCCTGGGCGAGCTTCCGGGCGCGGACGCGACCTATTGCGTCCAGAACCAGGTACACAAGATCGATCAGGTGTTGGACCGCGAGCTCATCACCCGCTGCCTGGCGGCGCTGGACAAGAAGATCCCGACAGCCTTCGAGTTGCCGATCAAGAACACCGACAGGGCAGTAGGCACGATGCTTTCGTACGAGGTTTCCAAGCGTTTCGGTTCGGGCGGCCTCCCGGACAATTTTGTCACGGTGGACTTTTCCGGTTCGGCGGGACAGAGTTTCGGCGCCTTCCTGGCGCCGGGCATAACCTTCCGCCTTTCCGGCGATGCCAACGACTACTTCGGCAAGGGCTTGTCGGGCGGCCGGCTCGTAGTCTCGCCGCCTGAGGGCAGCTCGTTCCGCACGAACGAAAACATCATCGTCGGCAACACCCTGCTCTACGGGGCGACGGGCGGGGAAGCCTTCATAGCCGGCGTTGCCGGGGAACGTTTCGGCGTCCGCAACTCCGGCGCGACGGCGGTGGTGGAGGGGACAGGCGACCATTGCGCCGAGTACATGACGGGCGGACGCCTGGTGGTTCTCGGCCGTGTTGGGCGCAACCTCGCGGCGGGCATGTCCGGCGGCATCGCCTACGTCCTGGACCGCGCGGGAGACCTGGAATTCTACCTGAACAAGGGCATGGTCGAATTGTCCCGTCTGGACAACGAAGAGGACGAATCGTTCGTCAAGGATTTGATACGCAGGCATGTCTACTGGACGGGTTCGGCCTACGCAAAAACCATCCTGGACGCCTGGAGCGACCATAAGGGCATGTTCGTCAAGATCCTGCCGGTCGAATACAAGAGGGCGCTGCAGCAGATGAAGCTGGCGGAGCTGGACCGGAAACTCTTCGAGATCCGGGAGCATGAAGAAATCGCGGTGAGGGCATAAGGGTATGGGCGATCTCAAGGGTTTCCTGAACATCAAGAGGAAGATCGCGGGCTACCGGCCCGTGGAAGAGCGCATCAACGACTACAGCGAAGTCGAACTTCAGCTGAGCGACGACGAAAGGCGTGCGCAGGCCGCGCGCTGCATGGATTGCGGCATTCCTTTCTGCCACTGGTCGTGCACTGTTTCCAACGTGATGCCCGAATGGCAGGATGCCCTGTACCGCGGCGACTGGAAGGGAGCCTGGGAACAGCTGGAAGAGACCAATCCCTTCCCCGAGTTCACCGGCCGCGTGTGCCCGGCACTCTGCGAAGCGTCCTGCGTGCTCGGCTTCAACGACGATCCTGTCACCATCAGGCAGAACGAGCTTGCGGTCATCGAAAAAGCCTTCGAACTCGGCCTCGTCGTACCGCGCCCGCCGAAGCGGCGGAACGGCAAGAAGGTGGCGATCATCGGCGGCGGTCCATCGGGCCTCTCCACGGCCTATTACCTGAACCGCGCCGGTTTCACCGTTACCCTGTATGAAGGCGATCGGAAGCTAGGCGGCTACCTCCGTTACGGCATCCCGGACTTCAAACTGGACAAGGGCTTCATCGAGCGGCGCGTCTCGATAATGGAAAAAGAAGGCATAACTTTCGTGACCAACGCCAGGGTGGGTACCGCCCGTTACGCTTTCGGCACCTCGGGCAGCGATTCCGTAATCGTGGACGCGAAGAAGTTGGCCGAAGAGAACGACTTGGTGCTCCTCGCCATCGGGGCCCGCGACGCCCGCGACCTGGTCGTTCCCGGCCGCGAGCTGGCGGGTATCCACCAGGCCCTGGATTTCCTGTCCCTGCAGAACCGGATGTGCGCCGGCGAATCCTGCGAGGACGTGTCCGTACAGAACGGCGAGCCCGTCAGCGCCTTCGGCAAGCGGGTGGTTGTGATAGGCGGCGGCGATACGGGAGCCGACTGCGTCGGGACCTCCAACCGGCAGGGAGCCCTGCGCGTGACCCAGATCGAGGTGCTTCCCAAGCCTCCCGAGCACCGGCCGGCCAACGAGCCCTGGCCGCTCTGGCCCAAGGTGATGAAGACTTCCAGTTCCCATCTGGAAGGTTGCGAGCGCCTCTGGTCGGTGAGCACCAAGGAGTTCATCGGCAGGAACGGCCACGTGGAGGCCATACGGGCCTGCCGCGTCCAGTGGACGGAAATCGACGGCAAATGGAGCATGGCGGAAATCCCCGGCAGCGATTTCGAGATCGGCGCGGACTTCGTGTTGCTGGCGATGGGCTTCACCCACGTGGTACAGGAAGGACTGGTGGCCGACCTGGGCCTGGAGCTGGATCCGCGCGGCAACGTGCGGACCGCGGGCACCTTCCATACCTCCAATCCGAAGGTCTGGGCCGCCGGCGATTCCCGCAAGGGAGCGAGCCTCGTGGTCCACGCCATCGCCGACGGCCGCGCGGCTGCGGAGGCGATATTGGCCAAGTTGGGGTGATAAAAGAAGGAATAAGGTAGCCGGTATCCGGCTACCGGCTGCCCTCTTCTTCCAGCGCGGCCAATGCCGCGCGCCAGGCGAGGGCGGCGCATTTGACGCGCACGGGAAGGCGGGCGATTCCCTTGAAGGCCGCCGCGTCGCCGAGCTCGTCAAGGGCGTCGCGGTCCAGCTCGCCGCGCAACACGCCGAGGAAGAGTTCCACGACCCCGCGCGCCTCGGCGGCCGTCTTGCCCATCAGGTGCTCGGCCATCATGTCGGCGGAGCTCATGGAGATGGAGCAACCGTTCCCGTCGAAGGCTGCGTCGGCTATCCTGCCCTCGTCGTCCATCGAGATCGAAATGCGAACCCGGTCCCCGCAGGACGGATTCTCAAGGTAGGGCAGACCCTCGAGGACCCGCTTGAAACGGGGGTGGCGATAGCGGTCCCGTATCGTTTCCTCATAGACGGCCTCGGCGAAGTCGCTCATGCTTCCTCCCTGGCGCGGCGGACGAGGGAGGCGAGGAGGTCGGCGTCGGCGATGCGGCTGTAGGCGGCGAAGCTCGCGCGGGCGCTTGAGACGGCGAGCGCGCCATCGCCGAAGCGGCGGGAAAGGGGGTGGGCGCAGTGTTGTCCCGCCCTGACGGCCACGCCGGAACGGTCGAGCCAGGCGGCCAGGTCGTGCGCGTGCACGCCCTCCACCGTGAAGGCCACAATGCCGGCGCGCCCGGGAGCCCTGCCGAGGACGCGGACGCCCGGTATTTCGTCAAAGGCCGCGATGAGGCGTGCCGCGAGCTCAGACTCGTACCCGCCGAGCGCATCGGGATCCACCGAGTCCAGCCAGTCCAGCGCCGCTTCCAGGCCGGCGGCTTCCGCGATCGCGGGCGTTCCCGCTTCGAATTTCCAGGGAAGCTCATTCGCCGTGAAACCTTCAAGGGTGACGTCGGAGATCATGTCCCCGCCTCCCATGAAGGGCGGCATCGCCTCCAGCAAGGCCTCGCGTCCCCAGAGGACGCCGATCCCGAAGGGCCCGTAATGCTTGTGGGCCGAGAAGGCCAGGAAGTCGGCACCGAGCTCGGTTACCTTCGCCCCCGAGCGGGGGATGTACTGGGCCGCGTCCACGAGCACCAGGGCACCCGCCGCATGGGCGAGGTCGGCGATGCTGCGGACGGGGTTGACCGTCCCCAGCACGTTCGACGTGGCCGTCACGCCTACGAGGCGGGTTTTCTTGCCGAGCAGGCGTTCGTAAGCCGCCAGATCAAGCTCGCCCGAATCGAGCACGGGCACGAAGCGGAGCTTCAGACCGCGGCGGGCGGCGAGCTGCTGCCAGGGCACGAGGTTCGCATGGTGCTCCATCTCGCTTAGGACGATCTCGTCTCCGGACGAAAAACCCTCGCCGAGCGTGCGCGCGAGGAGATTGATCGATTCGGTGGTTCCCCGGGTGAATACGACCTCCCGCCGGGAAGCCGCGCCCAGCCGCGTTGCGGTACGGGTACGGGCGGATTCGTAGCGGCGGGTCGCCTCTTCGCCGAGGGTATGGATCGCGCGGTGCACGTTCGCGCAGGCCTCCCGGTATACGCCTTCCATCGCGTCGAGGACCGCGAGCGGTTTCTGCGAGGTCGCCGCGCTGTCCAGGTACACGAGGGGCCCGCTTCCCGCGTGCGTCCGGAATATCGGGAACTCGTCCTTGAGTTCCCCGGCGACCGCGTCATTCGCCTGCAGCGAGGCTCCGCGGAGGAAGGCTCGCCTCACGGGGCACCCGCCAAGGCCGTCGCGGCCATCGTTTCCAGTTCTTTCGCGAAATCCTGTCCGGCGGCGCAGGAATCGGGATAGGCCGTGCGCGCGCGGTCCAGTACCGAGCCGAGGTGGCCCAGGGCGATGGTTTCACTGGCGGACGCTGCGTCCAGTCCCCGGCTCATCAGGTAGAAAAGTTCGTCCTCGCGGGGACCGCCTGTGGCGGAACCGTGGCTGCAGGCGACGTCGTCCTGGTCGATCTTTAGCTGGGGCAGGCTTTCGGCCCGGGCTCCGTCGTCAAGCAGCAGGTTCCGGTTCTGCAGGTAGGCGTCGGTGCCCGGGGCGGACCTGGTCACTTCTACCAGTCCGCGGAAGGCGATTCTCGCCTCATCGCTCAGAACCGCCTTGAGCACCGAACGGCTCCTCGTTTTTTCGGCGGAGTGGAGGACCGACAGGATATGTTCCCGCTCGGTCGTGCCGGAAGCCGCCCAGGCTCCCGCGTAGTCCAGCTCGGCGCCGCGTCCATCCAGGACTATCGAGGTTTCGTGCCTCCCGCTCCCTTCGTCGAAAACAACCTCGGTCCAGCGCAGCTTCGCGTTTTCGCCGAGTTGGACCTTCCTGCTCTCCAGCCTGCGGACGGTGGGGCCAAGACAGGAAACCGACACGAATTCCAGGCTTGCCCCCCGTTCCAGGCGAATTTCGACGCTGCCGAGGAATAGGCCTGCCCGACCCGAAGCCTGACCCGCCACCGCGCCCGGTGCCGGTGCCCCGGAGTAGCGCACCACGACCCGGGCTTTGGCGTTCTCCCCGACGACTATGACCAGGGAAGCGGCAAACGGTACCGCGCCCAGCAGGGGTACCGCGCCCTGCAGGGGCACCGCACCCAGCAGGGGTACCGAGCCCAGCAGGGAGACTCCAGCGGCCTCGGAATCCGGCCCGGCAGCCAAGTCGTCGCCGGGCGCAAGCGCGACGGTGAGTTCGCTGGTCGCGTTTTCCGCGTAACCCGCAGGAAAGCGGAGCAGGGCGCGGGGTGAGGGCAGGAGAGCCCGGATCGCCTCGTAGGGGGCGTCGAATTTGAAGTCCCCGCCCCCCGCGCCTTCCGAGGCGGGCGGCGACGCTTCCACGGAAAAAGAGGGTCGGTCGGATCCGGCGCCCGCGTCCGCTCCGGTACCGCTCGCGCCGGCGCCCGCGTCCGCTCCGGCGGCCGTCTTCGCGCCGTCGCCCGCCTCCGAGACGACGGTCCGCGCGCTGAAGCTCGCCGAATGGCCGGAGCGTCCGCGTGGAGGCGCGGGGAAAGGGATGGGTTCGAAGAGCGCGCGCTCGAATAGAGCGCGCTCGAAGAGAGCGCGGACCAGAAGCTTGCGGGGCGCCCGCTTCCAGTCGTCGCCGACGAGGATCGAGCGCGGGGAAAGGAGGGCAACGGTCTCTTTCATCCGACCGAACCCTCCATTTCCAGTTCGATGAGACGGTTGAGTTCCACCGCGTATTCCATGGGAAGTTCCTTCACCAGAGGGTCGATGAAGCCGTTGACCAGCATCACGGCCGATTCCTGTTCGTCCAGACCGCGGCTCATAAGGTAGAACAGCTGGTCCTCTCCGATCTTGGATACCTTGGCTTCATGTTCCATGCGGGCGCCCGCTGAACGGATGTCCATCACCGGGTAGGTGTTGGACCGTGAGCGGGAGTCCAGGATCAGGGCATCGCATTCGACCCGTGATTTCACGTTGGCCAGTCCCGCCTCCACCTTCACCAGCCCCCGGTAACTCGCGGTTCCACCGTCCTTGGAGATGGACTTGGAGGTCACCACGCTGGAAGTGTCGCTGGCCAGATGGACGATCTTGGCCCCCGTGTCCTGTTCCTGGCCCTTGCCCGCGAAGGCGATGGAGAGGACTTCACCGCGCGCGCCCTTGCCCATCAGGAAGATGGCCGGGTACTTCATCGTCACCTTGGAACCGATGTTTCCGTCCACCCATTCCACCACCGAATCCTCGTAGGCGAAAGCCCTTTTGGTGACCAGGTTGTACATGTTGGAAGACCAGTTCTGCACCGTGGAATACCGCATCCGCGCGCCCGGCAGGGCCACGATCTCGACGACGGCGGAATGGAGGCTGTCCTTGGTGAACACGGGGGCGGTACAGCCTTCGATATAATGGACGAAGGCTCCCTCGTCCACGACGATGAGGGTCCGCTCGAACTGGCCGAAGCCCTTGGTGTTGACCCGGAAATAGGCCTGCAGGGGGATGTCGATCCTGACGCCCTTGGGCACGTAGACGAAGGATCCGCCGGACCAGACCGCGCTGTTCAAGGCCGCGAATTTGTTGTCGTCAGGGGGGACTACGCTGCCGAAGAAGCGGCGGACGATGTCCGGGTGCTCGCGCACGGCCGTCTCGACATCGGAGAAGAAAACCCCCTTCTTTTCCAGATCGGCGCGGATGTTATGGTAGACCATCTCGGAATCGTACTGGGCACCGACCCCGGCCAGCCATTTCTTTTCCGCCTCGGGGACGCCGAGCCGGTCGTAGGTCCGCTTGATGTCGTCCGGCAGGTCCTCCCAGGAATTGGAGGACGATTGGGTCGGTTTCACGTAGTAGCAGATGGATTCGAAGTCCAGATCGGAAAGTTTCGCGCCCCAGGTGGGCATGGGAAGCTTGCGGAAAAGATCCAGGGAGCGCAGGCGGAAGCGGAGCATCCAGTCCGGCTCGTTCTTGGTCCTGCTGATCTCCCGGATGGTCTCGCCGGTGAGCCCGACCGTGGAGCGCACCAGCGACCTCTCCGGCATCGCGAAACCGAAACGTTCCGCATAACCGGTTCCGATGTCCCTGACCGCATCGGCGGAAGCCTCGGCTTCCGCCGTCTTGACGAAGACCGCTTCAGGCATGGACTGCCTCCTTCACGCGCCGGAACCCCTCGTAGCCTTCCCGCTCAAGGGTTTCCACCAGGTCGAAGCCGCCGGAGGCGGCGATGCGTCCCTTCTCCATGATGTGGACCTTGTCGGGACTGACCAGGTCCAGCAGCCGCCGGTAGTGGGTGATCAGCAGGGCTGCGAAGCCTTTCCCCCTCATCCGTTCGATGCCCGCGGCGACTATCTTCAGGGCGTCGACGTCCAATCCCGAGTCGGTTTCGTCGAAAAGGCCGAAGGAGGGCTTGAGCGTCAGTAGCTGGAGTATCTCCATGCGCTTCTTCTCGCCGCCTGAAAAGCCGTCGTTCAGGTAGCGGTTGGCGAAAGCGGTCTCGATGCCGAGGAATTCCATGTTCGAACGCAGCTCTTTAAGGAAGGCCGTAGCGCTCTCAGGCGGCCTGAGCGAAAGGTCGGCGGCCCGCTTCAGGAATTTGGCGACCGTGACGCCGGGGATTTCCACGGGGTATTGGAAGGCGAGGAACAGCCCCTTCCTGGCCCGCTCGTTCACCGGCAGCCTGAACAGGTCTTCCCCGTCCAGCGTCGCCGTTCCCGACAACACGGAGTAGCGGGGGTGGCCCATAAGGGCAGCGGCCAACGTGCTCTTGCCGTGGCCGTTCGGCCCCATCAACGCGTGGATCTGACCGTCGGGAACGGAAATATCCAGTCCGTCCAGGATGGTCTTGGAATCTATGGCGACCCGCAGGCCGCGGACATCAAGAAAGCTCATGATTTCTCCTCACCAGATCGGATAACCGAATTCGAGCTTCAGCTCGTCGCTCATCATCCCCGCCTCCCATGGAGGGTTCCAGACGATGTTGGCGCGCACTAGATCAATGCCCGTCTTTTTCTTCAGCGTCAGCACGATATCCGTCCGGATCTCCTCGCCCAAGGGGCAACCCGGCGAGGTCAGGGTGAAGTCCACGTCGATGCCCGCGGCCGATTGTTCGGCCCGATACACCAGGCCCAGCTCCACGATGCTCGCGCCCATCTCCGGATCCTGCACCGACTTCAGGCAATCGAGCAGTTCGAATTCCGTATATGCCATGTCTATATCATACTATATTAGTCATGTATATGTCAGCAAATTTTGAAGGGGAGTAGATGAAAGCGACCATTATCCTCGCGCAGCCCAAACGCGAGGGATTCAACAGGGCCATCGCGCTTTCCGCGCGCTCTTCCCTCGCTTCGGACACGGAGGACGGAGCGAAGTTTCTTGACCTGTACGCGGACGGCTACGATCCGGTACTCAGCGCCGAGGAGCTGGTCAGGAAGATAAGCCTTGACGATACGACGCTGCGTTACCAGGACGCGCTCATGGAGGCGGACCGCATCGTTTTCGTGCATCCGGATTGGTGGGGAGGCCCGCCTGCGGTCCTCAAGGGTTTCCTGGACCGCACCCTCAGGCCGGGAATCGCCTACGGGCAGAGGGAGAACGACTTCAATGAGGAGGCCGGCGCAGGACTTTTCGTCGGCAAGAGGGCGGATGTCTTCATAACGACGGATGCCCGCAAGCCGGACAATGAAGGGGAATGGGCGCCCGCGACCGTCTGGAAGCGCCATGTGCTCGGCTACTGCGGTTTTTCGGACATACGCGTCCACGTGTTCTGGGGTCTGAGGGACAGCGGATACGCGGCGCGCAAGGCCTGGCTGGACCGCGTTCCCGGCTTGTTGGCCTGAGGTTCGGGGGTGTCGAGCAATATCGGACGCTACGCGTTATATTGTAGGAAAGCGTCGAAAGCGAGGCGGAACCGTGAAAACGAACCGAAACGCGGAACTCGTCGCGTTGTTGAACCATGAAGATCACCAAGCCGTACTCGCCTTCGCGCGGGATACCTGCGCTTCGGCCTACCCGGACGCTCCCTTCGGAACCGTTGAAAAAGTCTTCGCCTCGGTGCGCGATCTGTATGAAGGACGCTTCGAAGGATATTGCGCCTGCCGCACCGGCTACCACGACTTCCGCCATGCGATCGACGTGTTCGTCGCGACCGCCCGCCTTCTGGACGGTTGCTTCCTGGAAAGTAAGGGGGTAGCCGGGGACCGGGCCATGGAGACCCTGCTCGCCGCCCTCCTGCACGAAACCGGCTACATCCAGGAAATCGCCGACGCCGAAGGCACGGGAGCCAAGTACACGAGGACTCACGTGCTCCGCTCCGCGGAATTCACCCTCCTGAAAGGATTCAAGCTCGGTCTTGACGGCGGGCGTTCCGCGCGTATCGCCCGGCTTATCCTGGGGACGGATCTGAACCTCTCCTGGGACAACCTATCCTACGATACCTCGGGCGACGAGGATCGCGCCGCCGCCATACTCTCCGCGGCGGACCTGCTGGGCCCTATGGCGGATCGCGCCTACCTGGAAAAGCTGCTCTTCCTGTACTACGAATTGGTGGAAGCGGGAATCGGCGGCTACGCCAGCGCCTTCGACATACTCCGGAAGACGGCGGATTTCTACGATTCGATCCGCGGGCGGCTGGACGGACGTCTCGGCTCGGTTTCCCATGCCGTCCGCTCCCATTTCCGCGTGCGCGCGGGTACGGATCGCGACCTGTACCGGGAAGCGATCGAGCGGCAGATGGCCTACCTGAAATCGATCATGGGCGAGGACATCGCGGATTACCGGGAAAAATTGCGCCGCCTGGACCTGGACGTGATCGAACGGAAAGAAATCGCGCGTCTCGCCGGATTCGGGGTCGTCCTGGACCCGGCGCCCTGATCAATCCCGCCCGCTTTCCTGTTCCGATTCATCCGGAACCGCCCCGGAGGCAACAGCAGCCGCGTCGGCAAGAGCGGCCGCGTCGGCCGCCTTCTTCGCCTCCAGCTCTTTCTTCTCGTCGGCCGAGAGCTTGCGGTTGAGCACCATGAGCCCGACGGCCATTATCAAGATACCGTTGAAGATATTGTTCTCGAACGCCTCCCCGAAGCTGAGGCCGAATGCCTGACGCGCGATCGTGTACAGGATCAAGGCGGCGCCGAGGGAAGCGGTGGCCGCGAGAAGCCAGGATCGTTTGATTTTCATGGAACGCAGTATACATGCTTCCTACGATTCGTGCATTCGTATATGAATATTCGGGGGTACTCAGGAATGGGGACGAAAAAGGAACGGATCGGAAGCAGGTCGATACGAGCCATCGTCGTGGACTTGGACGGTACGACGCTCCGGTCGAATCCCGCCGACGGATCGTCTTATATGTCCGACCGCGTCGCGCGGGCTCTCTCCGAGAGGGTCGCGGAAGGGCGGGCGGTGATCCTGTGCACTGGACGGAGTCCCGATGCCGCCGAACCCTTCCGGGCAGCCGTCGGAGCGGAAGGCCCCATGGTTTTCTACAACGGAGCCGCGGTCGTGGACGCGCCATCGGGCCGCGTGCTCGCTTCGACCCTCCTGTCCGCCGAAATCGCCTCTTTCTGCGCGGCATTGGCCGCACGGCGCGACGCCCACTTCCATGCCTTCCTGCCCGGTGACAGCCTGGTGTACGGCGCGAGGCGTCCGGAGACCGACATATACGAGAAACGGACCGGACTTCGCGGGGAGATCGCGGACCTGCCTTCGCTGTTCAGGGACGGCGGCGTCGCGGCGTCGGGCTGCATCAAGGGCATGTTCATCGCGGAGCCCGCGGTGTTGGATTCCATCCATCGGGAGGTGGCTGACCGTTTCGGTTCCCTCGCGTACATGGCGCGGTCGCACGCGACCTATCTTGAGGTCATGGCGACCGGGGTTTCCAAGGGCAATGCGCTGAAAGTAGCCCTGTCCCTGCGCGGCATCGGACGGGAGGAGACGGTCGCGTTCGGCGATGCCGAGAACGACATCCCTATGCTCCAGGCCGCCGGCTGGGCCGTCGCCGTCGGAAACGCGGGCGCCGCGGTGAAAGCCGTCGCAGACGAGATCACGCTCGCGGCCGAGGAGGACGGGGTCGCCGCGTACCTGGAACGGATTTTTCCGGAAACGCGATGAAGATCGAAAGCGTCGAAGGAATAAAAATCGCGGTTCCGGAGGACGAGCATCTGGACGCCTCAAACCGGGAGCTCTTCAAGTCCCAATTGGAAGCCGTCGCTTCCTCTTCACGGACCGAGCGCATAATCCTGGACCTCTCCGGCGTCCGGTTTATCGATTCTTCAGGTCTGGGCGTCATCATGACCGTCCTGAAGGGCCTGCGCGCCTCCGGTTCGGACATGGTCGCCTGCGGCATTTCCAAGCCGGTGCGCGTGCTCTTCGACATGGTGCGTCTGGATCGGGTCATGTCGACCTTCCCGACCCGTGCCGAAGCCCTCTTTTCCCTTCTGCGGAACAAAGCGGAATGAGGGCGGTCGCCGCGGGGCAGGCCGTAGCCGCTTCATTCTCCTTGTTCAGCAGAAGGGCCGTCCGCGAGGACGCGGCCCGGTTCGCCCTGGCCGCGGCGGTCGCCTTCGCCCTGCGCGGCTCGCTCGGTTTAGCCCTTTCTTACGGTTCCGGGATTTCCACCTTCGCCGCTCTTCCGCTTTCCCTCCTGGCCGCCTTCCTTTCGTTCCGCCTTTTCCGCCCCGCCGCCACGGCCGCCGCGGCCGCCGCGGCAGGGCCTTCGGACGCCATGTTCCCGCGTCTCCTGGACAACCTCGTTTTCTCCCTTCCTGTAGCCCTTTATTCCCTGCTCGCGCTCGCCGACGCCCTCGCCCTCGGCGCCGCGGCCGCCTCGCCCTGGGCCCTGCTCGTCCTCCTGCCTTCCTGTTTCGACTACGGGGCATCCTCGCTTTTCGCGGCGGCCCTTCCCGCGGGCTTGGGAATCGCCGCAGCCGCGGGCGCCTTCTCCGGCGCGCCGCGGCCCGGCGACGCGATGACCGTGGCCCTCGCCCTCGTCGCTGCCGCCCTCGTGCGCGGAGCCCGCCGGAAAAGCCTCGCCAGGGATTACCGTGAAGACATCGAGCGCAGGGAAAGGGAGCGCTCCCTTTCGACGATGCGCGACGCGGAGGTGGAAATCGCGGCGCGGATACAGCGCTCGCTGCTGTTGGAGCAACCGGCCGGCATCGGCGAGGAGCTTTCGCTGGAGGCCATCACCATCGCCTCCAATGCGGTCGACGGCGATTTCTACGGTTTCATTCCATATTCTCCTTCCTCGGTGGACATACTCGTCGGGGACGTGATGGGAAAGGGCATCCCGGCGGCTCTGCTCGGCGCCGCCCTGAAGGGCTCCTTCTTCCGCTCCTCTTTGCGCCTTATCGTCGATGCCCGGGGCGGGCTGCCCGGTCCGGAGCATCTCGTTTCGGCCGTCCATGACGCGGTGGTTCCCGAACTGATGGATCTGGACAGTTTCGCGACGCTCCAGTACGCGCGCATTGACGCCCTTTCCTCCCGCATGGATTTCGTGGACTGCGGGCACACCCCCATACTCCACTACGATTCATCCCTCGGCATCTGCTGGTCGGTGAAAGGCACGGATCTGCCCCTCGGATTTTCGGAAGAGAACGCGTACGCCGCACTTTCCCTGCCCATCGAACCGGGGGACCGCCTGCTGTTCTATTCCGACGGCATCACGGAAGCGCCGAACGGGGACGGCGAGCTTTTCGGCGAGGAACGGCTGTCCGACATCCTGACGGCGAACGCCGCGCTTGAACCGCGCGAGCTCGTCCGCCGCATACTGAACACCGCGATGTTCTTCTCCTCCGCGAACGGTTTCCGGGACGACGTGACCTGCGTCGCCCTTTCCATCGCCCGTAGTCCTTCCCGGACCGTCCGGATCGGCCGGGATTTCCCCTTCGCCGTGGAATGCCTTCCCTCCATCCGCGCCTTCCTTGAGCAAGTCCTGTCCGACAAGGACGAAGTTTTCGTCTCCCGCGTGCTGCTGGCGACCGTCGAGTCCGCGGCAAACGCGATCAGCCACGGCTCGCTTTCAGTCAGAGCGGACGCTGTGGCGTCCGGCGACGATGGCGTCGGGGACGGAGGGTTGCTCCCGGAATCGGAAGCCGCGGAGGGTACTGGTTCCGCGGACGGTGCTTATTCCGCGGACGGTACTTGTACCGCGGACGGTACTTGTACCGCGGACGGTACTTGTACCGCGGACGGTACTTGTACCGCGGACGGTACTTGTACCGCGGACGGTACTTGTACCGCGGACGCTGGGTTCGCGCGCGGGAGCCTGCGCCTGGAATGCGTCCGCTCTCCGCTCTGGACCGCCATCCGTATCATTTACCGCGGCGATCCTTTCCCTTGGCACCGCGCTCCGTCGTCTCCGGATATCGAAAGTCTTCCGGCCGGCGGTCTCGGCCGCTCTCTGATGGCCGCCGCGGCCGATTCTGTCCTCCACGCGGCGGGGCCCGGCGACCTGAAGCTTGCCTGCATCTTCTTCGAACAGGACGAATCCGCGGCAAAACGACGCCGGGCGTAGCCTTTGACATTGTCCGCGATTTGTGACATGCTTCCGTATGGAAGAGCGCATCGTTTTCCGCAACATATCCCCCATCGACCATCGTTATTCGATCTCCGAACGTGCCCTTTTCGACAGGCTCGTCCATTGGATTTCCGAAGAAGCTGCCATTTCCTCCTGCGTCCGCGCGGAGATAGCCCTGGTAAAGGCCCATCTGACGGTCAGGGGCAGCGCCACGCCCGAGCTGACGACGGCCCTGGACGCCGCGCTCGGCGCGATCGATCCGGCTGAAGTCTACGCCGAAGAAGAGAAGACCAAGCACAACATCAGGGCCCTCGTAAACGTGCTGAAGAAGGCGGTTCCGGCGGAAGCGGCTCCCCTGGTCCATCTTGGAGCGACGAGCGTCGACATCCTGGACAGCGCCCTCGCCTGGCGCATGAAAGGCGTATGCGCGGAAGTCGTCCTGCCCCTGCTGCGCGAGCTTGAGCTTTCGCTTTGCGAACTCGCCGAGCGGGAGGCGGAAACGCCCCAGGTAGGCCGGACCCACGGCCAGCACGCCGTCCCGATAACCGTCGGTTTCGCCATGGCCGAGTATGTCTCACGCCTCGGCAAATCCATACTGGAGATAGAAAAACGGGCCGCCGACCTGCGCGGAAAACTCGCGGGAGCCGTGGGCGCCTACAACGCGACGAGCGTGCTCGTGCGGGATCCCGAAGCCCTGGAGCGCGCGTACCTCGCCGAACTCGGCCTGGAGCCCTCCGAGCATTCCACCCAGCTCGTGGAACCCGAATACCTGCTGCGCCTTCTGCTGGAGATGAACGTAGCCTTCGGCGTGATCGCGAATCTCGCCGACGACCTGAGGAACCTACAGCGGAGCGAGATCGGCGAACTGCGCGAGAGCTTCGGCGCGGACCAGGTCGGTTCCTCCACAATGCCCCAGAAGCGCAATCCCTGGAATTCCGAGCACGTGAAGAGTCTCTGGAAGGCTTTCGCCCCCCGCGTTATGACCTTCTTCATGGACCAGATCAGCGAGCACCAGCGGGACCTCACCAATTCCGCGAGCCAGCGCTTCGTTGCCGACTACGTGGCCGGATTCTGCCAGGCCGTCTCCCGCATGGCGGACGTGGTGGCCGGGCTCGGCGTGAACCGGGAGCGGCTGCTGGCCAATCTCGGCGGCGGGAAGGAGGCGGGCGTCGTGGGGGGCGTCCTCGCCGAACCCGCCTACATCCTGCTGGCGGAATCGGGCGTTTCGGACGCCCACGAGGTCATCCGGAAGATCACCTTGACGGCGGAAGCCGAGGGCATTCCCTTCTCGGCCGCCCTCGCGCGCGACGGCGAGTCCCTCGCCAGGATCGGGGCCAAAATGGCCGAGCTCGGACTGGTCGGCTCTCCGGCCGAAGCCCTGGGCTTCTTCGAGAGGCCGGAGCGCTACCGCGGCTTGTCGGCGGAAAAGGCCCGCTCGCTCGCGGGAAAGTACCGCTCGCTTATGGAGCGTAAATAGTCATGCCGAGGCGCCCCTGCGGGCGCCTTTTTTATATGTTTTTGGGAACGAAGCGGATATGGCCGCGGCGGAGCGGGGACGAGGGAGAGTATCCTGCGATCATCCGCGGCCAATTATCTTTCCATTGGTTCCGGGAGGGAAATATGTTCAAGGAAGCCTTTTCGTACGACGACGTCCTGCTGATGCCGGGGTATTCGGAGATATTGCCGAAGGAATGCGACGTGAAGACGATACTCTGCGCGGACGTCGCGCTCAACGTGCCCATCATCTCCGCGGCGATGGATACGGTGACCGAGGAGAAGCTCGCGATAGCCATCGCCCTGGAAGGCGGAGCCGGCGTCATCCACCGGAACCTCAAGCCCGAGGTCCAGGCGCACCAGGTGGCCAACGTGAAGCGCTACCTCAACTGGGTCATCGATTCGCCGGTGACCGTCGGGGCGGAAGCGACCGTCAAGGAGGTCAAGGCGATGATGGACCGGTTCCGGGTCTCCGGCATGCCGGTCCTGGACGACACGGGCAGGCTCGTCGGCATCATCACCGGCCGCGACCTGCGCTTCTGCAGGGACGACGCCCTGCTGGTGCGCGACGTGATGACGCGCAACCCGGTCGTGGAATCCGGCACCCCCTCTCCCACGAGCGCGCGGGACAAATTCGACAAGCACCGTATCGAAAAACTCCCCGTGGTGGACGCCGACGGACATTTGACCGGCCTGATCACGGTGAAGGACATGGAGAAGCACGAGCGCTTCCCCAAGGCGGCCATGGACAAGGCGGGCCGCCTCGTTGTGGGCGCTGCGGTATCCCCCTCCGATTTCGATGTCCGGCTTCCCCTGCTGAAGCAGGCGAAAGTGGACTTCGTTGTGCTGGACACCGCCCACGGCGACACGCGCAGCGTGCTGGACGCGGTCGCCGCGATAAAGGCGCGTTACGGCGTGCCGGTGATCGGCGGAAACGTGGCCACCAAGGAGGGCACCCGGCGCCTCATCGACGCGGGCGCCGACGGCGTCAAAGTGGGCATAGGCCCCGGCTCCATCTGCACCACCCGCATCGTGGCGGGCGTCGGAGTTCCGCAGTTCACCGCGGTCTGGGATTGCGCGGAAGAGGCCGCAAAGTCCGGCATCCCGGTCATCGCCGACGGTGGAGTCAAATTTTCCGGAGACGTCACCAAGGCCATAGCCGCCGGCGCGGGCGTCGTGATGGTCGGCAACCTCTTCGCCGGGCTGAAGGAAGCGCCCGGCAGGGAGATCATCTTCGACGGAAGGATCTACAAGGAATACCGCGGCATGGGCAGCCTCGGGGCGATCAAGGACGGTTCCGGCGATCGCTACCAGATAGCCAAGGACGAGTCTCCGGTGCCCGAGGGCATTGAAGGCCGGGTGCCCTACAAGGGCGAGCTGAAGAATTTCCTGCACCAGCTGGTCTCGGGCCTCAAAAAGGGCATGGGATACTGCGGCTGCAAAAATATCGCGGAGTTGAAGAGTTACCGGAATTTCGTTAAGATCACCGCTGCCGGCCTCCGCGAAAGCCATGCGCACGACGTGACGATCACCCAGGAAGCGCCGAACTATTCCCGCTCGTAGGAGTACTCATGAACGTAGTAGTTATCGGCGCCCAATGGGGCGATGAAGGCAAGGGCAAGATCGTCGATTACCTGGCCAACGAAGCCCAGATAATCGTCCGTTTCTCCGGCGGCGCCAATGCGGGACACACCATCGTCATCGGCGACCAGCAATACGCCCTGCACCTGGTGCCGTCCGGCGTCCTGTACCCCGACAAGATCGTCGTACTCGGCGCGGGCATGGTCATCGATCCGGAAGCGCTGTTCAAGGAAATCGCGATGCTGGAGGAACGCGGCATCGACGTAACCGGCCGCGTGTTCATTTCGGACCGCGCCCACCTCGTGCTGCCGCGCTACAAGGAAATCGACAAACAGCGGGACCTCGCGCGCAAGAAGCCCATCGGCACCACCGGGCGCGGCATCGGCATGACCTACGCGATGAAGAGCGAGCGCGAGGGCATCCGCCTGGCCGACCTTTCCTGGAAGGACAAGATGGACGAGCTGGAGAGCGCCGACCGCGACTTCCTGGAACCCTACCGCGGGCGTCTGGAGGCCATGTCCATCGACCTCACCGCCTTCCTCGCGACCCACAAGAATTCGCAGGTCCTGTTCGAAGGCGCCCAGGGCACCCTTCTGGACCTGGACCTCGGCACCTACCCCTACGTTTCCTCCGGCATGTCCTGCGCGGCGGGCGCCGCGGTCGGAGGTTGCATCGGCCCGCGGAGCCTGGACAAGGTGCTCGGCGTATTCAAGGCCTATTCCACCCGCGTCGGCAACGGCCCCTTCCCGAGCGAATTCGATCCGGAAGGCGAGGATGCGCTGTGCCGCTTCGTACGCGATACCGGACGGGAATACGGAGTGACCACGGGCAGACCGCGCCGCTGCGGCTATCTGGACCTCGTCGCCCTCAGGTACGCGTGCAGGACCAACTCCATCGATTCCCTGGTGATGACCCACCTGGACGTCTACGATACCCTGGACGAGATCCAGGCCTGCGTCGCCTACAAGATCGGCGACAAGCTGGTGGAGGACTTCCCGGCGTCCATCGACGCCCTGAACGCGGCCAAGCCCGTGCTCCGCGCCTTCCCCGGTTGGAAGCAGTCGCTCAAGGAGGTCCGCTCCTACGCCGGCATGCCGGAGACCGCACGGGATTATGTCGAATTCATCGAAAGATACTGCGAGACCTCCATCGGCATCGTATCGGTCGGCTATGACCGGGCCGACACCTTCATCAGGAAGAGTCCGTGGACAAAATACTGATACTCGACTTCGGGAGCCAGACGACGCAGCTCATCGGGCGCCGGGTGCGCGAGATCGGCGTCTATGCGGAGATCGTCCCCGGGGACTCCCGGCTGACGGCCGTCGCCCTGGAAGGCGCCCGGGGAATCATCCTCTCCGGCTCACCCTCGTCCGTCTACGACGAGGGCGCGCCCGCGCCCGATCCCGCCGTGTACTCTGCGGGCCTTCCGATCCTCGGCATCTGCTACGGCCTGCAGCGCATGACCGCCGACCACGGCGGCCGCGTGGAACCCCTGTCCGAGCGGGAATACGGCGGCGTCCGGGTCAAGCTGGACGTTCCCGAGCTTCCGGCGTCCGCCGGGGGTGGCAAGGCCGCGGCCTTCCTCACCGGTTTCGGGGCGGACGGCAAGGGTCCCGGCGGGGAGTTCACCGTCTGGATGAGCCACGGCGACTCGCTCTCCGCCTTGGCGCCCGGCTTCGTCCAGGTCGGCACGAGCGCGCACGGTTTTCCCGCCGTGGTGGTCCATGAGAAGGAACGCTGGTTCGGCCTCCAGTTCCATCCCGAAGTCACGCATTGCGAAAGGGGAACCGATATCCTCTCCGCCTTCGCGCTCGGCGTCTGCGGAGCGAAGCGCGAGTGGAGCATGGAGAAGTACGTCCAGGAAGTCCGCGATACGCTCCGGTCCCGCGTCGGAAATCGCCCGGTGCTCCTTCTGATCTCCGGCGGTGTGGATTCCACGGTGGCGGGCGCCCTGCTCCTGAAGACCCTGGACAGCGACCAGGTGCACCTTATGTACATGGACACGGGCCTCATGCGCAAGGACGAGACGATAGTCGTCAAGGCGAATCTCGAGCGCCTGGGCGCGAAGCACCTGCACATCATCCACTGCGAAAGGGATTTCCTCGGCGCCCTCGCGGGGCTCGAGGAGCCTGAGGCCAAGCGGAAAGCCATCGGTGACCTGTTCATCACGATACAGGAGCGCGAAGTCTCTCGGCTCGGCCTGGGCGAGGATTACTACCTGGCGCAGGGGACCCTGTATACCGACCTCATCGAGAGCGGGAAGGGCGTGGGCAAGAAGGCGCACGTCATAAAGAGCCACCACAACGTGCGCAGCCCCCTCGTGGAAGCCAAGCGGAACGCCGGACGCATCATCGAGCCGCTGGACCGACTGTACAAGGACGAAGTCCGCGCCCTCGGACGCCTGCTCGGCATCGACGAGGATGTGGTCCGCCGCCATCCCTTCCCCGGTCCGGGCCTCGCGGTCCGGATCCTGGGAGAAGTCACGCGGGAAAAATGCGACGTCCTGAGGGATGCCGACGCCATCTATATCAGCGAGCTGAAGAAGCGCGGCCTGTACGACCAGATCTGGCAAGCCTTCGCGGTGTTGTTGCCGATACGTTCCGTCGGCGTGGCCGGAGACGTCCGCAAGTACGGCTGGGTCCTCGCCCTCCGCGCGATCGTCAGCGAGGACGGCATGACGGCCGACGTGTACCCTTTCCCCATGAAGGACCTTATCGAAATATCAACCCTGATCACCAACACGGTTAAGGATATAGGCCGGGTCACGTACGATATCTCGTCCAAGCCCCCGGCCACGATCGAATGGGAATAGCCTAGGTACCGATAGCCTTCGCCGCGGCGACGAGGAGGTCCAGGACCTCCTCAAGCTCGGCGGCGTCCGGCATCCTGCCCGTCCTTTCGCGTTCCACCCATCCGCTTACGGCGGTAGCCTCGGGGAAACGCGCCAAAAGGGCGAGCAGGGCTGTCCTCGCTTCCTGCCGGCTGAAAAGCGCGCGCGCCACATCCTTGTCGTCTGCCGCTACCCTGACCGCCCCGTCGAAGGCGCCGTCGCCGACTTCCACGTCCGCCAGGCCGAAAAGAGCCTTGCCTATCTTGGCCAGCGTTCCTTCCCTGCCCGCGCGCAACTTGAAGGGCAGCGGTTTCGGATACAGGGCGCGTACTACGATCACCGTTTTCGAATTCTTGCCGCTCGACCGCGTCTCCTCGAAAGCTTCTACCCTCGCGCCGTCCCGTTCCCCTTCAAGGCGCCAGGGCGCGGAGGCCGCCAGGAAGGCGCGGATGAAGGCGGGCAACTTCATGAGCATTTCCCAGGAGGCGAGCGCCCCGGCCTCTTCATAGGACGATCGGAGGGCCGCTTCTCCGTCGACATAGGTGAGCCGGGCGGCGATGGCCAGTTCCTCCGCTTTCGCGCGGCGGATCCGGACGCTCCGCATCACCAGTACGAAGGCGATATAGAACGATGCAAGCGAAAGGGCGAAAATGGCCAAAATCACCGGCGCGCTTCCCATTTGAACCTCCAAAACGGTCAATTTCATCCGCAGTAAGGATAGCGCATCGGCGCGGGCGGTGGTAGAACGGTAGGTAATGAAACGCATGGATTACGAGCTGGTGCTTCTGGATGCCGACGGAACGCTTTTCGATTTCGATGCGGCGGCGGCCGCCGCGTTCGCCGCGTGCGGTTCCGAATCAGGCATCCCGGATGCTTCCCTCATTTTCCCCCGCTATCTTCAGATAAACCACGGTCTATGGGCGGATCTCGAGCGGGGCGGGATCGACAAGGAGAGCCTGAAGTCGGAGCGATTCAGACGTCTGTTCGCGGAATTTTCCCTGACCGTCGATGCCGCATCCTTTTCCGTCCGCTACCTCCAGCTGCTTGCGACGCAGGCTCCGCTCCTGGAGGGAGCCGAGGGCTTCGTGCGGACGCTCAAGGAATCCGGCGTCCGACTCGCCGTCGTCACCAACGGGGTCGCCTCCGTTCAGCGCGGACGCTTCTCCCGTTCTCCGCTCGGCGCGCTGATCCCCGAATTAATGATCTCAGAGGAACTCGGCGCCGAAAAACCTTCGCGCGCGTTTTTTTCGGAAGCCTTCAGATGTCTCGGCCGGCCGGCGACGGATACGGAAGGGGTCGTCGTGGTCGGCGATTCATGGAGCGCGGACATCGAGGGTGCCCTCGGCTTCGGGCTGGATGCCATCTGGTTCAATCCGGCGCGCAAGGGGCGCCCCGACGGCGCCCGCCCCGAGGTCGCGGAAGCCGCGAGCTACGGCGAGGTTCTCGCGTTGCTGGGGGTGGCGAGCGTATGGAAATAGCCGAAAGCCGGGGAGGCGAACTCGTTCTCTGGGCGGATGACGATCAGCGGATCTTTTTCGACCTGATTCCGGAACTGCTTTGCATCCTGGATGCGGAAGGGCGCTTCCGCAGGACGAACATCGCGTGGTCCGGGATGCTCGGGTACGCGCGGGACCTTCTCCTCTCGCGCTCGTTGTTCGATTTCATCCATCCGGAGGATAGCCCCGCTTCCGTCCTCGCCTTCGCCGCCCTCGATCCGCGAACGCCCGTTTCGGATCATGTTTGCCGTTTCATGACCGCGGACGGCGAATACCGGTGGCTCTCCTGGAACGCCGCTCTCCTGCCCGACGGGAAGGGCGTCATCGCCTCGGCGCGCGACCTGAGCGTCCGCATGGAACTGGAACGGAAACTCGAAGCGGCCGTCGAGGAATCCGAACGGGGAAACAGGGCGAAGAGCCGCTTCATCTCCACGATAAGCCATGAACTTCGGACCCCACTGAATGCCGTCCTCGGCTATGCGGCACTGCTTGAGGACCGGCCCTCCGATCCGAAGACGGCCTCCTGCCTGCGCTGCATCCGCGGCTCGGGAAACGTGCTCCGCGACCTTATCAACGACATCCTCGATCTGTCCAAGGCCGAATCCGGCAGGATAGCTCTGGAGGCGGAGCCGACTGATCCAAGGAATATGCTCGCCGAACTGGCCGAGGTGTTCCGTTTCGATGTCGAAAAAAAGGGCATCGCCTTGTCCCTGCGCACCGGACGTTCCATGCCTTCCATGCTCCTGATCGACGGCAAGCGGTTGCGCCAGGTGTTGTTGAACCTCGTCGGCAATGCGGTCAAATTCACGGAACGCGGCAGCGTGGACGTCCTGCTGGAAGCGGATCCGGAAGGCGGCGTACCTGCCGGCATACCGGCCGGCGACCGGAGGAAAAGCTACAAATCGACCCTGCTGATCCAGATCCGGGATACCGGCATCGGCATGACGGCGGAATACCTCCAGCGGCTTTTCGAGCCCTTCAGCCAGCAGGATCCGGGAATCCACCGGACTTACGGCGGCACGGGGCTCGGCCTGTCCATCTCCAAGCGACTGCTCGACCTGATGGACGCGACCATCGAATGCGAATCCGCGGTCGGCTCCGGTTCGTTCTTTTCCATCTCCATTCCTTCCGTCGTCTCGTCCGGACGCGAAAGACCCTTTTCGCTCTGGATAGGTGCCCAGCCGGACTCTTGACCATGATGATGACTGAATATATACTGCATGAAGTGTAGTATATGTTCAGGAGCGTGTGATGAGGTACCGTTTCGGAGAGAAAATCAGGGAGGTCCGGGAACGCGGCGCGCGTACCCTCAAGGACGTGGCCGCGGCCGCCGGGGTGAGCGAAAGCCTCGTGTCCCAGATCGAGCGGAACAAGGTATCCCCCGCCCTGGACACCCTGCTCGCGATAGCCGACGCGCTGGATCTGGATCTGGAGTACCTCTTCGCCGACTACCGCAAAGAACGTTCGGTGCGCGTCGTCCGCAAGGCCGACCGCTCGGTTTCGGCCCGCCCGGGCGTGACCTACGAACGCTTCGCGCGGATCGGGGGGGAAGGGGACGGCCGTTTCGGCATAGAAGCCTACGAAATCACCCTGGCCCCCGGAGCCGAGAGCGGAAACGAAGCCTACGGCCATCCGGGTTTCGAACTGGGAATAGTCACCGAAGGGAAAGCCGAGCTTCGCGTGGGCACGCGCGCGCACGTTCTGGAAGAGGGCGATTCGGCCAGCTTCCAGGCGGACGCCCCGCACCGCCTGCGCAACTCGGGAGAAACGCCGCTGAAAGCTTTGTGGATCGTATCGCCGCCAAAGGACGAATAGGAGGGAAGGATGGGAAAGACCATCGCGGAAAAGATTTTCGACGCTCATCTGGTGGACAAGCCGTTCGGCGAGGCCTGGGTGCTCGCTCTGGACGCGGTATTCTGCCACGAAATCACGACGCCCGTCGCGATCAACGACCTCGTCGCCAAGGGCATGGACAGCGTCTATGATCCGGACCGGATCAAGGCCGTCATCGACCACGTGACTCCGGCCAAGGATTCCAAGACCGCGCTGCAGGGCAAGATCATGCGCGACTGGGCCAAACGCCAGGGCATCAAGGACTTTTTCGATATCGGCAGGAACGGGGTCTGCCATGCCCTCTTCCCGGAGAAAGGATTCGTGCGCCCCGGCTACACGGTGATCATGGGAGACAGCCATACCTGCACCCACGGCGCCTTCGGCGCCTTCGCGGCGGGAGTCGGCACCACGGACCTGGAAGTCGGCATCTTGAAGGGCGTCTGCGCCTTCCAGTACCCCCATTCGATCAAATTCGAATTGTCAGGCGAGCTGCGGAAGGGCGTCTATGCGAAGGACGTCATCCTCACGATCATTTCGAAGATCGGGGTGAACGGGGCCACCAACTGCGTGATGGAATTCGTCGGGCCCGCGGTCGACCGCATGCGCATGGACGAGCGGATGACGCTCTGCAACATGGCGATAGAAGCCGGCGGAACCTGCGGCGTCTGCATGCCTGACGCGACAACGGTCGACTTCCTGTGGCCCTTCGTCGGACCGGCGGGCGAAAAGCTTTATGCGACCAAGGAGGAGGCCCTCGCCGACTACGGGAAGTGGCGCAGCGACCCGGACGCCTCCTACAAGGCTGTCCACCGGATAGACGTGTCGACGATCGAAGCCGTCGCGACCTTCGGCTACAAGCCCGACCAGGTGAAGACGCTCCACGAGCTCGAGGGCACCAAGGTGGACCAGGTATACATAGGTTCCTGCACCAACGGCCGCATCGAGGATCTCCGGGCGGCCGCGGCGGTGCTCCGCGGCAAGCGTATCGCGGATACGGTGCGGGCCGTCGTGTCCCCCGCGACGCCCGCGGTTTACGAACAGGCCCTGAAGGAGGGCCTCATAGAAATCTTCATGGCGGCCGGCTGCTGCGTCACCAATCCTACCTGCGGCGCCTGCCTGGGAATGTCCAACGGCGTGCTCGCGGAAGGCGAGGTCTGCGCCTCCACCACGAACCGCAACTTCTTCGGCCGCATGGGCAAAGGCGGCATGGTGCATCTGATGAGCCCTGCCTCCGCCGCGACGGCCGCGATCGCCGGTTCCATCACGTCCGCCGGCCAGCGACCGTAAGGGAGTCCCGCGTGGCCATCTGGGATCCCGACCTCTACCTCAAATTCGGCGCCGAGCGCAGCAGGCCGGCCTTGGACTTGGCCCAGCGCGCGCGGATCCTCCTGTCGGCGAGGACGGAAACGGGAGCCGGGCTTTCCATCCTTGATCTCGGCTGCGGCCCGGGCAATTCCACGGCGGTCCTGGCTGGCGTCTTCCCCGGCTCCTCGCTTACAGGTCTGGACTCTTCCGGGGAGATGATCGCCGCGGCCCGTTCGGGCGGCCCGGCCGCTTCCTGGATCATCGCCGACGCGACGGACTGGAGAAGCGACCGCAGTTTCGACCTGATTTTTTCCAATGCCGTTCTCCAGTGGATAGCGGACCAGGAAACTCTGCTCGGGCGGCTCTGGTCAACGCTGGCGGACGGCGGCGTACTTGCGGTGCAGGTGCCGGGAAACTCCCTCTCCCCGCTCCATCGCGCCCTCCGCACGACGGCGGCGAACGGTCCCTGGCGGAACGAGTTCTCCGGTTTGGACGACCTTATCCGCTACCATGAACCGGATTTCTACCATGAGGTCCTCGCTCCGTTCGGCGGCACGGTAGATGTCTGGGAAACCACCTATTGGCACGTACTCGCAGGCCACGACGGACTCATAGATTGGTACAGGGGCACCGGCATGAGGCCTTGGCTGGAGAAGTTGGCCGACCCCGCCGAGCGCGCGGCCTTCATCTCGGCGGTTCGCGAAGAAGCTGCCCCAGCCTATCCGCTCAGAGCCGACGGCAGCGTATTATTTCCTTTCCGCCGTATCTTTTTTACGGCGGTAAAATCGACAGGAGTGAACCCATGAAACAGTTCGGAGGAAAGGTCCTTTTCCTGGATAGAAGCGACATCAACACGGACGAGATCATCCCGGCCAAGTACCTGACCGAAATATCGAAGGAAGCCCTCAAGCCCAACCTGCTGGAGGACCTGAAACTCCCTTCCTTCGACGCCCGCCGGGACGTGGCGGGCAAGGCCGCCGTCCTGACCCGCGCCAATTTCGGCTGCGGTTCCTCGCGCGAGCACGCGCCTTGGGCCCTTGAAGTCAACGGCATCAACCTGGCGATCGCCGAAAGCTTCGCGCGCATCTTCAGGCAGAACATGTACAATTGCGGCATGATCGCCGCCGAACTGCCCAAGGCCATTCTGGACGGGCTTTTTTCTGACTTCGCCGGCAAGGAAACGGGCGTAGCCGTTGACCTGGAAAACCTGACGCTGACCTTTTCGGCTCCGGACGCGACCGCGCGCTCCGTCGCCTTCGCCCTCAGCGATTTCGAGCGGGCCCTGGTGGAAGCCGGCGGTTGGGTGGAGTTCGCGGCCAAGAAGTATTGAAGCAGGAATACCGCAAAAGGCGATCGGAAGAGGGGGAGATGCCGAAATCGGAAACCGGAAGACGGTTCCGGATTCGGACTATCCAGTCAGCGAGCTACCGGATTCTGGTTGCCGCCTGCCAGCCGGCAACCGGCAGACAGCCGGCAGGCCGCCGGTTGCTAGCCTCTGGTTGCCGGCTACCTTCTTCCTGCCCTTTCACAATAGCCTGGGTCTTCTCAGGTAACGTTCCGCGTCGAAGGCATTGAACAGTCCGGAGAGCGATCCGTTCTTCTCGATCGTCGCGATTATGGTCGCCGAAAGGTCGGAGGAGGGCACGACCTCCAGGCCCGGGATGTCGTCGGGGCTGCAGGAGGGGCAGTACAGGCTGTCGGTTACGAGAACGCGGCTGAGCAGGCCTTCCTTGGAGAGTCTGGAGAGCCGCTCCGAAGCTTGGCCGGAGAAGACGGCGTGGACGGCCGCCAAGTTGATCTCCGCCGGTTTCATGGGCGCGAGCGCTCGTATGAGGCTTTCCACCGAGCTGGCCGTATCTATCATGTCGTCCACGATCCAGAGTTTCTTCCCTTCTATGGGGACGGCCGAAAGTATGTTGATCGAATCGATGGTGTTGGCCTTGGAATAGTCCCGCTGCTTGTGCGCGATCACCAGGGGCGCGCCGAAGGCGTTGGCGAAGCGCCGTGCAAGTTTTTCGCCGCCGGCGTCCACGGAGCAGAAGGCCCAGTTCGCCCGGACCTCTTCTTCCAGCGCCTCCGGCGTCCGCACGTAGACGTCGCATATCCGCTTTTTGAGCAGGTGCAGGCCCGGCACGTCGTCGATGGCGCACTGGGTGGGGTCCAGCATGGTCTTGGATTTATCCGAGTGCAGCTGGTAGGTGATGATCTGGTCCGCCCCGAGGCTGGATAGGGTCTTGAAATGGATCCAGAGCCCGACCGAATTCCTGCGGGTGGTCCGGTCCGACCGGGAACAGGAGACGTAGGGTTCGAAAATGGCGATCCGCGCGGCCTGCGCGCGCTTGAGCGCGTCCACCGCGTGGTACAGCTCTATCTTCGCCTCCTCCACCGCGATGCCGGCCTCGTTCCGGGCGGCGCTCGCGAACAGGTAGACGCTCTTGCCGCGGATGGAGGCGTCGATGGACACCTCGAGCTCCCCGTCCGCGAATCGATCGGTTCTGAGCGCGTCCACGATATCCAGGTCGCCGCTTCCCGACGAAAAGCTCGGATACCGGGAAAGCACCTCGGCTACATGATGCGCGTAAGTGCGCATCGAACGAACGGCCGTGATCGCGAACTGGTTTCCCATGCGGTTACTGTATCCCCGGAAGCCCTTCTCCGTCGAGGGGAAACCGTATATTCTAGCGGAATAGAAGCGCGGAAAACGAAGCGGAGCGAAGCTCCGGCCCGTATTGCAGGGGGAGGCACCAGTGGCGAAAATGAACGAAAACGAACGCACGAGGAACGACAGTAACGCCAGCGCCGAGGACAAGAACAAGGCCCTGGAAATAGCGCGGCTCCAGATAGAGAAGCAGTTCGGCGCCGGCTCGCTGATGAAGCTCGGCGGGCGGGTCGACGTGGGCGGCATCGAGGTTATACAGTCCGGCTCCATCCTTCTGGACGAAGCCCTCGGCATCGGCGGCTACCCGCGCGGGCGCATCGTGGAGATCTACGGTCCGGAATCTTCCGGCAAGACCACCCTGGCCCTGCACGTGGTCGCCGAAGCCCAGAAAGCGGGCGGCATCGCGGCCTTCGTGGACGCGGAGCATGCCCTGGATCCCCAGTACGCCAGGAATCTCGGGGTCAACATCGACGAGTTATGGGTCTCGCAGCCCGACACCGGGGAACAAGCCCTGGAGATCACCGAAAGCCTGGTCAGGTCGGGCGCCGTCGACGTGATCGTGGTCGACTCGGTCGCGGCGCTGACCCCGCAGGCGGAGATCGAAGGGGACATGGGCGACGCCCACGTGGGCCTTCAGGCCCGCCTGATGAGCCAGGCGCTGCGCAAGCTCACCGCCACCATAGGCAAGTCCAGGACCATCCTGATCTTCATCAACCAGATCCGCATGAAGATCGGCGTGATGTTCGGGAATCCGGAAACCACCACCGGGGGCAACGCCCTGAAGTTCTACGCCTCCGTCCGCCTGGAAGTCCGCAAGATGGAGACCATCGAGAAGGGGGACGCCGACGCGATCGGCAACCGGGTCCGCGTCAAGGTGGTCAAGAACAAGGTCGCGCCTCCGTTCCGCAAGGTGGAGATGGAAATCATGTTTGGGAAGGGCATCTCGGCCCTGGGAAGCCTCGTGGACGCGGCGGTGAAGTACGAGATGATCGACAAGAAAGGCGCCTGGTACGCCTACGGCGAGGAAAAGATCGGCCAGGGCCGGGACAACGCCATCGCCTTCCTGGCGTCCAACCCGCAGCTCGCCGCGGAGATCGACAAGAGGCTCCGCGAGCTGATGTTCCCCGGCCGCAACGGCAACCCGCCCGCCGCCGTCCCCGTTCCGCCGCAGGCGACCGCCGCGCCCGTAGCCGCGCCCTCCGCCTCCGCGACGACCGCCGCGCCCGTAGCCGCGCCCGCCAAGAGCGCCAAGCCGGCGGCCGCGGCCGCCGCGGCCGTCCTGGCCGCCGCTCCCGCGGGCGCGAAAGCGGAGGTCGACGATAGCCTCTTCTGAGCCGGCCGAAGGCGGCGCCGTCATCGTCCTGGGCCTCGGCTCGAATACGGGAGACGGGCGGGCTATCATCCGGGGCGCCTATGAGCTCCTGGCCGCCCGTCTGGAGGGCGCCCGGCTATCCTGCCTGTATTCGACCGACCCGATGTACGTGAAGGACCAGCCGACCTTTCTGAACGCCGCCGTCTCAGGCCTCTTCCGCGGCACTCCCGCGGAGCTGTTGGCCCTGGCCCAGGAGACCGAAGCGGCTTTCGGGCGCGACCGGTCGCGGGAGGCGAGGCGCGGCGCGCGGACCCTGGACGTCGACCTCCTCCTCTTCGGAGATCTCGTGGTGGAGGAGCCGCCCGGACTCATGATCCCGCATCCGGGACTGACGGAGCGCAAATTCGCCCTCGTGCCCCTGCTGGAGCTGCTCCCGGAGGCCCGCGATCCCCGGACGGGCTTGTTCCTCTTCGATTCCTTGGCCGGTCTGGAGCCGCAGGGTATTTACTACGCGGACCTCGCTCCGTATACTTCCTGAATGGAATCCCCCACGACCGAGCGGAACCGGAACTTCCGGCTCAAGGAATTCGAAGGCCCGCTCGATCTCCTGCTGTTCCTTATCAAAAAGAACGAAGTGAACATCTACGACATTCCCGTGGCGCAGATCACCGAGCAGTACCTGGAGTACCTCTCCTTCGCCACCGAGATCGACCTGGACGACCTGACCGATTTCCACGCGATGGCCGCCACCCTCATCTACATCAAGTCCCGCATGCTCCTACCCGTGGAGATCGAACTCGAGGACGACATGGACGATCCCCGCCAGGAACTGGTGGAGAAGCTCATCGAATACCAGAAGTTCAAGAAGCTGTCGGTGCTGATGGAGGACAAGGAGCGGGAGTCCGAGTGGGTCATCGAACGGAAGAAGATGCAGCGGGCCCTTCCCTTCGCCGACGAGGGGCTCTGGGAGAAAGTTGACGTCTGGGATCTCCTGAAGACCTTTTCGGGCTTGATGACCTCCCTGACCAGCGAGCGGATCATCGACCTGTACGAAGAAGTATCCATTAACGAAAAAATAGCGCTTATGAACGAATTGCTGGAGACCAAGGGCGAATGCAGCTTCGACGACCTCGTGGTCAGGAACGGATCCATCATGGATATCGTCTGCGCGTTCCTGGCCGTGCTGGAAGCGGTGAAGTTCAGGATGGTCACGATATATCAGAACCGGATGTTCGGAGACATCCTCATTCGTCCCTACGGGAAGGCGTCAAGCGATGGAGTTGCGGTTGGAGAAGGAAACGGCGCTGATTGAGACGATTCTTTATTTGGAGGCCGATCCCGTGGAGGAAGCCTCCCTGTCGCGCATCTCGGGTTTTTCCCGGGAGGTAGTGGAGAAGGCCCTGGAAGCCCTCGCGGAACGTTACGCGAAGGAGGATTCGGGGCTGGAGCTGGCGCGCATCGGAGGCGGGATCGTGATCGCCCCGAAAAAAGCCTACTGGGACAGCCTGAAGGAACGGTACGGCAAAAAAAACGATTCCAAGCTGTCCAAGGCGGCATTGGAAACCCTTTCCATCATCGCGTATTCCCAACCCATCACCCGAGGCGAGATAGAAGCCATCCGCGGCGTCTCGGCGGACAACATGATGCGCCTGCTCCTGGAGAGGGAGCTCATCCGCGAGGTCGGGAAAAAAGACGTACCGGGAAAACCCGTCCAGTACGGCACCACAAAGGAATTCCTGAAATTCTTCAGGCTCGGCAGCATAGCCGAGCTTCCGAAATTGGACGAAACCGAAAATGAAAGGTTCGAACTCAATGGCTGACGAAGGGACCGGCGCGGGACTCCGCCTGCAGGCCTACCTCGCGCGTTGCGGAGTTGCATCGCGCAGGGCCGCCGAGATCCTGATCCTGGAAGGACGGGTCAAGGTTAACGGCGAGGTCGTCAGCAAACTCGGCAGCAGGGCCCTGCCGGCGGACCGCGTGGAGTTCGACGGGAAGCTTCTCGGTTTCGAGTCGCGCTTCCGCTACATCGCCCTGAACAAGCCGGAGGGCTACATCTGTTCCGCCTCCGACCCCCAGGGCCGTCCCCTGGCCCGCGACCTGATCCCCGGCGTGGACGAGCGCATCTACAACGTCGGAAGGCTGGACCTGCGGTCTTCCGGCCTCATCCTCTTCACGAACGACGGCGATTTCGCCGCCAAGGTCGGCCATCCCTCCGCTTCGATCGAAAAGGAGTACGTGGTGGATTCCACGGTTCCCGTTTCCGATGACGCGATCGAGGCCTTCAAGAACGGAGTGGAGATCGAAGGTGAGCTGTACCGCTGTTCCCGCATCGAGCGGACGGGACGCAGGTCCATCCGCGTGGTGCTGATCGAAGGCAAGAACCGGGAGATCCGCAAGGTCTTCTCCCATTTCCATCTGCATCCCGAACGGCTGCTCCGCGTCAGGATCGGTCCGATCTTCCTGGGGCAGCTCGCCTCCGGAGAGAGCAGATCCATCACACAGGACGAGTTGCGCGGCTTGCGCGCCCTTGTCGAAGGAGCTCCTTCCCATGGTAATCGCGATTGACGGACCCGCGGGTTCGGGAAAAAGCACGATCGCCCGCCACGTCGCCGAACGGCTCGGCTTCGTTTTCGTCAACTCCGGCAAATTCTACCGGGCCCTGACCCTGGCTTGCCTGCGTTCCGGCGTGGACCTGTCCGATCCGGAGGCCGTGCTGGCGCGCTCCCGCACGGCCAAGGTGAGATACCGCAACGGCCGCGTCCAGTTGGACGGGGAGGACGTGGACGGCCTGCTGCAGTCGGACGATGTGGACCGCGCCGTCGCGCCCCTTTCGGCCATCGTTCCCGTCAGGCATCTGGTCAACGCGCTGGTGCGCAAGGCGGCCCTCGGGAAGGATATCGTGGTGGAAGGCCGGGACATCACCACCGTGGTCTTCCCGGACGCCGAGCATAAATTCTATCTGGACGCCAGCGCGGAATCCCGCGCTCTGCGGCGTTTCAAGCAGGGGACTTCTTCCTTGCCGCTGGAAGAAATACGGAAAGCGATAGAGGAACGGGACGGGATCGACCGCAATAAGGCCGAGGGCAGCCTCAAAGTCGCCCCCGACGCGGTCTATTTGGATACCTCGGACTTGACCATCGATCAAGTTTATGACAAATTGGTGGAGAAAATTCAGCTACAAGGATCAACCATGGGTCAGATGGAAGTGGAAATGGGTGGGTCGAAGCGCTCCGCGGACAACATCCAAACACAATTACAGGAAGAGTACCTCAAGTCGCTCGAGCAGCTCGAGGAAGGTCAGCTCGTCGACGGTGTCGTGATACAGGTCACAGAAGACCAGGTTTTCATCGATGTAGGGTACAAGTCCGAGGGAAAGATTCCTATCGCGGAGTTCACCGAGATCCCGAAGATCGGGGACCAGGTTTCCGTCGTCCTCATCGCAAAAGAGAACAAGCACGGGGAAGTCATCGTCTCCAAGCAGAAAGCGGACGTAAAAGTCTTCTGGAAGAATCTCCGCCAGGCGTTCCAGGATCATGCGGTCATCGAAGGCACGATCGACAAGGTCGTCAAGGGCGGCTATGACGTGAACCTCGGTTCCGGCGTGCGCGCGTTCCTGCCGATCAGCCAGTCAGACGCCCAGAAGGTCGACAAGCCCGAGAAGCTTCTCGAGATGAAGACCAGTTTCTATATCGAACGCCTTTATTCCGACGGCAAGGTCAACATCGTCGTCAACCGCAGGAAGTGGCTCGAGGAAGAGATCGAAAAACGCCGGGAAGCGTTCTACGCGAACACCCAGATCGGCGACGAAGTGGTCGGAGCCGTCAAAAGCTTTACCTCCTTCGGTTCCTTCATCGATCTCGGCGGCTTCGACGGGCTCCTGCATATCAACGACATGAGCTGGGGACACGTCACCCGGCCCAAGGACTTCGTGAAGAAGGGCCAGGAAATCCGTCTCAAGGTGATCCGGATCGATCCGGTCGAAAAGCGGATCAACCTTTCGCTCAAGCATTTCACCGACGATCCCTGGATCCATTTCGAGGACAAGTACCACGTCAACGACGTAGTGAAGGGCCACGTGACCAAGCTCACCGATTTCGGCGCGTTCATCGAGCTGGAAGAGGGGATCGAAGGACTCGCCCATATCTCCGAATTCTCCTGGATCAAGAAAATCCAGAAGCCGGAAGAGATCCTGAAGATCGGCGACGAGGTCGAATGCATGATTCTCGGCTACGACCTCCAGGCGGGAAGGGTATCCCTCGGTCTGAAGCAGGTAACCGCCAATCCGTGGACCGACGTGTCGTCCAAGTACCCGGTCGGAACCAGACTTTCCCGCAAGGTCGTCAAGCTCACCAACGCGGGCGCCTTCGTGGAACTCGAGGACGGCATCGACGGTTTCCTCCATGCCGACGACCTTTCCTGGACCAAGAAGATCAAGCACCCGGGCAGCGAGCTCCAGGTCGGCCAAGACGTCGAAGTCATGGTCATCGCCTGCGAACCCGAGAACCGGAGCATCCGCCTCGGCATGAAGCAGCTTTCCGACGATCCCTGGATGACCTTCGCGGCCGCGTACAAGCCCGGAAGCACGGTGGAAGGGGAAATCTCCTCCATCACGGACTTCGGAATCTTCGTGCGGGTCCCCGGCGGCATAGAAGGCCTCATCCACAAGTCCAACCTCGTGGAGAACCGCGACGATTCCTACGACGACGCGATGAAGAAGTATACCGTCGGCGACAAGATCAAGGCGGTCATCATTGAGATGCAGCCGGACAAGCAAAAAATCGCGTTCTCCATCAGGGATTACCAAAAGAAGGTACAGAGGGAAGAGTTGTCCAGGTACATGGCCGCGGAAGAGACCGACGATTCCACCTATACGCTCGGAGATTTCCTGAAGTCAAAGGGCAATACGATAGGCTCCTGAGCCCCTCGTCATGCTGACAACGATCGACGTCCGTAAGTTCAATACGCTGATAGAGATAAACACTCTGATCAACTCGAATTACGCGGACGCCCGATCGCTTCTTACCCGCATACTGGAATCGGCCACACGATTGTCGGAGGGGGAGGCGTCAAGCCTCCTCCTTGTCGATAAAGTGGCCAAGAAGCTGTATTTCGAAATCGCCCTCGGTTCCAAGGGCCCGGACGTCCAGAAGTTCTCCCTGAACATCGGCGAAGGCATCGCCGGCTGGGTGGCGCAGCACAACACTTCCCTCATCGTCAACGACGTTGAGAGCGACAGGCGCTTTTTTTCCGACATCTCCAAGCAGATCGGCTTTCCCACTCGCACCATGCTCGCCGTCCCCATGCGCATGAAGGACGAGTGCATCGGCGTAATAGAGCTCATCAACAAGAAAGACGGCAAGTACTTCACCGACGACGACCTGCAATGGGTCGAGATTTTCGCGAACCAGGCGGCCCTGGCGTTCCAGAACGCCCGCAGCTTCCAACGGGTGCGTGAAGAGATCCACCTGCTCCAGGACCAGATCCAGATCGACCGGGGCTACCACACCCTGATCGCCAAGAGCCCGCTGGTGCTCGAGAAACTGGAAATCATAGCGCGGGTAGCCAAGACGGACTCTTCGGTGCTCCTGCTGGGAGAAAGCGGAGTCGGGAAGGAACTGTTCGCGGAGCAGCTGCACCTGAAGAGCGCCAGGAAGAACGCGCCCTTCATCCGCGTCAACTGCGCCGCCCTGCCCGAGGGGCTCCTGGAAAGCGAGCTGTTCGGACACGTGAAGGGCGCTTTCACCGACGCGGTCCAGAACCGAAAGGGGCGCTTCGAGCTGGCCGACGGGGGGACCATTTTCCTTGACGAGATCGGCGACCTGCCGTTGAAGCTGCAGGCCAAGCTCCTGCGCGTGATCCAGCAGCGGACTTTCGAAAAGGTCGGCTCCAGCGAGTCCATTTCGGTTGACGTCCGCATACTCGCGGCGACCAACCGGGACATAGAGAAGCTGGTGGAGCAGGGTGATTTCCGGACGGATCTTTACTACCGGCTGAACGTGCTTCCCATCTTCATCCCGCCCCTGCGCGAACGGACGGAGGACATACCCGAGCTCGCCGAATTCTTCCTCAAGAAATCGTGCAGGGAAATGAAGAAACAGATCGACGGATTTTCCGGTGACGCGATGGAGACCATCCTTTCGTATTCCTGGCCCGGGAACGTGCGCGAGCTGGAGAACGCGGTGGAACGCGCCTGCGTGATCACCAAGGAAAAGTGGATCAGGACCGAGGATCTGCTGATCAGCTCCAAGTCCAGCACCGACGCCCCGGCGATCCAGGGCCGGAACCTGAAGACCGCCCTTACCTTGTTCAAGAAGCATTTCATACAAAAAATTCTGGAAGAGAAGAGCTGGAACCAGACCGAGACCGCGAAAACCCTGGACATACAGAGGACATACCTGTCCCGTCTGATCAAGGAACTTGAAATCGCGAATCCGAAGGAGTAGGCAACATGGCGAACGCATCAGAAGCTAAATCGAGAGTCAAGATATCCGTCCTGATCGGGGACCTGATCCAACGCAACAGGAAAGTCCTCGTAATCGTCGTCGTCGCCGTCATCGTCGTCTTCACGGCGATCGCCGGCGGCGTCATGGTCATGGATACGTTGGACGAAAAGGCCATCGTCAAGGCGGAAGGTTTCGCCGAGAGCTACGACGTCATACGGAACGAGGCGGACGAAACGAAGAAGGCCAGCGGTTCGGTCGACCTGATCGCGTCCTTGAACGCATTCTCCGCATCCGCCCGCGGCTACGCCAAGGCGCGGTCCTTCGCCGTGCTCGCGACTGTCCATTCCGACCGCAAGGAATGGAAGGAAGCCGAAGCCGCCTGGCTCGCGTCCTCGGCCGCCCTGCCCAAGAGCTACCTTGCTCCCGTCGGCGTCTACAACGCCGCCGCCTGCGCTGAAGAAGCCGGCGAAACCGACAATGCCCTGGCGCTGTACCAACGCTGCGCTGACGAATACGGCAAGGAATTCGCCCTGGCGGGCCGGGCGCTGTTCGCCGTCGGCAGGATCAACGAGCAGTCGAATAATCAAGCCGCCGCAATCGCCGCGTACCAGAAGATCATCGATACCTGGGCGAATGACGAGAATTGGACAAAGCTCGCCAACAGCCGTATAATTTTCCTTTCTTCGCATTCCTGAACCAGAAACCTTACACGGAGGCAAACATGGCGAAGAAGAGAGCCAAGATATTCGAGACCAAGTATTTCGGGTTGATTATCGGAGCCTTCGTCGTGCTTGCCTTCATCGCGCTTGACCGTTCCACGAACATTTTCAGCCAGCTGAACACGAAAACCGTCGATCTCCATTTCGTGCTGAAAAGCATGATCACCTCGACCTCCATCCAGGAGGGCGTTACCGTAACCGCCAAGAACCCCAAGATTTCCGATGACCTGGTGATCGTCGGCATAGATTCCCGGAGCCTCGCGCGCTTCGGCAAGTGGCCCTTTCCCCGTTCCATCCATTCCAACCTCATCGACTCCTTCGCCCGCATAAAGGACCAGATCGCCCGGGAGAGTTCGCTATTCCTGGACGTCTTCATCATCGAACCGGATCGTGAGGCCGCGGACGACGCCCGCTTCGTAAAAAGCATAGAAGACTCAAGACGGGTTTTCATGGAGACGGTGCTTGACGTCGGCGTTTCGGATTACGACATGCTCGGCACCATGTACGAACGCCAATCGGTCCTCTTCGACCGCTTCCAGCCGCTTAACCGCATTTCCGGCCCGTGGCAGGACGTCCTGGAGTTCAAGGGCGTCCAGGCCCCGCTCATTCCCTACGCCGCGGCGGTCGCCGGCTACGGACACGCCAACTACACCCAGGACTTCGACGAGATCTACCGCAGGCAGGCCCTGGTGGCCAAGCTTTCCATAGAAACGGAACAGATCAGGCTGGACAATCTTACGGAAGGTTTCAAGGTGGAGGAGAGCAGTTTCGAACGGCTCGCCTGGACCGACGCAAAGGGCTTCTCGCGCAACATACGCACTCCGATCGTGAAGGCCGAACTGATCAAACTCAAAAAGGAAATGGAAAAGTCCGCGCCCATGGTGGTCGTGGACGCGAACGCCGACGGCGCTCCCGAGGAAAGCTATTTCGTCGTGCGCAAATACCGCGACAGCTTCATCCCCGCCATCACCCTGGCCTTGGCAATGAACTATTTCGGCGTGACCGCTTCCGACGTATCGGTGGAGTTCGGCAAGGAAATCGTCATCCGGAGTCCGACGAAATTCGACGTCGTGACCGGAGAGCGCGCAGCCTATTCCGTCCCCGTCGGCCGCGACGAATACGACGCCAGCGGTAACCTCGTGAAGGCCGCCCCGCGCAAGACGATGGACGAAATCCGCATTCCGATAAACCGGAACGGCGAGATGACGATCAATTTCATGGGGTACCGCTCCTCCTCCTCGGTGGACGGCTACCAAACCTTCCCCGTCCGCTCCTACGCCGGTTACGCGGACCGCGTGCCCGGCCCCGATCCCGAAACCTGGCCCAAGACCAAGGCCGTGGACGGCAAGATCCTCATGGTCGGCCCCTTCGCAGACGGCATAGCCCAGGATGAAAAGCCGACCCCCTTCGGGCTCATGTACGGCATCGAAATCCACACGAACGCCCTGAATACCATACTTATGGGCAATTTCCTGGAGGCGGTGCCGTACTGGGTGGACGCCCTTATCCTGCTCCTGCTCGTGGGGCTCGTCGCATTCTTCACCTCGCGATATTCGACCCTCGTATCCTTCGTCGTCGTCTTCTTCGGAATCATGGTTTTCTTCCTGGCCGCGACGTTCATTTTTGAATATTCCGAACGGATCATCGACTATCCCAAGCCCACGATCGGAATGATCTTCGCGTTCATCTCGATCGTCTCTTATAGGGCCATGACCGAGGAACGGGACAAGAAGGCTATCAGGGCCACCTTCGGCAAATACGTCAGCCCAGAATACGTCGACATGATAATCGATCACCCGCCGGAGCTCGGCGGAGTGGACAAGGACCTGACGGTCCTTTTCTCCGACATCCGCGGTTTCACCACCCTTTCCGAAAACATGACGCCACAGGAATTGGTCAACCACCTGAACGAATACCTGACCGCGATGACCGATCTGATCTTCGAGTACGGCGGAACCCTGGACAAGTACGTCGGCGATGAAGTCATGTGCTTCTGGGGCGCGCCCGTACCCCAGCAGGAGCACGCGGTGCTCGCCTGCAAATGCGCGCTCCGGCAGATGGAAGTGCTCGGCGAACTGAACGCCAAATGGCCTGAATCCAAGCGGATCAACATCGGAATCGGCCTCAATTCCGGCATCATGACCGTGGGCAACATGGGCTCCCCCGGCCGCATGAATTACACCCTCATGGGCGACAACGTCAACCTCGGCGCGCGCCTCGAAGGAACCAACAAGCAATACGGCACCAATATCATAATCAGCGAATTCACCTACGGCGTCGTGAAGGACCACTTCTTCGTCCGCGAGCTGGACAACATCCGCGTCAAGGGCAAGAACAAGCCCGTCCTTATGTACGAGCTGGTGGCCGCGATCGACAACCTTGATCCGCCCGTGAAAGCCGTCAAGAAAACGAAAGGTTAAGCATGCGCTTCCGTTCCGGCATCCTCATTTTTTCCGCGGTACTGGGATTGTCGGCTTGCGGGATCGACGAGTATCCGTATCTGGAAGCGGTGGACAGCAGCTACGTCGTCAACGACCTTGAAACCAGCGATACGTTGAAGATAACTTTCAAGCTTGAATCACAGGTGACCGATTATCTCCGTGGCTACAAGGTCCTGTACCGGATCTACGCCTCGGACGACGTCACCGACCAGGGCAAGGAAAAGCTGAACGCGAAAATCAGCGCCGACAGAAGCATCGTCGACACCTACAACACGAAAAACCAGTCGTCGCTGCTGTTTTCCGAATTGACCGGCTCCAAACTGCGCTACCGCCTGCTCTCGAATTCCAACGACCCGGACCAATTCGACCAGACCTTCGGCGCGATCACGACGATCACGTTCGACTTTAACTCTCAGGTTCTTGAAGACGGCCGGCCGAAAGTCACGATCGGCGGACCCGTCCACGATCTTGTCAGAAGCAACGGTGAATATTTCATCACTGAAGACATGACCGAAGCTGAAGTCACCGAGACCGCGGAACCCACGCACGGCGATATAGAAATGGTGACGACAAGCGGCGAGACCTTCAACGAGACGCGCAGCAATATAAGCGTGCTCATGTACATCATCGCCTATGGGCGAGATGCCAGCCTCGCGGAGTTCTACAGCAACGCCACGCTGATCGGGAAGGTGGAGATACGGTAATCGAAATCGACGAAGAATTCGACCATTCCAAGGAAAGAAGAAAGCGCGCGATGAAATCCGATCAATCTACCGCGTCGCGCATACGGCGCAGGGAATCCAGGAAGACCCGGTGACGCATGGGGAATACGGAGATCGTGTATTCGGCATAGGGAAATACCCGCGCTACTCTGACCGGATCAAGATCGCGGTCATAGAGTTGGCGAACGAGGTGCCTGAAGGATCGAAGTTCCTGAAATGAAATGCGATCCTCGTCCATAAGGAGAGCCGGTCTCAGGTTTTCTACTGGGACGGGTAGTTCATTTTATCCATACAATACGATTCCTTCCCGCTCGATGTTTTCCCGAAGCCGCGGAGGGGCGTATTCGAGTTGGATAAGATCCACGGTAAACCCTTCCGCAACCGTGGCGGCTTCAAGCAGGGCGAAGCAAGAGGAATGTTCAACTGCGATGTCTATGTCGAAGCGGTCGGATGAAGGGTCTCCGCGCGCGGTCGATCCGAAAAGGATGATGGAGGAGAGTCCGGCATCCGCCTCCTTAAGCATTCCGGCCAGTCGCCGGGCCTCCCGCCGGGCTTTCAACAATCGGGAAGCGATCCGGGCCTTGTAGGTTATATTCCTCAGATGTTCAGCTTCTTTCCATGCGACCCAATCAAATTCCATAAATCAATCCTAACTCCAGGAAGAGTTTATGTAAAGGTTCGCAAGAATCGGAAGTTCAAGATCCACGCTTGCGTCCGGATTCCGGCGGATATCCGCAGTTCTCGCTCTCCCTTCCCATGTACGCTTCCTCCAGCAGGTCCCGCAGGTCAAGAGACTCGTAGATGGCGGTGGCTTCGCGGAGATCTCCCTTCAGGACGGGGTGCTTGGGGCTGAAAAGGACGCAACAGTCGGCATGGGGGAGGATGGAGGTTTCGTAGGTGCCGATGGCTTTGGCCAGGTCCACGGTGTCGATCTTGTCGGTTCCGACGAGGGGCCGGAGCACGGGCAGGCGGGTGCGGCTCTCGGTGCAGGCCATGTTCTCTATGGTCTGGCTGGCTACCTGCCCCAGGCTCTCTCCGGTGATGAGGCAGCGTATCTTTTTATTGCGCGCGTAGCGGTCCGCGATCTCCATCATGGCCATGCGGAGGAGGATGGTGGTCCAGGCTTCGGGGGCTTTCTCCTTGATGCGAAGCTGGACCTTGGTGAAGGGGATCATGATGAGTTTGATACCCAGCGAATAACGGCCTAGCAGCCCGGCCAGAGCTACGACCTTGTCGCGGGCTTCTTTGGAAGTATAGGGGTAGGCGTGGAAATGGATCGCCGCCAGGCGCATGCCGCGCGTGGCCAACTTGAAGCCCGCGACGGGCGAATCGATACCGCCGGAGAGCAGAAGGAGGCCTCGGCCGCTCACTCCCACCGGCAGGCCGCGGAGGCCCCGGTGCGTGTAGCCGTAGACGTAGGCGTTCTCGCGGATTTCAACTTCTATGGTATTGTCCGGGTGGCGGACGTCGACGGTGAGGCCGGGAACGGCGTCCAGGACGGCGCCTCCGGCTTCCCGCATGATGCCGTAGGAATCCAGGGGAAAGGTCTTGTCGGCGCGGCGCGCTTCGATCTTGAAGGTTCTGGCTCCGGCCGCGTACATTTCCTGCGCCTCCAAGACGCAGACGGCGAAAACCGCCTCGATCGTCTTGTCGCAGCTGCGGGCTTTGGCCCACCCGGCCAGGCCGATCACGCGGGAAAGCGCCTCCTCCACGGCCAGGCCTTTCTCCGGCGGGCATCGGGCGAAGAAACGGCCGTTGGTCATGGTCACGACGGCGCTGTTTCCCTTCAACTGCGCCTGGATGTTCTTCCGCAGCTGGAATTCGAACTCCTCGCGGTTTCCGCCCTTCAGGGTGAGCTCGCCGAGCTTTATCAGGTAGATGTTCATCGGGCCGTCGTTCATGGGAGCTCCTTGAGGATTTCTTCGACCGCGCGGATGAGCGCGTCGATGTCCTCTTCGCTTGTGGATGGTCCGAAGGAAATACGTATCGTTTCGAACGCGGTCTTCCCGGCTATCCCCATCGCCTCCAGCGCTGGGTGTTTGTCAGTGGATGAGGCGCAGGCGGAGCCCGTGGAGACAGAGAAGCCCCGGTCGTCCAGGGCGCGCGCCATGACCTCTCCCGGAATGCCGCGGAAGGAAGCCGGGAGGATATGGGGGACATAGCGCCCGTCCTCGTCATGTCGGTCGGAGGGGATAAGGGAACAACGGTCGAATTTCCGCAGCGCCGCGACAAGGAGCGCGCCGAGCCTCCGCGCTCCTGCGGCATTCCGCTCCACGGCCTCCCGGGATGCGTAAAGCGCCAGGGTTTCCGCCGTGGCCAGGGCGCCGAAGAGGTTCTCGGTGCCCGAGCGCATCCCTTTTTCCTGGCCGCCCCCTGCGGACAGCGTGTCGAACTCCCTGCGGGCGTACAGTATCCCGAATCCGCGCGGTCCGCCGAATTTGTGGGCGGAGATGCAGGCGCTGTCCACGTCCCAGCCGGAAAAGTCCAAGGGAATCTTTCCCGCGGCCTGCACCGCGTCGCAGTGGAAGCGGAGGCCCGGCCTGGCCTGCCGGGCGGCGCGTACGAGGGCCGGAATGTCGTTGACGGCGCCCGTTTCGTTGTTGACGGCCATGACGGCCGCCATGCGCGGATTTTCCGCGCGGGAAATCGCCGACGCCAGGTCATCGGGAGACACGCGCCCGTCGCGGCCGCAGCGGACGACGGAGACCTGCCGGCCCGCGCGCGCGAGCAGGGCGGCGCATTCGGACACGGCGGGGTGTTCGATCGCGGATACGAGGAGACCCGACGTCGGAGAAGCCGAGCGGAGAAGCGAGAGGATGGCGAGCTGGTCGGCTTCGGTGCCGCCGGAGGTGAAAAAGACGGTTTTGGGGGGGACGGCGAGGACTGAGGCGATGCGGGAACGCGCGTTTTCCAGCGCTTCGCGCGCAAGCCTGCCGTCGCGGTGGCGGGAGGAAGGATTGCCGAACAGTTCGAGGGAGGTTTTAAGGGAACGGGCGAGGATCTCGCCGTCGGGAGGGCTGGAGGCCGCCCAGTCGAAGTATCTGCGCTGCATGGCGGAATACTAGACCGGGGGAGGGCGGGGGGGCAAGGGCTATGCTTTCACTATATATTAAAAGCTATTGACTATCGAAGACGCGCGTGCGATCCTTCATCATCATGGATAAAGAATTGACCTGCGCGGATTCCGTCATCGAAGAATTTTCGCGCAAACTTAAGGTCTGCGGCCATCCGGTGCGCCTGAAGTTGCTCTGCCTCATATATCGCCAGGGCGAACCCTGCGTCACCAATCTCTGGACCTGCATCGGCCAGAGCCAGCCAGTCATCAGCCAGCATCTCGCGGTCCTGAAGGAAAACGGCGTCGTCGATTCCGTAGTCCAGGGCAACAAACGCATCTACACCATCGCCGACGTGTTCATCCACGATCTGGTCGCCAAGATGATCGCCGAGAATAGCGGTGGCGATCTCAAGGTGGAGCGGGCTATCGTCTAGGCTCTATCCCTGCGAAGCTCCGATCCCGGAAAAGGGAAAGAGAGCAAGGCCACGGATGACCAGCTGGCGACGATCGGCAAGGATAGGCTCTTCTAAAAAAATTAAAGCCTGACACTAGTTGGTTTATTTTCGATAGTGAACAAATAGTGCTATTATTATACTATGAAGTTCGAAGATCTATTGGAATGCTTTCAGAAGGAAGCCTATTTTGATTACGCCTCGGTCGCACTTCTCTTTCGGGAGGGAGAGGAGTCCTTGCGCACATGCCTGTATCGTTTCCGCAAGAGCGGGCGGCTCATTGAACTTCGCCGAGGCCTTTACGCCTTCGCCGAGCTGTACCGGAAGGTACCCCTCACGGGTCCCGCGGTCGCCGAGGCGCTCTACCATCCCTCCTACCTCTCCGAACGCTGGGCGCTCTCATTCCACGGAGTCATTCCCGAAAAAGTCGTGGTATATACCAGCGTATCGCCCAGACCGACCAAGCGCTTTGCTAATGCCTGGGGACGTTTTATGTATAGGAGCATCAGGCAGGACTTGTTCTCCGGCTACGCAAGCGAGAGCATCATGGGATCTTCCGTGCATATAGCTTCGCCTGAAAAAGCCCTCATGGACTTCATGTATCTTGAAGCAGGCGAATGGACGATTGCACGCATGGAATCGATGCGTTTCGAGGCTGCCTTGATAGATCACGAAACCTTCGTTGCGGCCATGAATAGCGCGGGCTCCCCGCGGCTGGTCAGGGCTACCGAGGCCTGGATACGGTACGCCAGCGAATCAGCGGAAGGGAGTATCGAGATATGAAAGACGACGCGATTGGCTTGTCCCTCCGCTCGGATGATCCGGTCGACCGAATAAACATCCTCCGCGAGTACGTCCAGGCCTGCGCCCTCAGGAGTCTCCACGAATCAAGGGCCTTCGAGCGGCTTTCCTTTGTCGGGGGTACAGCGCTCCGCTTTCTCTTCGACCTGCCTCGCTATTCCGAAGACCTGGACTTCTCGCTGGAAACGCCGGAAGCCTACGAACCGCTCAGCTGGATGGCGAAACTAAAGCGGGACTTGCAGCGCCTCGGCTTTGATGCGGAGCTGTCGTGGAACGACCGCAAGACTGTCCAGGTTGCATGGATCAAGATCGCGCGCCTCCTTGAGGAGGCGGGGATCGTCGCCAGACCAGAACAGAAGCTTTCGATCAAAATAGAAATTGACACGAAGCCACCGCAGGGTGCCGTGATGGAAAGCAGGATCGTGAACCGGCTTCTTATCTTTGCCGTGCGGCACCATGACCTTCCCTCGCTGATGGCGGGTAAAATCCATGCATTGCTTACCCGACCCTACGCCAAAGGGCGTGATTGGTACGACCTGATCTGGTATCAGTCCCGCCGCCCGTCAGTGGAACCGAACGCGAACCTCCTGCAAGCCGCGTTGTTGCAGACGGGGACGGTACTCTCCGAAGGATGGCGAACCAGCATTACGCGCCGACTTGCCGAGCTCGACATCCGTGCCATCCGCGCCGATGTAGAACCATTTCTGGAACGCAGGGAGGACGCCGCCTTGCTTGACAAGGAGATACTGTCCGGGCTATTGGGTTCATGAGACAGACAATTCTGAGGTTCAGGCAGGTTCAGTAAAAGGCTAATACCTGACACCGAGTGAGCATCGCCGCGGCGGAAATCGCGGCTTAACTAGCAAGGCAACGGATGTCGTCAGCGGGGGATTTCCTGGTTCTCGTTTTTCCAGCGATTAAGGAAATGCACGGCGGAAAAAAAACCGGCTCCAAGTACATAGGCGGCGCACAAGGCGAGCCCCGCCACGATCCCCGCGGATCGCAGCGACAAGACCACAAGGAGGCCCAAAACCGCCTGCAGCGACCAGACGACAGCGTCTACGCCCCGGGCGTCCAGGCCGAGGACCATGAGCTTGTGGTGCATGTGGGATTTATCGGGACTGTCTATGCGCCGGCCGTCACGGAGGCGCCGCCAGATGGCGGAGAAGGTGTCGAAAATGGGGATGAGGAGGAGGGCGGCGGCATAGGGGAGCGGGAGGCTGGCGCCGCCTGAGCCGTTGTCCAGGAGGGGGAGGACGGCAAGGACGAAACCGAGCAACTGGCTGCCGCAGTCACCCATGAATATGCGCGCGCGGGGCAAAGGCAGGTTGAAGATGAGGAAACCGGCGACCGAGAACGCGAGCGCGACGCAGAGTAACGCCACGCTGGCATTGCCGGCGGAGAAGAAGATGAGGGCGAGCGTCACGGAGGCGATGAAGCTGAAGCCGCCGGCCAGGCCGTCCACGCCGTCTATAAGGTTTACGGCATTGGTGACGCCTACGATCCAGAGCAGGGTGATCGGATAGCGGATGAGGCCCAGTTCAACGGAAGGTCCGAGGCCGGGAAAGAATAAACGGTGGAAACCGAAGTCGGAAGTCATGACGAGGATGGCTGCGGCGATCTGCACCAGGAGTTTCCAGCGGGGGCGAAGGGGGCGGAAATCGTCCAGGACGCCGAAGGCGAGAATCAGCACCATCGCGAAAAACACGGGCATGAAACGCCCGTGATAGGTAAGGCCGTTAAGGGATTCCGGAAAAAAAGAAGTCAGCAGGGCGACCACGAGGACGAAAGCGCTGGAGAAGCCGATGCCGCCGAGCCGGGGGATCTGTCCCGTATGGATCTTGCGCTCATCCGGCTCGTCGAACCAGGCATGTTTGCGGGCAGTCTTGAGAACAGCCGCGACGAAACTGGCTGATAGCGCGAAGGCGACGATCGCCGTGGCACCGACGTAGGTCGAAAGCATTGATCCACCTAGGGTTTCAGATATAACGACTGTACTCCGCAATGGCTGACGAAATCAAGGGGGACCTAGTATCCGGTTATCGCGATGATGCTCAGGGTGGTCGTCAGGACGCTCAGGATGGTCGTCACAACGGGCGCGTAGCGGCCAAAGAAGTACAGGAAGGAGTTGGAATCCACCATTATTTTGGATTCGGGGGGAAGCATCGAATCCATCGGCAACAAGGCATCGCCGATATCCCTGATCCGCAACGTGTCCCCGACATTCCGCTCCTCGTCGATGCCCCCGGCCAGGCTGACGTAATAGCGCCAGTTACGGTCGGGAACATAGGGGTAACGGCCCGGGCTCCGTACGGCGCCGCCCACGCTCACGAAGTACTGTTTGAAGGGTATGATGAGCAGATCGTTCGGCTCGATGGGGATA
>Ga0209727_1000102_pt1 | contig 102259 bp, 84 predicted proteins | sample RifGroC1_FD_183995 | JGI IMG/M metagenome (GOLD analysis project Ga0209727, IMG submission 183995) | Groundwater microbial communities from Rifle, Colorado, USA - Groundwater C1 (SPAdes) (version 2) | ecosystem: Environmental > Aquatic > Deep subsurface > Groundwater | place: Rifle, Colorado... | reverse complement strand
AAATATTTAAATATTTTTCTTTACAAAATCACAAAGTTTTTTTAGACTTTAAGAAAGTGCATTATGGCAGTTTTTTTTATATTCCAGAAACTGCACTATAAGTTTTTTGAATTACGCATAAGAAACGTTGTACGAAATTAAAGTTGAGATATTTATGGGAAAAAAAGAGAAATCAGAACTATTAAATATTTGTTATAATTATCTAAAAGATGTAGAAGTTATTACAGACAAAATTATTAAAATATTTAATGTTGATTCAATTTGGTCAATCAGAAAAGTATACTTTCCTAACTTAGCTGTTGAAAAAAATGAATATAAATTAATATTTCATGGTATAGGTGTAAGTATATTGGAAAATGGTAATGAAATAATTGATATAGAAAACGGTGGTGATATTTCAATTTGTGGAATAGAACCTTGGAGGTTGTCAGAATATATTAAAAGTAAAAAAGAACATATTTCTTTTTTTGATAATAAAAAAGATTTTGTTAAATACATAAAGGAAATATTAAATGACATGTTGAAAACTGGTCAAATGAAAAAAATATCTGATTTATATTTTATAAATGATGAAAAAAATAGGGAAAGGTTGAAAAAATATAAGCATAACAACAAATAATCAACATTCTCCACTTTAAGTTCGTACAACAGCAAGTTGACTGTTTTGGTGGAGTACCATATCAACCCAAATTGCCAACAAATTATTAATATTTCTGGCAAATTGTTGATATTCTTGGGAGATTTTTATATACTAAAAGTGATTGGTAGTAAGTCGGCAACTTCGCTAACTTGCAAGCCGTTAGATAAAATATTTTTGGTGCAGATGGATTTAATATTATTTACTTGAGGTGATAAATATGAATGGACCAAAACCTACTGAAATACACCCAATGAAAGGCTATGATCAAGTATGTTTTATAAAAAATGTTGTAAAAAATCCGAATATAATTATAGGTGATTATACATATTATGATGACCCTAATGGATCTGAAAATTTTGAAAAGAATGTTCTTTATCACTATCCATTTATAGAAGATAAACTAATAATAGGAAAATTTTGTGCAATTGCTAAAGATGTAAAATTTATAATGAATGGTGCAAATCATAAAATGAATTGTTTTACAACTTATCCATTTTCAATTTTTGGTAATGGTTGGGAAAAAGTTATGCCACAATTATCTGATTTACCTTACAAAGGTGATACAATAATTGAAAATGATGTTTGGATCGGTTTTGATTCATTAATAATGCCAGGTGTTAAAATTGGAAATGGAGCAATAATAGCGTCTAGATCAGTGGTTGTTAAGGATGTCGAACCCTATACAATTGTTGGTGGAAATCCCGCAAAAATTATAAGAAAACGATTTGATGATAAAATAATAAAATTATTAGATTGTATTAAATGGTGGAATTGGCCAATTGAAGAAATAACAAATAATTTGCATATTCTTACATCTTGTAATTTAACTGAATTACAAAATATATATAATAAGATAAAAAATAGATGAAATATACGGTAAAAATACTCCATCTAACAGCAAATATATCTTCAATCCCAGTGTTCATTACGCCCTGCTGGGGACATTCGGAGTACCGAATGTCATATACGGGCAAGCCGTTGTCTGTCATTGTGAAAGGAAATATATGGAAAATTTACATATTATTTTTAAAATACCTATTAAAAAAATATTTTTAAATATATTTTTAATTATTTTCATTTTTGTCTTATCTTCTTTAATATATTTTTTACCACATAAAAATATTGATTTTCAATATATAGCATTATTTATTGTTTCTATTTTATTATATAGTCTTGGACTTTATGTTTTAATAAAATTTATTTCTGAAATTTTTTATTATAACATTCAAAAAAAAGGTATAATAAAAATTACTGATAATATAATGAAAATTAAATTTGTCTTTAAAAAAGATATTATTATACCATTAACAAAACTTATTGATATAAGAAGAATTAAATATAAAACTAAAAATTTTCAAGAAGATAATTTATTTATATTAGCAGATATTAATATGCCATCAAAAGAATTTGGATATCCTGAAATTAAATTTCCAACTTATATTTTAGGTAACATCTCAATTAATGATTTTGTTTTAAATGTTAAAAAGTTAATAGTTGACCAATATAAAAAGGAAGTATTAGATTCAAAAAATCAAATCAAATCAAGTCTTCAAGAATTAATAAAAAATGATACTAAAAAAATTAGTAATTATGAAAAAGGTAAATTATATAAATTTAATGATATTGTTTATGAAATTTTAGGAAATGATATTACTATATATTTTAAAGAATATGATTTAGTAAATTTTAATTTTTTGAACAAAATGTTATTTATCTCTAGATTTAATTGTTTTTATGAAATAAATAAAAATATTATAAAATATTTTAAAATAGATATTAATTCAATTATTAATTTTTATTCTGATATTGATTTTAATAATATAAAATTTCCTAAACAACTTCAAATGCAAAATAATTATTTAATAATTGATTTAGGAGGAAATGGAAATGTTATTCCATATCCATATGAATGTTCAATTTTTGTTGATTATAAAACAAAAGAAATTGAATATATTAAATTACAAAATTTATAACTTTCACAATGATAGACAATACGTCCTATATACAAGCCTTTCATGTCATTTTCAGCGATTTATTCTTTTTATTGATACTTTTATTATATTATTGTGGAGTTTGATTTATTTATAATAGATTTTATAAGATAACACCAATGTCAAAAACGACATCTACGATACCTAATGAGAAAAGTCAAGAACTTTTTAAAAAGTTATCATATTCTCTAAATGAAATAAAAATTTACTTCCCAAAAAAAGAGTTATCATGTATAATACATGTATTAAACGTCTATACGGTGTAGAGTATTACTCTTACCAAAAGTAAAAATTCAATAGATGCCCGTCAATTGTTAGTTCGAGGTTAACTTATGAAATATGCTCCAGTTCTGCGAACGACCATCCATCTATTTTCTTGGAAATATTTTTGCCAACGACCTAAATATTTATAACACCTATTGATTCTTTTATATAATTGAATATCGACAATATCATAAGAGGTAGAATACGAGAATAGGTGAGTTTTCAGAAATAGTAGGATTATCTGCTTTTACAATAAGGTACGAAAATTTGTCCAAAAAATCAATTTAAGCAAAACAAAATATATTTTTGCTATTGCAACAAAAGCGGCATTAGGCGGAAACATAATAAATCAATTTAATTTAATACTAAAGGAAAAATCAAAAAGTCTTAATGGTGGCTTTATAATCGACATGCCAAGTAATTATTTGTCTCTTGTTAATATTACACCTGAAGAAAAGCAAAAACACCTCTTTAGTGAATCCGATAAAAAATTGGAACGCATAGCAAAGATAATTAAATCTGGACAGAGTGAAGTTGAGAAATGCAGTTTGCCAGTTAAACTAATGACCAACTTGTTTTATGGTTCATGGCTTAAAGGACTACATAAGAAAGGTGGTAAGTTTTTTATAGATAGCAATTGCAATACATGTAAAATATGTGAGAAAATATGCCCCGTAAATAATATTTCTATCATAAAAGATAAACCGCAGTGGTCGGATAAGTGTGAGGAGTGTTATGCCTGTTTTAATTTTTGCCCTAAAATGGCAATTCAAGTAAATAAAAAATCAGAAACTCAAGGAAGATATCACAATCCTTATGTAACAATTAATGAAATTATAGATCAAAAGTAATATAATTTTCTTACGAGCCACAACGTACAACAGTGGATAGCCAAAATGTCCTGCAAACCTTCGGTTTGTCCAGCTCACTTCGGCTATCCGCCCTCTGTTATCGGTAATAACATTTCGCCTTTAGAATATATAAAGTCTGTGTCTTATAATATTAGTTTTCTGTCTCAAAACATAAGTTGAAATAAGTTTACATAGGATGGTTTTTAGATTAAATTATAAAAAAATATTTCAATAATATTTTTTTATAATTTAATTAAAGGAAAAATTTATGATTAATTTAGAATAAAATAAAGAAATAGCATTGGCTGTTTCTAAAGCAATTATGAATGGCGATTGGGAAAAACTTGATGATCTTTTATCTCCAGACTTTACTTATGATGGCGATGGCATGCATCTAAATAGAGATGAATATTTTGGATTCATGCAAGACCTTTATTTGGCTATGCACGATATGAATATGGAGTTTCCACAAGTAGTAGCTGAGGGAGAATTTGTATCTATTCGCTTTGTAAACCCTATGAAAAACATGGGTAGTTTCATGGGTTCTCCAGCAACCAAAAAGACTATAATTAGTGAAGGTATTTTTATACGTCAAATCCGTAACGGTAAAGTAATAAAGGAAAATCAAACTACCGATCTTATTGGAATAATGACACAAATGGGGTTTGGAGCACTTATGGGATACAGTATAGCTATCGGGCTATTAAAAATTAAGTCAAAGCCATCTGTTCGTAAAACTGTTGAAGAAATGAGAAAACTAAATTTTTCAATGAAAAAAAATGTAATTACTTTTTTTTAAATAATTTTACAACTACCAACAACAACTCATAGTCGGTTGAGGCAGAAAATGCTACATCTATCCAAATTACTGACAATTTATTAAAATTATTTGTAGATTTGTTATATTATGTTAGATTTTTGTGGTTAAGTCGGCAACTTCGGGGATATGGGTGAATGTTCTAAGAAAGCCAGCTAAAGAGTTTCATAATATGAAAGATATATATAAAATTACATATCGAAATGGCAAGATATATAGAAAGATTTGATAGACGATATAAATTATTTTGGTAGGCTAATGATAATTTAATCAAAAAAGTTTTTATAATAACAAAAGAAATCTTATAATAATCAGAAACATCATTAGATTCAGAAATAAACAAGAAGAAAATTAAGTTTATTAAATTATGAAATTATACAAGTCAAATTACCCAAAAATTGGTTACAATCAATCTCCTAAATATAAATATTATAAATAAAAATAATTTTTCAAATTACAGATATTTAATAAGGAATATATTTTAGTGATTAGTGTTTTTTTTGTGGAAGAAGACGCAAGAAAAAACACTAACCTAATTGACTACGATTAATGTATTGATTAATAATTGGATATCTTCTATAATTATATTATAGTTAATGAGATCTACTGCATTAACTCTTGGTCATTGTACGACATATTTGTGCACTTGGATTGATATGGATAACAATATAAAAAGGGGGGTGTAATGCAAAAATCTCAAATTAATATAGGATTACTTCATTCTCTCTCAGGACCAATGGCAATTTCAGGAAAAATGTTGATTTCTACAATGATGATGGCTATTGAAGAGATAAACCAAAACGGCGGCATTTTGGGTAAGATGATAAATCCAATAATTGAAGACGGAGAATCAAACCATAATGTTTTTGCTCAAAAAGCAGAAAAACTAATCACAGAAAATAATGTTGTTTCAATTTTTGGATGCTGGACTTCTTCTGCAAGAAAATCAGTAAAAAATATAGTAGAAAAGTATAATTCCCTCTTATGGTATCCGACTCAGTATGAAGGTTTTGAACAGAGCCCCAATATCATTTACACTGGAAGTTGTTTAAATCAGCAGGTTATTCCAGCAGTAAAATGGGCAATATCTGAAAATCTTTGCGATAAATGTCTGTTGGTAGGATCAGATTATGTATTTCCAAGAACAGCAAATACTTTAATTAAAACTCTTATTACCCAAAGTGGAGGGCATATTATTGCAGAAAAATATGTCTCTCTGGATTCAGTTGATTTCAAAGAAGTTATTGATATACTTACAACAGAAAAAGTAGATATAGTATTTAATACGATTAATGGTGAAAGTAATGTCGCTTTTTTTAAAAGATGTGCAGGTGCACACCTTAAACCGGAAATAACTCCAATTATGTCATTTAGTCTTTCAGAGATAGAGCTTTCTATTATAAAAAAATATGGGGCTGGTCATTATGCTTGCTGGAATTATTTTCAAGGAATTAATTCAAAAACAAATAAAGATTTTATAAATAAGTATTACAACAAGTTTGATAAAAGCACTCCTATTTCAGCTCCTGTTATTGATGCATATTCTCAATTATACTTATGGGAAAAAATAGTAAAAACTTGTCAATCATTTAATCCACAGGATGTTTTAAAAAATGCAGCAGGAACTGTTTATGAAAGCCCTGAAGGAATTATTGAAATACTTCCTAATAATCATATTCGTCATAGAGCATTCATAGGTAAAGCCGCTAAAGACGGGTTATTTCAAATTATAAAAGAAACCCCTGTAATTGATCCCGAACCGTGGCTAGGTATAGAAAATTCCAGAGAACCATATAAGGAATTGATTCTAGAAGCTTTGCGAAATTATCCCGATGTATTGCATATTAATTGTTCTCTACAAGATGAAATTGAAAAGAAAAAACATCTGGAAGCCATTCTTGAATTAAAAAACATCCATTTACTTCAGCTGACACAAGCAGTCGAACAGAGTCCGGCATCAATCGTTATAACTGATCTTGATGGAAATATTACTTATGTGAATCCGAAGTTTATATCCTTAACAGGCTATAATTTTTTAGAGCTAAAAGGGAAAAATCCACGTATATTAAAAACTGAGCATACACCAAGTAGTGTTTATAAAAACATGTGGCATATTATCAGCTCTGGCGGTATATGGACTGGAGAATTTCTTAACAAAAAGAAAAATGGAGAGCTCTATTGGGAAAGAGCTGCCATTTCTTCCATTAAAAACACCGAAGGTAAAATAATTAATTATATAGCAGTAAAAGAGGACATAACCCAGCAGAAATTAATTGAAATTGCATTACAGACAAGTAATCATAAACTTGAAGAAAATATTAAGGAAATAGAAAAATTAAAAAATCAGCTTTATGAACAGGCTATTCGTGATCCATTGACAAAATTATATAATCGAAGATATTTAGAAGAAAGGATTGATCTGGATTTTCAAACTGCAGCAAGAACAAAGATAAATCTAAGTATTGCAATGCTGGATATTGATCATTTTAAATCCATTAATGATACATTCGGTCACGATGCTGGCGATATTGTCTTAACTAATTTATCTAAATTTTTATCAAATAGTATTCGAAAAACAGATTTTATCTACCGCTATGGTGGGGAAGAATTTCTGTTAGTATTTATTGACTGTGATGTGAAATCTGCAAAGATTCTTTCTGAAAAAATAAGAATGAATTTCTCAGAATATATATCTGAAATCGATAATCATAAAATAAAAGTAACTTTATCTATAGGTATTTCGTCATACCCTCAACAAGGCAATGATTTTCATAAAATTATTTCAAATGCAGATGAAGCACTTTATATTTCAAAGAATAGTGGGCGTAATACGGTAACTATTTGGGAAGAGAAAGAGATAAAATAAATGGTAAAAGTATAATTATATTTTTAAAGCAGCTTAATTAAATAACAGACACCAATACGATCGTAAAACAGTAAATCCAAGTTCACTCAGGTACTCTCTCAGGTCTGCGTTTTTTTTGCTTTTTTGTTTGAGGAAGAAGCAACAAAAACCTTGACCACATTGCCAACTGACTGTGAAAGTATATTTGCTGGTTGATTTGGTTATATTGATTATGGAAATTAAGCTATCAATGTCATAAACTTGACAATTTAGGTGCAATTGGGTCGAAAACTTTAGTTTTCAAATGTCTCATTTTAGATAAGGACAATAAATGTTTAAAAAAATATTATCAAAAAACTTAAGAAAACCTAGTTTTCTTTTCGGCAATATAATTCAAAATGTATTTGATGCAAACATTACTGTTTATGAAGAAAGTGAAAAATATATTGATTTTAATAAGATTGAGAATGCTTTTGAAATTGGTTATGGACCAGGATATGGAATAAGAAATTACTGCTCAAAATATAAATTAAAAATTGATGGTATTGACTTTTCAAAAGCGATGTATTTTCAAGCAAAAAAGAGAAATTTATGTTTTATTAAGCAGGATAGAGTAAAGTTATTTTATGGAGACTTTGAGAATTATACACTAAATGAAAAAAAATATGATATAGTATATTTATTTAATATCATATATTTTATAAAAGATATTGATTTATTTATGACAAAAATATTAAGTATGCTAAATGAAAATGGAGTAATTTTAATATTTATGGATGGTGCTGATGTATTAGCAAAGAATAATAATATTGATAAATCAGTATTTATCATCTATGAAGTAGAAAAAATAATTTCAACATTGCAAAAAAATGGTTTTAAAAACATTAAGAAAAACGAATCTACAGTGTTCAAAGGAAGTTTTTTTTTAATAGGTATAAAATAAATAAAGTGATAAATATGACTACCCCAACAGCACCTAACAGTAAATTTGTCTGTTTTTGCGGAGTTCAGCTTACCCCCAAATTGACGGCGATTTTGAGATTTCTAAATAAATTTGTTGATTAATTGCAGAGATTATTTTAGAATATGAGTCGGTTGAGTAAAAAATCGGCAACTTCGCCAACTTTGGAACGTTAGCGGCAAGAGTTTGGCAAGTTAGTTTTAAGAAAAGAGCCCTCATCCATGCGGGCAAATAAAAGAGGTTAATTTTGAGCGATAAACATATTATCATAGGAGCAGGCTTAGGCGGTTTAACCGTTGGAATAATGCTAAAAAAAGCAAGACCAAATGATGAAGTTATTATTTATGATGCAAATAAACATGCAGGTGGATTTTGTAATGCTTTTGAAAAAGTAACAACACATAACGATGAGAAGATTAAATTTACAATAAATATTCCTTTAATATCAGGTGATTTTTCACAAGGAGCACCAATTGATTCATTTTTAGATTATATGGGTGTGAAAACACTAAATTGGAATATTGTAGATAATTTTTATAAATTCTACCCTGTAAATGGAACACCATTTTCCGTATCTAAAAATAAACTTGATAATTTCTATGATTTGACAGATTGCCCAAAAGAGAAAAAAGCAATAAAAAAATTTTTTAATACACTTGAAAGAATTTATAATGATTTAATGTATAAAGCTCATTTACCTCCTACTTTTTTTCAAGCATTGAAACTAATGATTACAATGCCCAAAACAATATTTAATATGATATTTGATAGACCTTATTTGGAAACTATAGAAAAAATGGGAATAAAATCAACTATAGTTAAAGATATTTTAAGTTGTGCTGAAGCATTCATTGGATGTAATGTTGATAAAGTATCAGGTATGGCAGAAATGGCAATGCTACAAAGTTTTATTCAAACAAATTCAGTTCAGCCTAAAGAGAACAATAATTTTCAAGATTTGGCAAATAATTTTGCTCAAAGGTTTAGTGATCTTGGAGGGAAACTATTTCTAAAAAGTTATGTTGACTCAATAATATTTGATAAAAAACGCGCAAAAGGTGTAATTATTAATGGTCAAAAAATAGAGGCTGATAATATTATAATATGTGTTGCCCAAGATGTTATTAAGCCATTGATTAATTCAGGCAAACAAATAAATAAAATTAATAAATTAATAAAAAAGATAGATAAACTTGAACCTCCAAATTCTGATTATTACTGTTATTATTTAATAGAAAAAAGCACAGTAGAAAAGTATCCAAAATTTTTGAAGTATCCATATCATATTTATAAACTTCCAGAAGGACGGGATAAAACTAACTGGAAGATTGCTTTGTGGGTACCTAATAAATGTTATAATGATAAATACTATATTCTTGAAGCTATAATGACTGAAACCTGCCAGGAAAAAATAGATTGGTGGATTGATTTACGTAAAAGAGATTATCAAAAATATATTGAAGAAAAAGAAAAAATAGGACAACAATATTTAGAAATCATTCAAGAAGTTGAACCTGCTTTTAAAGAAAATCCTCCTATTAAAATGGTTCTCTCCTATACCCCAGCATCATATATACAGTATGGATCAAAATATCCAATTAGTGGTATAGCAACAACTCCAGAAAATACACTATTACGAAGAATGACTCCCAAACTACTTGAAAATTTATATCTTGCAGGAAATGCTGTTTTTACAGGTGGTTTATGGGGAGCTGTTGCTGGAGGATGGCAAGGATTTGTAAAATTTTATAAAGATATTTATAAGGTAGAAATTGGTAATAGGGATGTTTTATTTAAGCCTGGTTTAAAAAATTTACCTTAATTAGTTAATAAATCATTGCTCAACTCCGTCGAGATATATAGTGAAAAAGTAATATTAGATATTATTTTGAAAAGAAAAACCAATGAATGTACACCAGAAAAGGATTGCGATCTAATTGTAAGTTTTGTTAATAGAGATTTAACACCAGCCGTAATTCTTTGGAAAAATAAATCTAAAAATACCAGATTCTGCTCCTTATCAGTCGTTTCATCCAAATTGACTGTAAATTTTAGTATTAGATTTGACTTTTTGGTTAGATTCAATTAAAATTATGATATTATACTGTCAAATCTGGTAACTTACAAACCGTTGGACGTAATGCTCGACTATCTTTTAAATCTAGCATTACATGGCGGAGGAGGAATATTCTAACAAAATGAAACTAAAAATAATTTTATCTGTTTTGATACTGCTCATATCATTTATATGGATAAATAATAGTTCTTTATTTATTACTAAAGTCAATGCACCATTACTTCTTGCTCATCGTGGTATGGCTCAAACATTCGACATTGGGGATGTAAAATGGAATACCAACACTGCACGCATAATTCATACTCCTGAGCATAATTATATAGAGAACACAATTCCTTCTATGGAAGCAGCTTTTAATAATGGTGCTGATATTGTTGAATTTGACATCCGAATCACAAAAGATAAGAAATTAGCTGTATTTCATGATTATACTCTTGAATTCAGAACAAACGGAACAGGAAATGTAGCTAGCCATACAATGGCAGAATTAAAAGAAATTGATATTGGATATGGATATACGGCAGACTGCGGAAAAACATATCCTTTTAGAGGAAAGAATGTCGGAATGATGCCAGTTATTGATGAAGTATTTAAAGCTTTTCCTCAAAAAGAATTCTTGATACATATAAAAGATGGAGGAGAAGAAGCTGGTAAATTATTGACAGAACATCTACAACAAATGAATTCTAAACAACTTAATAAAATTTCATTTTATGGCGACGAGAAAGCAATATTTTTTATAAGTAAAAAATATCCCGAAATCAAAGTCCTAACTTTACCTATTCTTAAAAAAGCACTTATAATGTATGAATTAATCGGATGGACAGGTTATATCCCAAAAGCAATCAGAAATATTCAAATTCATATTCCACTAAATTATGCAAAATTTCTTTGGGGTTGGCCTGAACGTTTTTTAGAGCGTATGACAAATGTCAATACTCGCGTTGTGTTAGTCAATGAATATGGAAACTTTTCAAGTGGATTTGATAATGAAGATGATTTGTCAAAAATACCCAAAAATTTTTCAGGTTGTATATGGACAAATAGAATAGATAAAATTGCACCTTACTTTAAACAGAAGAGATAATTTTATTACATTCAAGAAATACATCCATATATTTTTTGTTAGTATTACGAAGAATACCGAGAACTACGCCTAATAACCCACATCTGTCACGCACTGTTTTTTTGGGGATTAAGAAAAACTGTAAGATAGGGGGTATCGGCAATTAATCTGGAGGAAAAAATGCTTAATAAAATAATTGGTTGCATGATTTTAATTTTTCTATTTTATTATAGCAATTCTTTTAACGAAAAAATTATTGTTGATAAATCAAAATTAGAAGAACACGTTAAAGCACTAGTTGATACAAAAAAAACAAGAAATTGTTTAAATATTGATATATTAAATAATTGTGCTACTTATATTCAAGAACAATTTTTAGCGATTGGTTTAAAACCAAATGAACAATTATTTACTGTAAATGATATAGAGTATAAAAATATTGAATGCAGATTGGGTTCAAATATTAAAGGTAAAATTGTCATTGGTGCACATTATGATGTGTATAAGAATACTGTTGGCGCTGATGATAATGCTAGTGGTGTTTCTTCCTTAATAGAATTATCAAGATTACTAAAAAAATATGAAAATCAGTTAAAATATGAACTTATTTTAGTAGCTTATTCATTAGAAGAACCACCTTATTTCAACACTGAAAAAATGGGGAGTTATTTTCATGCAAAATCATTAATCGATAATAATGAAAAAATTAATCTTATGATTTGTCTTGAAATGTTAGGGTATTATTCTGAGGAAAAAGATTCTCAAGATTATCCACTAGATATAATGAAACTTATATATCCACAAAAAGGAAATTTTATTGCAGCCGTTGGTAAGTTAAATACTTTTGACAAACTACTAAATATTAAAAAAGCAATTAATCAAAATTCAAATATCAAATGTGAAATATTACCTGCACCTGATTTTATTGATGCAATTGATTACTCTGATCATATAAATTATCAAAAATTCCATATAAAATCTATTATGATAACTGATACTGCGTTATATAGAAACCCAAATTATCATGAATTAACAGATAAAATTAATACATTAAATTTTGATAAAATGTCAGAAGTAGTAAAAGGTTTAGCATATTACATTTTAAACAATGAACTTTAGAATAACTTTATCACAACAGATGATAATCCATCCAAATTTTTTATAATTTACCAATGAATAAAAAAACACCTCTGATTTTTTCAAAGGTATTTTGGGATTTACACAAACTTTTTTACAGTCCTATACATATAATTAAAAGAGAAGTAGAGATTAAATTCTCAACTTCTCTTTTTTTATCAACAAATTATTATAACTGCCCGTTTAAAGTATATACAAATGTTAGAGAATTTTAGTATTTTAACTTCTAAAAAAGTGGAAGATTTTCCTAAATATCCTTCTTAGTTTGATACCTTAGGGCAAGCTCCATTAGGCAGAAGCCAGTTTTTTACCAGTATTTAAAGCTTTTTCTATAATTTCTTGATTGTCTTTAACTGGTTTATTACCTGTATTATCCGCACAAATAACATCGCTTACTTTAAATCCTAAAAAATCAAACATATTTTTTGTATAATCAAAGTATGATGAGAACAAATTTGATGACTCGTTTCCACATGTGTAACCCAATATTAACTTTGCTTTGTGTGTTTGTCCCATTTTAAAAACAGCAAATAATCGGTCTGTAAATAATTTTGTTTGAGCAGTCATTTGCCACATATATACAGGAGAACCCAAAACAAAAGCATCTGCTTGATCTATTTTTTCATAGAATTTTTGCATATCATCTTTTAGAACACATTTGCCATCATTTCCTTTGCAAGCATAACAACTTTGGCATGGCATAATGTTTGCTTCGTTTAAGTTAAAAATTTCTGTTTCTGCACCTGCATCTGATGCCCCTTTTAAAATAGTTTCTACTAAAACCTTAGTATTTCCTTCTTTCTTTGGACTTCCAACAAAACCTAATACTTTCATAAAACCTCCATTAAATTAGACCAGTCTATTATTAAAATATATAAAAAAATATTCTTAATGCAAAAATACATTCTGCACTAAGAAAAATTACCTCAAAAAATTTTCAAATATAAATTTATTAAATAAAACTAACGCTTTAGAGTTTCTTGTAAGCTTCATATTCATTAAAGCACCTTCCCAAGAATTTTGGATAAAAAGAGTAAGTTCGTCTTTATCTAAATCAGATGATATTTCACCTTTTTGTATCCCTTCTTCAATGCAGATAATAAGAGGCTCATTCATCTTTTGGTAACCATCAACAAGTTTTAATCTTATATTTTCATTTATTTCACTCATCTCTAAAATAAGATTACCAAGAGGACAACCTTTAGTACATCCCCCACCTTCAAAATGACACTGAGAATACGAAAAAAAACTTTTCAAACGCTCTCTTGGTGGAATATTTTTTTCCTCAACCAATATCTTAACAGCCTGATTTACATACATTTCTACAAAAAAGTCTATTAATTGCAAACAAAAGTCTTCTTTACTCTTAAAATAAAAGTAAAACGACCCTTTTGGTACACCCGCCTTATTTAGAATATCCAATATCCCAGTGTTAGAATATCCATTCTTATAAATAAGTTCTGCTCCAACCTCAATCAATAATTTTTTAGTATCTCTTTTTTCCATAATCAAAACCTTATGTTTATATAATAGACCACTCTATTAATAATGTCAAGTATTTTTTTTAAAATTTTTAAAATTAATATTTTTTTTAATTATTAATTTTTTCTTATAATTTTACAATCTTATATAGATTTAATTTTTCGTTTTTACCTCTTATTTCTACTATATATAAAATGACAGAATTTTGATTTTTTAGGTTTAGACTAAATATAATTTGGCATTCGTATTATTAATTATTTTTTTTGAAATTATTCTTTTTTGAGAAAATGGAATTGATTTTTTTGTGGTAATTGAATATAATTACCACAAATCGAAATTATGTTTTGGATTTGGTTATGAATTGTAGTTAGATGCCATTGCTAGCCTAAATAAAAGGATTTAATATGGGATGTAAATTTATATTATCTGATAAAAATCAGATAAATAAAATAAAATCATTATGGAATAAATTAAATGAATTACATTTAAAAGATTCACATTATTTTAAAGATCATTATAAAGAATTTACTTTTGAGGAGCGATGTAAAAAATTTAATGAAATAGATGATAATAATATTCGGATAGAATTAATTACTGATAATGAAATAATTGTTGGCTATTGTATTTCAACAATTGACAAATCTACAGGAGAAATTGATTCATTATTTATTGAAGAAAATTATAGAAAATATGGATATGGTGGGCAATTAGTAGAAAATAGCATAAGTTGGTTAAAATCAAAAAATTGTAATAAAATTATGGTTGCGGTTGCTGAAGGTCATGAATCAGTATTTGGTTTTTATCAAAAGTATAGTTTTTATCCAAGGATGACTTATCTTCAAATGAGAAATTGTGAACTTACCTCACAAAAGGAGCTAAAATGAAATTAGAAGATTTTGGATATAATGATAATTTTGAAAAGTTAAGGATTGAGAATAACCTCAAAGACTTTGAGATTGGAAGGATTATTTCTGAACATAAAGAAAGATATATTGTAAAGACAGAAAATGGAGAATTAGAAGCCGAGATAACTGGTAATTTGCGATTTTCGGCAAAAAACCGTGAAGATTTTCCAGCAGTAGGCGATTGGGTTGCATTAATAACTCAAGATTCTAATTTTGCAATAATTTATAAAATACTTCCAAGATTTTCAATTATTACAAGACAGGCAGTTGGTCAATTCGGAGAAATACAAATAATAGCAACAAACATTGATTATGCCTTCTTGGTTCAGTCAGTTGACAGGGATTTTAATATCAACAGGCTTGAAAGATATTTGACAATTTGCTATTCATCTAAAGTTACCCCAATTATTGTATTAACAAAAACTGACTTGATAAATGAGCAGCAGATTTCTGAAATAATGAACACCATAAACTTACGAATAAAAAATGTATTGGTTATTGCAATAAGTAATGAAACTCAAAATGGATATGAAGCATTAAAAAAGATTATTGAAAGAGGTAAGACTTATTGTATGCTTGGTTCTTCTGGGGTTGGAAAATCTACCTTATTAAACAATTTATCTGGCAGAACAATAATGAAAACTGATACAATTAGCCAGAGCACAAATAGAGGGCGGCACATTACAAGTCATAGGGAATTAATTATTCTCGAAAACGGTGGAATATTAATCGATAATCCAGGTATTAGAGAAGTTGGAATTTCAGACACAACAAGTGGGTTAGAAACTACCTTTGACAAAATTGTTAGCCTTTCTCAAAATTGTAAGTTCAAAGATTGTACCCATACTAGAGAGATAGGTTGCTCAGTTCTTGAAGCCATTGAAAAAGGAGAGATAGACAAAAGTTTCTATGAAAATTACTTGAAAATGGAAAGAGAAAAATCGCATTTTGAATCCACAGTTGAAGAGAGACGAAAAAAGGACAAAGAATTTGGGAAAATGCTAAAAAACTATAAAAAAGAAATAAAAAAAAATAAATACTAAGTATAACATTCTATTACACTATGTAAAGGATGCAACGGATTTGAACAAAAGAGTATCAAATTGAGGCAAATTATCATAAATTTACTAATAAAATAAACTAATAAAGCTGAAGATTTACCTAAACCTGATACATTACGGGTTAGATGTTACAGGTAATTTGTAAGATTATTTTGGAGGAAAAGAATATTATGTTTAATGAAAGATATATTAAAACAAAAAAAGGATTAACCATTTATACCGAAACAATTGGAAATTCTAATAATCCTCCAATTATTTTGATTATGGGTGCATTAAATCAAGGAATATTTTGGTATGATTCATTTTGTAAGTCTTTATCAGAAAATAATTTTTTTGTAATAAGATTTGATCATAGAGATACAGGTTTTTCTACCGTAATTAATTATAAAGAGTCACCATATACATTAAATGATTTAACAGAAGATGTTATTGATATTTCAAATGCTTACAATTTTAATAAAGTTAATTTTGTTGGTTTATCAATGGGTGGTTACATCTGTCAATTATTAGGAATTAATTATCCTGAAAAAGTAAATACTCTAACCTTAATTTCTACAACATCAGATCATAGACCTTATATGGATTCTACAATGGGAAATTTTAATAATAAATATGATTTGCCTTATCCAGAAAAACCATTTCTTGATTATATTGAAAGAAATAAAATAAATTTTCCACAAACTGAATTAGATATAGAAAAAAATCAAATTGAAGGATGGAAAATTATATTTAATAATATCAATGATAATGATTTTGATGAAGTTATTAAATTAATAAAATTAGCAAATAAAAGAAATAAAGATAAATATTCTGCATATAATCATGGATTGGCGGTATTTAATTCACGAGAAAGAACAGATTTATTAAAAAAGATTATTGCACCCACTTTTATATATCATGGAGAAAAAGACCCTTGTTTCCCAATAGAACATGGAAAACTATTGTATAAATTGATAAATAATTCAAAATTTAACATCGTTAAAAACATGGGTCACATGTTCTCGCTTACAGAATCAAATTATTTATTAGAAGAAATTGTTAAAAATATTTCTGAATTCAAATAAAATAAATCTTAGATAAACCACAAAGAAATTTTTTATTTTTTTAATAATCATTGACTTGCTAGTAATAATCTCTTAAAATAATTTTGGCAATTTTTATTTTTTATATTTCTTTGGGTAGATTTCTGTATGGTCTTCCGGTACTTAGTATTCTATACTTAAGTATCCCAGAGTATGAATGTAAAATTGCCATAATTTTAACGGAAATGTTGGAGGTTCGACTCCTCTGTCAAGCTTAGGTTTGATTAGCTCAGCGGTAGAGCATTCCGCTTATTTTCCAAAAGGGTGAGGACAATAGAAATAATCTCGGTGGTTTTCCACACCAGAGCAAAAACTTTGCAGGAGACAGATACCGAAAATATAATTATTTTTTCTTATTTATTATGGAAGGAATTGAAAGTTAAAGACATTGGTCTTTTAATGAGTAAATTTACAATTCTAAATAACAAAAAACAATTTGTTTTCTCAAGTCTTCCTCCGTTTTTGTTTTGTGGGATTTTTCTATTTTCCTCTTTTTTTAAAGAATATTTTTTAATCCCTTTGTGGTTTTACTAATCTTAGTTATCACTAAAATCAATTAATAGTTGGTATAATCTTTTTATGTTTTATGTTTTTTTCCCGATTTTTTTATTTTAGATTTCCCTTCAAATTGGTTATTATAAAATCGCTGTGTAGGATAAGCAAAATCTATATCTTCACATTTTGAAAATTCCGTTAAAATATTTTCCCATATAGCATGCTCTGTATCTCGACGCTTGCGGGGTTTACAAAGATACCTTATTGATAATAAAACTCCACTTTCTTTTGTGCTTGTATAGACAAATGGGGTCAAATTTGAATAGAGTATCATAAATCTTTTACTTGCTTCCTTAATTTTTTCTCGAGCCGAAGAATTCAAATCTTCTGCATTTCTAAGTACTACTTGTTGTAGTATAGTTTTGGCTTTTTGCCAGTTGCTTTCAAAAGTAACTAAAACAGGGATTTCATTCCAAATGAACTCAAATCCTTTATTGTAATTTGCAACAGGATCGGTAAATATTTTTCCATTAGGAATATGTATGATTCTTCCTGTACTTTGGTCAGAATCAACCCAATTACCAATCTCCATTAGTGTAAACTGAAAAAATCGAATATCAATAACATCGCCAGCATTTTCGCCAATTTGTATCCGATCGCCAATTGTAAAAGGTCTTCTAGTTAGAATAAATATCCAGCCAGCAACATTTATTATCAAATCCTTTAGAGAAATAGCAATACCAGCAGATAAGAGTCCCAAAAAAGTTCCTATCTGCTTAAAATCTGTAATCCATATACTTCCAAGAATAAGGGCATTAAATATCACTATTGAATAATTTGTTATTTTTCTCCAAATATAACGAGTTTGTATATTATCAGTCTTCTTCCAAATAATTTTTTGTATTAAAAAATGGATAAGCCATAAAACAAAAATAATTAAACCAGAGAATATTATTTTTAGTAGAATAACTTGATTTAACCATTTTACATTCAGTATATTTTCTATGACGTTCTGAAACATATTACCACCTTCAATAAAATTGCATAAAACTTTATTTTCTGAGATTACGTGGGTAATAGATAATCTAAATCTTAATCCAATCATTAGGTATTAGGTTGTGTTTATGTGCTTTTTCTGCCAAAAACCACTTTTGGGGGGCAATGACTAATTTTTGGGTGTTATTGTTTAAATATGCTCCCCACCAACTAAAACTGCTATTTGCAATTATATTGTGTTTACAAAAACTCATAAGCCTTAAGTCGAGGTAAGATTTTTCACCAGTATTAAAATCAACATAAAAACTAGGATAGTCGATTTTAAGATTTTTACTAACCCATTCAATATCATCAGAAAAAACAAAAAATACTGGATTTTCAACCTCTTCTAAAATTTTGTTTATAGACGCGTAATAATAATCCATAGAACAGACCCCATGAAATTGATTTGTTTTAGAGTCTGTTATATAATCACCTCTTCTTATATGAATAGAGACAGAATTAGAATTTTTTATTTTATCTTCAATCTCAATATTATTACCATCAAATCCTTTTTTTACCAAAAAATCTCTTTTTATTACATCTCTTATTTCAAAAAAATAATCCTCTGATTGCCAATATCCATCAAGATAAACATTTTTAGGGATTTCTTCTAATTTATAGTTATCTTCTTTGATATGAGTTTTTTTTGTAGCAATATTATAGTTTTTTGTTAATTTTCTCAATATTCTAATGATTATATTTGGATTTGTCTGGTTTTTTAAACTATTAATCTCTTGCTTAGTAGCAAAATTAATTGGTAAATCAAATACGTTTAACTGATAAGTGCGAGGTGTATCTGTTTTATTTTCAAAAAACCACGATAGGTCAAATTTTAATATATCATTTCTCAATAACGCTATGTTTTTACCAGCAGCGTATTGAAACATTTGATTGCCAAGTCCACCAACTAATTTTACTATTACCATTACTTATCCTAAATTATATTGAAACAACTCTATTTCTGCCATCTTGTTTTGCTTTGTATAGAGCAGAATCAACTCTAATCAAAAGTTGTTCCAAATCGCTTACATCAAAACCGTTGGTTGAAACCCCAAAACTCGCTGTAACAAATAAATCACCATAATTTCTTGTTAAAAGAGATTCTTCAGCTATGCTTTTTCTTATTCGTTCTGCAATAATTATAGCAGTATTAATATCTGTACTTGGTAGCAGAATAACAAATTCTTCACCACCATACCTACTAATAATATCAGTTTTTCTTATTGCTTTAGATGATTTTTGTGCGACAAATTTTATAAAATCATCACCAATATTATGACCAAAATTATCATTTATTTTTTTGAAATTATCTATATCTACCATAATAGCAGAAAGAGGTTTTTCCGATTTTTTAGCCTCTTCAAATTCTCTTTCGGCAAGTTCATAAAAATATCTTCTATTATATAGTTTGGTTAAACCATCGATTGTAGCTAGTTTTTTAACTTCTTCAAAAAGTCTTGCATTTTCTATTGCAATACCAGCTTGTCCTGCAAAAGAAAAAACCATGCCAATTTCGTTTTCACAAAAATTATTTTTTTTATCACTAACTAAAATTATAACCCCAAAAATTTCGTTTCTTAACAATATCGGAATAGAAAGAATAGAACCTGGTATATCTAACTCTTTAAAAATTAGCTCCTGTTCAAAGTCATTATTAATATAGACTCCATTATTATTTATTTCGTCTGCCAAAAAATCTGCAAAGTTGTTAACATAATTAAGGTTTATTAACTCAAAACCTGAGTTGATTTTTATTTTAAATTTTTCGTTTTCTTTTATCAAAATTATTGATCTATCAAAAGGTACATAGTCATCAAGATATTCTAAAAACTTTTTTAAGACATCATTCATATCTAAAGTAGAAGTTAAAGTTCGAGTTAAATCACTTAGTGTCTCAGCAAAAAGCCTGTGCTGTTTTTCTGACTCTAAGGCTCTCGCATTAGATATTGCGTTTTTTACAGCCAACTTTAGAGTTAAAAGAGTATTTGCTCTTGCTAATAGTTCATTTTTATTGAATGGTTTAGATAGATAATCGTTTGCACCACAAGAAAAAGATTGCACTATATTTTTTTTTCTTCCAGCAAGGATTAGAATCGGAAGTTCAAAGATCGAATGTTGTTCTCTTAAAATTCTACAAACATCAAAGCCCGTTATTTTTGAATTGTTTAAATCAAGAATAAGTAAATCAAATTCTTTTTCTTTTGTATGCAGTAACACCTCATCACTGGTATTCACAACTGTTATTTTATAATTATGAGTAAGTAAAGTGTCTTTTAAAATTTCAATATTATTTTGGTTATCTATACCAATTAATATCTGAAATATACCCTCTTTGAGAGGTTGAGGGAATAATAAATGTATTTCTTCATCCTGCATTGTTTTTTCCATGTTTATTCTTGAATATTTTATTAGTTTAAAATAGATTTGTTATAAAATCAAGTGTTTTTTTATTCTAAGTATATTTTTTTTAATATTATACAATTTTTTTGGAAATATCAAATAATGTATGTTTATTTTTCATAATATACTTAAACGCTTCTAAAAGGTCAATAAATAATAGAATTGACATTACTTGTAATTTGTTTGAAATAAATGAATTAATAAAGATAAGCATTTAAGGTATATATTGACAATTTGGACAATTGTCAATATAATCTGAAAATTTCTATAAAAAAAAATTGAATTTTATCGTTATTATTATTATATTGTGAATATCAAAATTTAGGAGACTTTTTATGGCAAATATTTCAAAAGATATGAATCTTACAGAATTGTTAAAGAAATATCCAGAAACAGCAAGAGTTTTTTCTGCTTATGGCATTGGTTGTATTGGCTGTGCGTTAGCTAGTTATGAAACAATAGAGCAAGGTATTACAGCTCATGGCATAGATATTAACGATTTTATGAAAGATTTAAATGAATTAGTTGGTGCAAACTAAAAAATCTATTTGAGGATGAACTATTTAATATTCATCCTCAAATAATTATTTAATAACGCTTTTGATTACTTGTAAAAGCTGATCTTTTTGGAATGGCTTAATTAGCCAACTTTCTACTCCAAGTGCTTCACCTTCTTTTTTCTTATCTAAACCTGTCTCTGTTGTTATTACTATGACTGGGGTATCCTTGTGTTCTATTTTTGTTCTTAGTTGCCTAATCAATTCAAACCCATTCATCTCTGGCATATTTATATCGACAATAAAAAAATCAATTTTATTATTTTGCAATTTCTCTAATGCATCTTTTCCATTTTCTGCTTCAATAAAATTATAGCCAACAGATTTTATTGCAATAGTAATAATTTTCCTCATCGTAGAAGAATCATCTATAATCATAAAATTCATCATTTAAACCCCCAATACTTAAAAGTATAAAAGAATAAATATAATTTTTCAATATTTTTTCTAAAAAATTGAAAAAAAATTATGCGATCCATTCTTCATTACTAAATATACTGCTAACTATTGTTTTAAATTCGTTGATATTTTTTGTTATTATTATCTTTTTGTATAAATTTTCGCCATTTTTAAAAGAAACTGATAAATAACTCCAAATTTCTTTCATTTTATCCATTAAATGCTTTGGACCAAATAATACTTCTTCATACCGAGCAAACAATTCGTCATAAAAAGCTTTTATTATAACAATTTTTTGAGATGGTTCACAAAAATTATTTTTTATTGAGTCAGCAAGAAATGGGTTTGATACTGCGTGACGACCAATCATCCATTCTTCAATAAAACTAAATCTATTTGCTAAAATTTTAAACGAATTGATGTCTTTAATATCACCATTGTAAACAATGCTATGCTTTAAAAGTTTTGTACATTCTTCAAAAATATCGAGATTGACATTACCATCATACATCTGAATACCAATTCGTGGATGAATTATTACTTTTGTTAGACTAAATTTATTAAAGACTGGGATTAAATTAAAAACCTCGTTATGATTAAATCTACCAAGCCTAATTTTTACAGATAATGAAATATCTATTTTTGAAAGCACTGCATCTAAAAACTCTTCAATTTTTTGTGGGAATGGTAAAAGCCCTGACCCTCTAATCTTATTTGCAACCATTGGATAAGGACAACCGAGATTCCAATTTATTTCGTTATAATCATAATCCTTTAATATTGTACATAATGCTATAAAATCATTAGGATTATTACTTAATATCTGCGGAATTATCTTTATTCCTTTATTTTTATCTGGCATTAAGTCTTTTATATGGTTCTTTCTTGTATTGAGACTATTTACTGACATAATAAAAGGAGCAACTGCATAATCAAGTCCCTTAAAAAATTTGAAATAAGCATTCCTAAAAACATAATTTGTAACCCCGTGCAATGGAGCTAAACATAAAACTGGTTTCATCTTAATTTTATCCTAATTTAGCATTTGAAGGAATATACCAAAAAGTTTGTGATTTGTCAAAAAGTTGTAAATACAATCATTTGATAAAGAAAACAAGAGGTATAATTCTCTAATTTTTTATATTATTTCAAAATTTAGATATATTTTAAACAATATGTAACAATTCATTTAAAATAAACAAATATTTTTGACAAACACCCCTCGTTTGATTATACTGTTTAAATTAATAAGGATTAATTTTATGGATAACGACAGAATAATAGAAATTTACACAGACGGAAGTTGTAATCCAAAGTATAAAATTGGGGCGTGGGTTGCAATAATATTTGTCGATGAAAAAATAATTTTGGATGGATACGAAAATAACACAACTCATAACTCAATGGAATTATTGGCGTCAATTAAAGCATTGGAGTTTATTGAAGAAAAAAAATATTCTTACAAACAAATTAAATTATACACAGATAGTCAATATCTTACAGGACTTACCGATAGAAAAGAAAAATTGGAAAACAAAGATTTTTTAACTAAAAAAGGGACATCTATCCAAAACGCAGACCTTGTTAAAAAAATTATTCAATACATAGAAAAATTAAATATCGAATTTATTAAAGTAAAAGCACATCTAAAAAAAACAGACACAACAAATTTTAACATAGAAGTTGACAAGTTGTCGAGAAAAATCGTTCGTCAGTGCGTTGATAAATTGTTAAAAAATAATGAAATTTAGTATTGTATTTAATATGTTTTCTTTGTATAATGGAATAAATTTAACATACACTATTTTGTTTAGGAGGAATAAGTGATTAAACTCGGAGTAAATATCGATCACATTGCTACATTAAGAAATGCAAGGGGTGACTTTTTTCCTTCTCTTGTTTATGCGGCAAATATTGTAGAACAAAACGGCGGGGATTTTATAACAATTCACTTGAGAGAAGACAGAAGACATATTAAAGATAATGATTTATTTCTACTAAAAGATAATGTTACTACTTATATAAATCTTGAAATGGCATGTAACGAAGATGTTTTACAAAAAGCATTAAAAGCAAAGCCTTACAAAGTAACTTTAGTACCAGAACGAAGAGATGAGGTTACAACAGAAGGTGGTCTTAATGTTAAAACTAATTTTGCTAAAGTTAAAGATTATGTGTCTGCTCTTCAAAACGAGGGGATAAAAGTAAGTCTTTTTGTTGAGGCTGATATTTCACAAATAGAAAGTTATAAAAATACAGGTGCAAAAGAAATTGAGATTCATACAGGTAAATATTCTTTGGCTAAAAATGAAGATCAAATAGAAGTATTAAAAGAAATAAGTTCTTTTGCTAAAAAAGCGAATGCCTGTGGTTTAACAATTTGTGCTGGACATGGTCTTAATTACCACAATACACAAGCGATTTGTATGATAAAAGAAATTGTCGAATTAAATATTGGCTATTCGATAGTGACCAAATCATTATTTAATGGACTTGACAATGCAGTAAAAGAAATGAAACAATTGATTATACAATCGGAAAAAATATGTTTGGAATAGGCGTCGATATTGTAGAAGTAAAAAGATTTGATAGACTCAAAGAAAATGAGTCTTTTTTAAAAAAAGTTTTTACAGAAAAAGAAATGGCATATTGTCTAAAGAAAAAAGCTGCTTCTGAATGTCTTGCAGTAAGATTTGCTGCAAAAGAAGCATTTGCAAAAGCACTTGGTACGGGCTTTACCAAAGGCATACATTTTAACGAAATAGAAATCTTAAAAGACGAAAACGGCAAACCCTATTTTATCCTTTACAACACAACAAAAGAATATTTTGATAAATTATCCTGCAAAAATATCCACCTATCCTTGAGTCACGAACGATCTCATGCTGTGGCTATGGTTGTGATAGAATAAAGATTGAGAATATTTTTTTTAATTCTATGTTTCTTTTATAAAATTATTTAGATAAACAAATAGAAATTAGAATTAATCTATTTTTATTACTATTATATTATTTTTTTTCTCAATATTACCAAATTTTATATTGTATTCTATAAATTTGAAAGGTGGTAAAAAATCTACTGATTTTAAAAAGAAATCATACTTTATAATTAAATTGTTTTTAACTTCATCCAAATTATCTAATTGTATGGGAATATTATTAAAACTATACAAATCATTCTTCATACTTATAAAATTATCATATTTTTTCTCAATAAAAGAAAAAGAATCTTTAATTATATATATTTTATTCCATCTGTCGTATTTTATCACCCTATCGATTGTTTTTATAGAAATTACTTTATTTTTGTTATTTAAAACTTGAAATTTAATTTTTATATTGGCATAAGAAAACATTTTTAGATTTGATTGTAATTTTTCTGGGATCTCAAAATTAAGAATTATATCTAAATATAAAATTTTATCTTTTTCTATTAGATTAGTATTAAAATATTGATAAGTATTAGTATTTGTACAAGCAAAAAAAAATAACGCCAAAAGAAAAAAGAAAAGCTTATTCATTTGCATTTGTTTCAAAGACATTAACAAGAGCAAATCCTGCATCTTCTTCATCGGTGCCTTCTATAATTATAGAAAGAGAAGTTTTGTAAGTAGCCCCCAACATCATAATACCAAATATTGATTTTCCATCAACTTCTATATCGCCTTTTTTGATGGTAATTTTTGACTTGAATTTGTTTGCTACTTTAACTATGTCGCTGGCTGGTCTTGCATGAAGACCAGCCCTCCATTTTACAATAACGCTATGCTCTCTCATAGTCCTCTCATTTTTTAGTCTAAAGTAAAAAATGTATTTTTTATTTCTTCAGTTTCAAGATATTCTGTTAATTCTCTATTAAATTCTTTTGCTGCATTTAGTCCCATAAATTTTAACCTCTGATTCATAGCAGCTGTTTCTATAAGTATTGGGATATTTCTACCAGGCATAACAGGTATCAATAAATATGAAATTTTTATTCCAAGTATATCAATGTATTTTTCTTCAATACCTATTCTATCGTATTCTTTAGGATTTTGTGGGTCCCATTCTTCTAACTCTATTACAAGTTGAATCTTTTTTTCATCTCTAATAGCACCTACGCCAAAAAGGTTTTTTACATTGATAATCCCAAGCCCTCTAATTTCCATGTGATGACTTATAATCTTTGTGCCTTTTCCTTCTAAAAACTTATCTTGTATGTTTCTTAAATCTATTGTGTCGTCAGCAACAAGTCTATGCCCTCGTTCAATTAGCTCTAAAGCCGTTTCGGACTTGCCGATTCCGCTTTTACCTTTTATTAGAATGCCGATGCCAAAGACTTCGACTAATACTCCATGCACAGTCGTTTTTTTTGCAAAAACTTCACTTAAAACCTGAGAAATACAAGAAACTAAATCACCAGAACTTAATGAACTCACCAAAATAGGAATATTTGTTTTATTGGCAATGTCTAAAAATTTTTTTGGTGGGATTTCGCCATAAGAAAATATACAGCATGGCATATCATAGTTCATAAATTTTTTAACATTCTCAAATTGTTCTTCATCTTGAAATTCTTTTAAAAATAAAGCCTCGCCTCTACCAAGAACTTGAATCCTATTATTAGCAAAGAACTTAAAAAAACCACCAAGAGCAAGACCTGGTCTATTAATATCTTTTGCTTCAATTATTCTATCAAGACCGTCTTTACCTGCAATACATTTTACATCGAGTTTATTTGTTTTACTATCAATATCTAATAAATCCAAAACAGTAAAATTGGTATTTTCCACTAGATTTTTTCCTTAACATACTTAAAATATGAATCTTTTTTATCTAAAATATTCTAAGTTTAACTAATAACTTACCTAAATCTATTAAAATTACCCATTTTTTATATGAAATGGGTAATTTTATCTTTTATCTACTAATATTTGATTAAAAATTCATCTTGTAGATTATAAAATGATATTTACATATCTATTAAGATAGAAGAAACCACTTTCCATTACCTTCTTTATAAAGAAGACTTATTTTATTATTTGCAGAATTAGCAAATAAATCAAAATGGAAATCATTATCAAGAATATCTTTTTGTGCTGCAAGTAAATTGAATTTTGGTAAATCAATACTTCTTATTTCTTTATCAATCTCACAAGTTGTAGCACTAACTTTCAAAGAATATTCAGTATAAGATTTGTCATCTTTTTTTGACAAAAGATAAAAAACATCTTCTGATACTTTTCTTAAGAAAGCAACAGAATTATTATCTTCTTTATTAACAAGATAGAATCCGATAAATTCAGTAGATTCATCTTTTAACATTAAATAAGCATCAACTAAAGTTGTTGGTTTTGTATCAACTTCGATTTCTGTTGTTGGTTCTGGCATATTTTCTTCGTGTTCGTAGAAAAATTGAACAACTTCTTCATGAGATGCTTTTGAGTGATCTTGAATTTTTGATTTTTCTCTATTTATCTTAACATCGATTTTGTGTACAATTTTGTCAATAGCACTATGAAGATCTTTGTCTTTTGTTTCAAATTTATAAGAACCAAGTTTTCTTAAAGAAAGATTTACATCAATTTTAAATTCATGTTTTTCTTCAGTTATATGAAAATGTATTTCATTGATGTGATTTTTAAAATAACTTAATTTCTCTGTTCTCTTCCCGATATAAGATTTTAATCTTTCTGAAACATTGAAATTATTTACTCCCTGAATAAGTAAATTCATAAAATTATCCTCCACAAATATAATTAACTATTATTTTTTTCTAAAAACAATATATACTATTAATAATAAAATTTTACTACTATTTTTATAAATAATTTTAAATTCCTCTTTGATGAGATGGTAAAATATTTAAAATTTTTCTATACTTTGATACTGTTCGCCTTGCTATTTTTATTCCTTTATTAGATAAAATTTCAGAAATTTTTTGGTCTGTTATTTTTCCTGTCTTTTCGTTTAAAAGTATTTCTTTTATCATTTCTCTAACACTTTCCGATGATGTATCACCTCCAACACCAGATTTTCCCAATGAGTTTGAGAAGAAATATTTTATTTCGTGTAATCCCCATTCTGTTTGCACATACTTTGAAGAAGAGAGTCTTGAAATTGTAGACTCAGAAAGCCCAATCTCTTCTGCGACAATCTTCATAGTCAAAGGTTTTATATGTTTTGGTCCTTTACGGAAAAAATCTTCTTGATTTTTCACAATTGACAAAACAAGCCTAAAAAGTGATTCTTTTCTGTGTCTTAGAGTTTTAATAAATTTTTTCGCAGAATTTACTTTTTCTACAACATACTTTCTTTGTTCATCTAATGCCTTTTTTCTTTTGACATCTTTTGCTATTTTTCTCATATAAGAGGCAATTGTAAGAAATGGAAGTATATCATTATTTATTTCAACGACTAATTCATTATCCATTTTATAAACAAACGCATCTGGTATTACATACCGTGGTTCTTCAGATGAATATTTTCTACCTGGATAAGGATCAAATTGACTCAAAAAATCAAAAGCTTCTCTTACATCCTCGTTCGTTATTCTTAGATTTTTGGCGATTATATGGTCTTTACGAGCAACCATTAGGTCAAAATAATGTATTACAATATTATAAGCGTTTTTATTTAGATTTTCTTTTTGTAATGACTCAAGTTGAAAAATTAACGCTTCTTTTACATTTGGTGTTGCAATGCCTGCAGGGTCAAAAGTTTGTATTGTTTCTAAAACATCTTTGGCTAAATTTGGCTCTTGTGGAAAAATTTCTTCAATATTATCTTTAAAAAAACCATTTTCATCTATTAAGCTAATTATAGTCTCGCCAATCCGTTTTTTTTCTTCGCTTAAATCAGACATATTGAGCTGCCATATTAAATGGTCGTACAAATTTTCTTTATGAGTTATAGCACCTTCAAGAAATTGTCTTTTTAAATCCATTCCAGATGAACTAGGAGAAACCCCTGTATTAATATCAGCACTGGATGAGTCTTCAAAGTAATTTGCTTCTTCAGTAAAAGAATTTTCTATATTATCTATATTTTGCTCTTCAGATTTTTTATCCATTCTCTCTTCGTTGAGTTCTAAAGCAGGGTTTTCTAAAAGTTCTTTTTCTATCCTCTCTCTCAAATCAATCAAAGGTAATTGAATTAATTCGAGAGCCTGAAGCATTTCTTTAGAAAGAGTAAGTTTTTGTGTCAACTGTTGAGATAAATTATGTGATATATTCAAAGCAAATCCTTTGCATTCTTTTATCTATCTATATTTTAATTTATTTTTTATAATAATAAAACGTTTTTTTAATTTTTTTTAATTTTTTTTAAAATTTTACAAAAGCATTATGGAAATAAAACTACTGGAAACCTCTTTGACATATCCCCAGTAGTTTTCAAAAAATGGTATTTTTAACACGAAGAACGTAAATAATACACGAAGTTTCATAAAATTTAATAAAAAAACAAATTTTTCTTATATTTATTGGTGATTATTGTGTCATTCATGTTAAAAATCTCCACTAAGATTAAAAATGGGAATTTGTTATCAAAACATCTCCTTCGCTTCCATTAAGGATTAAATTTATAATCTTTTTTTGTCGCTTGTTCTTTAATTGACTTGATTATTGCAGTATCAAGAGTATCTTCTTTATTATTTTGTTTTTTGAGATTATTTAAGTAATCTGTTCTTTCTTTGTTGAGTTTTGTAATCTTTTCTTGTATTTCCATTCTCTTTTTAGTAAGTTTTTCTACATATTCTTTTCTGGCTTTTTTATCCATTTTTTTCATTTCAGGCGGAAGGTCTTCGTCTTTTATTTTATCAATATCAACAACATTATCTTTTACAGCATCAACCAAGTCCCACGATGAGTTAGAATATTGTTTTTGTGATTTTGTAACAGACCTCTGAATTTTTGCTTCTTGATTCATAGCACCAGCGTTTGAATCTTGTCTTTCTTGCATGTCTTTTTTTTCTTTACCTTCAATACCATAAGAAACATAAGTTTTATTTAATTCACTGTTTAATGCTTCTATTTCTTTGTCTTGAGGTGCTTCAACATAAGTATATTGAACACTTTGATCGATGTTTATGTATTTTCCATCAGCCAAATCAGCCCCATTCTTCCAAAAAGAGTTTATTCCTTCTTGTGCTGGACCGCAGAATATTGTATTTACAATTACACCTTTCGCAATGGCATCTTTACAGGATTTTTTGTAATCAACATTCCCTTGATTGAAAGGCTCGTTTCCTGCGATAAAAATTACTTTTAAGATTTTGTTGTTATTAGTCCACTTTAACATTTCGATTGCATCTTTAATTACATAGCCGCAATACTCATCACCACCATTTGTAGTTAATTTAAATAATTTATCAGAAATTAAATCAAGGTCAGTTGTTAGAGGTGACACCATTCTAATATATCCAATATTTTGCGGAAGACTGTCATTGCCGTATTCAAATAAAGCAACTTCAATTTTTGGCGACTTGCCATTTTTTTTGGAAAGTGCTAATTCATTGACGATTTTCCAGAGTTGAGACTTTGCCTGATCAATTAGACCATCCATACTATTACTCGTATCAAGTAAAATTGCCATTTGTATCAAACTTTCATCTTCTTGAGAGTAAATCATAGGAATACAAAGTAAAATCACAATTAAGATTGAAAATAATTTTTTTTTCATAAAAATCTCCATAATTATTATATGTAGAGTTCGCTAAAAATAGGTCTTAGTTTTTTTAGTAATCTCTATAATAATATTATAGTCTTATAAAAAAATTATTTCAATATTATGGCAGAATAAAATTCAAATAAACTATTAAAACTAAAGTCCCCAATGTTTTTTGTTTCGTCACCAATCCCAACTGTAATTAGATCAGCGTTTTTGCCAAGTTGTATATCAGATTTGGTGTCACCTACCATAATTGCTTTTTTTAGATCAATTTCACAAAAATCATTTTTTGCTTGTAAGATCATCCCTATTTTTGGTTTTCTACAACTACAATTATCTTCTTTTAAATGCGGGCAAAAATAAACCTTGTCAACTCTACCATTATGTATGGTGATTTGCGAAAGCATTTTGTTATTTATAATTTCAAAGTCAGAAAGGCTCATTATTTTTTTGCCAATACCTTGTTGATTTGTAACAACAAAGATTCTACCAAAAATCTTAGCAAGCCCAGCAATTGATGTTAAAACATCTGGCATAAACTCAAACTCATCCCAACTTTTCACATAATCAGCCATAAGCCTTTTATTGATAACTCCGTCCCTATCAAGAAACACAGACCAAGTTTTATCGATATGTAAATCTTTTAAAATCATAATGTTTTCCTTAATATATACAAAAAATTTTTGATTTGTCACAAGTTTAAAGAGTTAAATATATGTACTGTATATATTTACGCGATTTAATTACTGTCAATCCGCGACAATCTGATTAATCTGTGTTATATAAATTATACCAATTTTCTATAAAAATTAAAAGATTCTGTATTGGTTTTGTTAAACTCTTTTTTTGCGATTTTATTTAAAATTTCAGTTGGTTTTGCAAAAAATCTCAAGTCTGCTGTTAGATTGTCAAAATAAATCTGCTCTTTTTTAAACTCATCACCAACAAAACTAAAAATTTTATTTGATATAAAATAATTTGCACCTTTATAATTATGAACTTCAATCTCTGTATATTTATCAGAAAAAATATTTTTTTCTTTAAAGTCTGGCTCTTCAACCCTTGATATGAAAAGTGGAAGTTTTCCAAAAACGAAGCAATTAATTTGTTTTTCACAAAAACTCGATAATGATTTTAATACAGACACATCGCTTTCTGGTGAGGCATAAACTGATTTGTAACCTTCCTCATAAAAATATTTTGCAGCAATATGATTTAATACAGGAAATTCAAAACCAAGATGTTTATTACACTTAATATTTGATAAAATTTCTATACCTGTATAAGAATTTGCACAAAAATCAGTTATTCCATTATTATATAACTCTAAAATATCTTTTTTGGTAATAATTGCTTCATTTTCAAATAAAACTGCTGGCAATGCAATAATAACTTTGTAAATTTGAGCAAGTTTTTTTATTGTAGAATATTCTATTTTTGAGTTTATATAAATCATAATCGTTGAAATAGAATCAATTTTTTTTAAAAACTGTTCTATTTGCGAAGAAAATATTATAATTGTATTAGGAGCATCACCAAGTATTTTTTTTCTTTTTATATCTTGTTTTTCACTTTTGATAAATTGTAAAATTTCATTTTTTATCTCTGGATATTTTTCATCTTTATCAATCAATTTTTTTAGTTTTGGTAATACTTCATCAAAAATTTTATTCAAAAAACTTGATTGCACCTCAACTTCTGCTAAATTATTTAACTCAACAATAAATTGTTTTTCGTTTATTTCTTTACCAAAAAAAGAATTTATAGCCATAAAATTCATAACTTTTGCCTTTTTTGGCGGAGGTGGAATTTCTAACGATGTAAAATCTTCATTTTCATTAACAATTATTTTTACATCAATTTTATTTTCATTTTTTGTAAAAATTACTTTGTTATTCTCAGTAAAAATCGATAAATCTATTGGTTTATTATCAGATTTTTCGTAGTTACTCCATTCTTCATTTTTGCCAATCAAATTTGAGTGCGAGTAAATATGTCCAGCCCAATTTTCCCTTGCAGAATATTTTTTTAAATTTTCTTTTAACTCCGATAGTTTTTCTTGGTTAGAAAGGTTATCTAATGCCATTCTATAAATTGATGTGACAGTTTTTACCCACATTGCATTTTTAAGCCGTCCTTCGATTTTTAAAGCCTTGACCCCAGCATCGATTATAGGCGAAAGATTTGTAACCAAAGACAAGTCCTTCATCGAGAAAAAAGAACCTTCTTTGCCATTAGTTTTCCACTTAATGCGACAAGGAGCTGTACAAGCACCTCTATTGCCACTTCTTCCTCCGACCCACGATGACATAAAACATCTACCAGATATACTAAAACACATCGAACCTTCTGTAAAAATCTCACATTGAACATTAGACTTACAACATTGGCTAATTTCTGCTAAATTAAGTTCTCTTGCCAAAACTACTCTTTTTACACCATTTTTTTGTAAATAATCAACGGCAAGACTTGATTCTATCGCATTTTGTGTAGAAAAGTGAATGTTTATAGAAGGGAAAAATTTTTTAATTACAAAAAAAATTGCTGGGTCTTTAATTATAACCCCATCTATTTTTAATTTTTCGATTAGCGATAAAATGGATACGGCTTCCTCTAACTCGTTTGATTTTAATTCAATGTTTAGAGTTACATAGATTTGTTTATCGTTTTTATGTGCAAACTCTATCGCTTTTTTTAGTTGGAATACGCTAAAATTTTTAGCAGGTTTTCTTGCATTAAATTTTTTTAACCCAAGATAAACAGAGTCTGCCCCGCCTTCAAAAGCAGCAACAAAACTTTCTATACTTCCAGCTGGCGACATTAATTCTATATGATTTTTAATAGTAAACTCCTATAAGACAAATTAATATCAATTATTTTTTTTAACATTTTCTTCGTGATACTTGTAAACTTCATATTTATTTTTCTCATTAAAAGTCTTAATTCTCATAGATAAACTCTGTAAATTGAATAGGAGTCATATCTGGGGTATATTCTACTTTTTTTACGAGATTTTGATTTTTATCATAAGAATAGATAGTTTTTTCTGTTATTTTACCAAATGAATCCATTTCATCCTCTTCAATTATTTTATTTTTTAAATCATAGATATATTTGATTTTAACAGATAACTTTTTACCTTCATATTTTTCAAAAGAAATTCGGTTTTCTTTATTGTTGTATTTGTTTATTGTTTTGGATACAACATTATTACCTTCATATTCTAATTCTATTTCTTCAGTTTTTATATCGCCAATATAATTGTACGTTGTCTTATAATTTAGAATGTCATTTTTAAAAACTTGCTTTTCGATTAACTTGTTATTTTTGTTAAATTTATATGTATCTTTTGAAGATGGAGCATTCTCAGAATCATATTCTATTTCTTCGATAAGATTACCATTTTTATCGTAATTATAAGTTGCGCGATCTAATAAACTTCCATCAGAATAAATATGATTCATTTCAACCGGTTTTCCATTTTCAATCTTATAAGTAGTTTTATTACTTAATTGCCCCTCTTTATTAAGAATATTCTCTTCTATAAGAATGCCATCTTTATAAATATATATTGTTGTTAAATTTAATATGTCTTTTTCGTCATATTCGGCTTTTTCTATCATATTTCCATTATCATCATACTTATAAGAATATGATTTTGTCCAAAACGAGAAAATTTCTTTTGATTTTATAACATTCCCTTTATTATCAAATTCGAGAATGTGAGTATTTTCATTATTTCTAACTTTTTTTCCATCCTCTTCAAATTCTTTATATTCAATACCTGTAATTTTTTTTACTTGCCCATTAATTTTTATCTCATCATATATAACAACAGCTCTATCCACTGCAAAAACATTCAATACAAACATAAACAAAAGGATAAAAACAAAAAAAATTCTAGACATAACTATTCTCCTAAAATTATATATATCTTAGAATAATTATAATTTATAAATTATCAATTTGCAATAAATAAATTATTTTTATAATGATAATCATACAGATTGTCATTATAATCTTAATTATAAGATTACATGCCTAAAAAACGAGTTCTTTTTCGAGTTTTTTAGCCTATTTACCTGAAATATTTTTTTACAACTTGTTTACTTAAAATGAGTTAGAAAAAACTATCATTGAATTTAAGACAAACTTAAAACATTTCAGTATATAACACTCGATTTAATTGTTATTATTTATACCAAAAAGTTCTTATTTTGTCCATTATTAAAAATTTATGAAAGGAATTCTGTTTCTGAGTTGTAGATTTAAACTTCTTCTAAAAATTCGACAAATGGTTTAAAACATTGGGGACATTTATCTCCCCTCCATTTTCTAAAACTCGTGACAATTATCACGGATTTTTTGTGAGTATTTGGGTAAATTAAACTCATAAAGGAGAATGTTATGAATATTAGATTATTTTATTTATTTGCTTTAGTTTTTTTTATTTTTAGTTGTACAACACCTCAAGAGACTACGAGTACAACAACAACGTCTACTAGTACTACTACAACTTTAATCCAAACTTATCAATGGTTAAAAGCGGATTCTACAAATATTAGTTTGGCAACTCCGCAAGAACGAAATAATGGGGCGAGTGATTGGAGAGATGAGGTTATTTATTTTATTGTAGCTGATAGGTTTTACGATGGAGATAGTACAAATAATATACCAGCAGGATGTAACCCAGCAACATACAATAAATCAGGAAGAGAATCATTTCAAGGTGGTGACTTAAAAGGAATTTTGGATAACGCTGACTACATAAAAAAACTTGGGGTAACATCTGTTTGGATTACACCAATAGTAAAAAATGTATGGGAATGTGGAGGTGATGGTCGTTACACTGGTTATCATGGTTATATAGCACAAGATATGTCTGTTGTAGACCCACATTTTGCCAAAGATAACGATGATTATAAAAATTTTGTTAGCGATATGCACAAAAAAGGACTTTTGGTTATACAAGATGTCGTTGTTAATCATATGGGCGACCTTTTAAAATATACAACAGGAGAATATGACGGTTGGGCACCAATTTTTAAATATCCTGATGGTTACACAAGGATTTTTATTGAAGAACAATATCCACCTGCAACAAATAGTTGGGTTGCAACAGGTAATAGAATTAAAGCACCCGTACCATTCGATAAAATAACAGCTTATCATAATTTTGGTAATGTTAAAAATTATGATGATCCTATCGAGGGTGTTCTAGGGGATCTTGATGGCAATGATGATCTAAAAACAGAAGACCCAGAAATTAGGACAGCATTAATTAATATTTATAAAAAATGGATTGCCGATGCTAATGTTGATGGTTTTAGGATAGATACAGTAAAACATGTTGAAGAAGGATTTTGGGATGAATTTAATCCTGCAATGCGAACAGTTAATCCTACAAAAAAATTCTTCCAATTTGGTGAAGTTTTTACAGGAGAACATTTTAAAACTGCAAAATATGCGATAAATAATAGGCTTGACTCTTTATTAAACTTTGAGTTATATTCTAGGATAAAAGATGTTATTATAAATGGAATGGCAACTAATTTGCTCACAAAAGAATTGGATAACAGAAAACAAACTCATAGAAATACACCAATAAATAACGGTGGTGGTGAAATTAGTGCAATTGATGGAGCTGTTAATTTTATAGACAATCATGATGTTACAAGATTTTTGTCAGAAAGTGGAACAAGTCTTGAAAAAATGTATCTTAGCTTGGGTTATCTAATGACTACAAAAGGAATTCCTTGTATATATTATAGGACAGAACAAGATACAACTGGTGTAACTGGTATTGATGGTAGAATACAATTAACTGATTTTGATACAACAAATAAAAAAACTTTTACATTGATTAGAATACTTTCTAAAATTAGAAAAGATAATGTTTCTTTGAGAAGAGGAGACATTGCGGTTTTGAAAGATTCCACAACAAAAGGTATTTTTTCGTTTGTTAGATATGATGGTAATGATACTGAGAATGTCATTGTTGTAATGAATACATCACCAGTAAGCATAAACGAAAATATTACAACTACAAATTATTTTACTAATGGTGATACTTTAGAAAACATTCTTTATAAAGAATTTAACCAAACTGATAATGTTACTATTGCTAATAATAGTTTAACTACAACAATTGAACCTTATGGCATAAAAATATTTAAAAAAGTAAAATAATTTTTATTAATTAACTAAAAAAATATATACTGAAATGTTTCAGGTATATAGGCTAAAAAACTCGAAAAAGAACTCGTTTTTTAGGCATATAATCTTATAATTAATATTATAATGACAATCTGGACGATTATCGTTATAACCACGAAGAAAATATAAATAAAATAGTTTTTTTTAATCAAATCCTAGTATTCTTCGTGGTTTAATGAAACTTAAAGTATTTTTCTTCAAACATTTTTAGGGTTTTGTTGTATTTATCTGTATCAGATTTTTTTTGGTAAATCTCTAAGACTTTTTTTACACTTTGATAAACCCAATAATTATCATAAGAATACACATAAAAAATTTTGAGTAATTCGAGCAATGCCTTTTTTTCATCATCGATATTTAAATACGAAAGAGCAAGTAGATATTTAAACTCTGGACTTAAAGAGTTGATTACTTTTTCTGGAATTTTCTCAATATTCTCAATTGTTTCTTTATACTTTTTGTTGTCAAAGTTTAACTTAACGAGTGTAAGCAATAGTTCTTTTGTGAAATAATTTTCTACATCACGATTTTTTAATTTGTCTATCAGATAATTTTTAAACTCATCATAGTCATTTTTTTGCAAATAATTCTTTGTTGCAAAAATATATTCTTTTAAATAATCTTTATCTATCGAGCTTGCAAGTTTATCAATGCCCTCAACATCATTTTGCATTTTTAGAATATTAAGTTTTTTTAATATCAAAGTTTCATCTTTATTATTAGCAATTAAAAAGTCCAAAACTAAATTTGCCTCAGTAAAATTTTGGGTATAATTAAAGCATTCAAACATAGTTAAGAGTTGTTTATTGTCAAATTTATTTAATGAGTCTTTAATTAAGTCCAAAAAAATTGTTTTTGATTCTGTTAGATATATATTTCTCAAATAAATATCTGCTTTATAAAATTTTGCCTCTAAAGAAACATTCTCTTCAAAAACTCTCTCTCCTTGTTCTAAATTTCCAATTTTAATAAAAATTTTAAAGAATTCTTTTAAAATAACAATATTTTTTTGTTTATTATTTTGTAGTTTAATATTTTTTTCTATTAGATCAAAATTAGAAATCACTTTATCAAATTGATTTTTTTCTTGTAAAGAAAGTACATTTAAATACACAATATCTTGATAATAAGGATTGTTTTTACTCCCCAAAAGTAAATCTGATTGAATAATCGCATTATCATAATCACCAATTTTATAATATGCAAAAGTTATTAAATATTTCTGATAATCGTTTTGATTTTTTTTCTTTTCAAAGTATTGGACTATTTCTTTGTAATTTTCGGCTCTCAAGAGCGAAATTGCTATTTTATTTTGAATATACTCATTATCTTCATATTTTAGTGCATATTCTTTATATACTTTATAACTCTCTTTATAATTTTTTATATTAAAATATGAGTTACCAAGTTGCAACAAAACTTCTTTTTTTCTTTTGTCAGTCACTTTATTTTGTAAATATTGCTTATAATTTTCTATTGCAAATTTATATTCTTGTAAAATAAAATGAGTTTCTCCCTTTTCGACGAATGATTCGTAGTAAATTTCGTTTTTATTACCGATTTTTTGCAGTTCACTGAAACTAATTATAGCCTTATCATATTCTTTTGCGTTTTTTTGGCAAATTCCTTGCATAAATAACACTTTATCAATATCTTTATCATTGCCAAATTCTAAAACCCATTTATCTAAAACAATGCTGGCATTTTTGTAATTTTTTTCATTATAACAAACTTCTCCAACTTTATATAGAATTGTTTTTCGTAAATCTTCTTTTAAAAAACTTATTCTATCCAAAAAATTAAAATAATCCATTATATCTTGCGATTTTTGCAACTCTACACATATTTTAAAAAATAAACTAAAATAATCAGCCTCAAGCGAATTAATTCCAACTTTTTTGAATAAATTATAACTTTTTTCTTTATCGCCAGTTTTATAATAAAGATCAGCCAAAATTAGGCTTGATTCTTTATCATTAGTTATTTTTTCAAAGATTTTAATTGATTCTTTTAATTTATGAGATTCTATGTAGAGTATTCCTATTTTTTTTAAGATTTGATTATCTTTCTCGTTTTTGTAGATTTTATTTAACAGATCAATTGCCTCGTTGTAATTTTTTTTAACGATATAAACATCGGAGGTGAGTAAATAAATTTCTTTATCATAATAATCAATATTTTTATAAAAAAAATCAATTACATTATCGTATTCTTTTAATTCTTTTAGGCAAATCAAATAATTTTTAAATATTTTTTGTTTTTCTTCATTTTTATTTGTTTCTTCCAACATTGAAAAAAGGACTTGTTTTAGGTTGTTAAAATCTTTTTCCTCCAAAAAATAATTTGTCAAAAAAATTTTAACTTCCTTTTTATATTTCTGAAAATTGTTGTCCTCAAAATATTCTTTTGATTTTTTTAAAGCAATATTTGTATTTTTTAAATTGAGGTTATTTTGTATGGAAAGAAAAATTAATTTTTCAATTCTGTTTTTGTCTTCTATATAACTTAGAGCTTTATTTAAATATTTTTCAGAATCATTATAATTTAAAATTTTATTGTAAGCCAATGCCAAATAATAATCAATATCTTTTTCGTAGTCAAAGTTCTTTTCTTTTTTTAACTCCAAAAGATTTTTTATTGCATCACTATATTTTTTTAGGTTAAGCCTCGACAAAGCGATAAAAAACAACGCTTTTTTTGTAAAAACACTGTCCTTATTGTTTTCGACAAAATCAGACAAATTTTTTTCTGCAAGCTCATAAAACCCATCTTTATAAAAAGAAAGAGCAACTCTGTAATCATCCAACTCCGAAGAAAAAACATTTGATAAAAATAAAACAAACACTATAAAAAACACTATTTTTTTTGTTAAAAACATTTATTATCCATATTTATAATTTTATAACACAGATTTTAAACCAACAAACGAAATCAGTTTTCATCTGAGTTAATCCGTGTAAATCTGAGTTATATATAACGAAAATTTTATAATTTGTCTACTTTTTGATGGGATTACTTAATTTTATCCAAAAGTTTCTGTTGACTAATATTTTTTACTATGCAAAAATAGGGAAATAAATTTAGGGGTCATTATGAAAAAATTGAGTTTTTTAATTGTTTTTTTGTTTATTTTGTCTTTTTTTATTTGGAGTGGTGAAACAATCTCTGGCGAAAAATATTATCTTATGTCTGTTGAAGAACTAAAGAAAACTGAACAAGAATTGATGACTTTGCCAGATAGTTATGAAAAATACGCAAATCTTGGCATGTTATATCATTTTATTAGTTTTTTTACGAATACTGGTGCCAAAAATGCAGTCGATTACTTAGAAAAAGCCCAATCTCTACAATATAATTATCTTATAGAAACCTATCTTGGTTCAAGTTATTCTATGCTCACACGAGATGTAAAAGAAGTTATGGGTAAAGTAAAATTAGTGTTAAATGCTTTTAACATTCTTGATAGAATTTATAAAAACCACAAGGAAGAGTACGAAGTTTTTACGACTTATGTAAGTGTTTGTCTTTCAGTACCAGACGATATATTTCACAAACTCGGTAATGCTGAAAATGCTATTAAAGTGATGGAAAATAATTTTTCAAATTACTCAAAAGAACAGCAAGCGGATATTTTGTATCTCAAAGGCGAGGTTTTGTTACAACGCAAAAAGAAAAAAGATGCTATCAATCTCTGGGCTTTAGTGATAAAAGAATATTCCGAGACAAACGCAGCAGTAAAATCAAAAAAAATGACTGAAAAAATACAATAATTGAAAAACAAGACCAGAAAGGATTAAAATGAACCTTCTTTCTATTGATAATGTTTCTAAAATACAAGGAAATAAAAAATTATTTCAAAATATTTCGTTTGGGGTTGAAGAAGGGCAAAAAATTGCTCTTATTGGTATAAATGGCTGTGGAAAAACAACTTTATTGCGTATTATCGCTGGACTTGAAAATATAGATGGTGGTGCAGTTTCTAAAAATAAAGAAGCAAAAATTAACTTTTTAGAACAAATTCCTACATTTAACCCAGAAAATACAATACTTGAGCATATCTTCAACTCTAACAATGCTTTGGTTGTGCTTATCAAAAAATACGAAGAACTATGTCTTAATATGGGTAAAAATATAACTGAAAATGAAGAAAAAGAATTCCACAAAATAACAGAAGAAATGGACAAAAAAAATGCGTGGGAATATGAACATAATATTAAATCGATACTTACAGAATTAGAAATAGATGATTTATCAAAAAAAATGAACTCTCTTTCTGGTGGAATGTTAAAAAAAGTTGCCTTGGCACAGTGTCTTATAGGTGACGCAAATCTTTTGATTATGGATGAGCCAACAAACCACCTTGACCTAAAAACGATAAATTATCTAGAAGAATATCTAAAAAAAACAGATAAAGCGTTGATTCTTGTGACTCACGATAGATATTTTTTGGATGAAATTTGTAATTTGATAATCGAGATAGAAAGAAATGAACTTTATAAATATGAAGGTAATTATTCTTATTACCTTGAAAAAAAATCAGAAATTGAAAACTCTCTTTTAAAAGAAGATGATAGAATTGAAAATACACTCAGAAAAGAGTTAGAATGGTATAAAAGACAACCAAAGGCTCGAACTACGAAATCAAAATCTCGAATGGATTCAATAGATGCAATGATAGCACATGAAAAATTTAAAAAAAATGGCGACGTTGAGCTTAGTATTACGGGTCGGAGGCTTGGTAAAAAAATACTTGAGATAACTGGTGTTACAAAATCTTTTAATGGACGAGTTGTAGTCAAACCTTTTAGTTATGTTTTTAAACAAAATGAGAAAATTGGTATTATTGGACCAAATGGTTCTGGTAAGTCAACATTCTTAAATATTCTTACAGCTCTTATTTCTCCTGATGGTGGAAATGTTGATAAGGGGATAAATACAGTTTTTGGTTATTTTACTCAAAATAAGGAAGATTTTAACCCAGACATGAGGCTTATAGATTATGTAAAAAAAACGGCTGATGTAATAACTCTAAATAATGGTAAGAGTGTCACAGCTGCAAAAATGCTCGAACGATTTTTATTTCCAACAAATACGCATTATAATGCAATTTCAAATTTATCTGGTGGTGAAAAAAGAAGGCTTTATTTACTCAATATTCTTATGGCTAACCCAAATTTTTTGCTGCTCGATGAACCAACAAATGATCTGGATATAAAAACACTTTCTATTCTTGAGAATTTTTTGAATGATTTTGAAGGATGCCTTATTGTTGTGACTCACGATAGATATTTTATGAATAGAGTAGTTGATCATCTTTTAGTTTTTGATGAAAATGGTAATGTTGAGAGCTTTCCTGGAAATTACTCGGATTATCTAGCTTATGAAGATGCTAAAAAAAATAGTATTCTACAAGAAGAGGTTAAACAAAAGCCAGCCCCAGAAAAAGAAGTTAAAGAAAAGAAAAAACTTAGTTTTAAAGAAAAAAAAGAACTCGAAGAAATAGAAAAAGAAATTGAAAAATTAGAAAATGAAAAAAAAGAAATTGATATTTCATTGAGTGGCAATAACTTTGACCCAGAAAAAATTAAAACATGGAGCAAACGATATGCCGAAATAGAAGAAAAACTCCCAAAATTAATCGATCGCTGGGAATATCTTGCAAGTTTTGAAATTTGATAATTTTATAATTGACAAAGATTAATATTTATTTTAAGGAAAAAAAATAATGTTTTTATTTATAGATAAACTTGAAAAAAGATTAAATAATAATCTGATAAAAATAATTTTAGCTGGATTTATAGGACTATGTTTTTTTATATTAATTAGGGGTATGAATATATTAAATCCAAGCTATATTGATTGGATATTAGATATACAAGATTCTACATTTCATTTTGTTGGTTGGCATTTTTTTAGAAATGATGGATGGCAATTTCCAATCGGTAAAATATCAAATTATGGTTATCCTATTAGTGCTATTGCTTATACTGATTCTATTCCATTATTTGCGATATTTTTCAAGATATTTTCTCCTATATTGCCTACCAATTTTCAATATTTTGGTATATGGATTTTAACTTGTTATATTCTTCAGGGTATATTTGGTTTTTTACTAATGAAACAAATAACTAATAAATCAATAATTCAACTAATAGGAACAATAATCTTTGTTTTTAGTCCGCCAATGTTACTTAGGTTTCAGGGACATTTTGCTCTAATGGGGCATTGGGTTTTATTAGCATCTATATGGCTTTATCTTAAAGAAAAAAATAATCTACTAAAAGAATGGTTTATAATTATTTCAGTTTCTCTATTGATACATCCTTATTTATGGATTATGGTTTTAGGCATATTTTTTGCTTATCTTTTTAAAAGATATTTCTTTCAAGAAAAAAAATATGTCTTTTTATTTTTAAACGTAGTAATATCTTTACTTTTATCTCTTTTCATAATGTGGCAAATTGGTCTCTTTACTATAAATAGCAGTAATTTTTCTACAGAAGGTTATGAATGGTATTCAATGAATGTAACATCTTTAATAAATCCAATAGATAATGGCAAATGGTCAAATTTCTTAATGACAAGACAGCAAGGCGGGGGACAATATGAAGGTTTTAATTATCTTGGTTTTGGAATGATAATTTTACTAATTTTTTCGATATATTACCTTTTTGACTTTATTGTCAATAAAAAATATCTAAAAACTAATTTTAACAATAAATATCTGCCCCTTCTAATTATTTCTATATTGTTTACTATATTTTCTCTATCAAATATTATCCAATGTGATACTATGGAACTACTTAGATACCCATTACCTTTATTCTTAAAAAAAATATTTGGAATATTTAGAAGTTCAGGAAGACTATTTTGGATTGTTTATTATTTAATTGTTTTACTTTTTATTTATAACTTTATAAATAAAAATTCTTATAAATTGGCTAGTATATTTCTTATTTTTATTGTATTTATTCAACTTTATGATATATCAAATGCAATAATGTCTTACAGAAAAAATCTTAAATTTAAAACAGAAAATAAAATATTATCGATGTCAAAAAAAATTGATAAATTAATTAAATCTAATAATATAAAAAAAATAACAATTCTGCCATTATTTGATGGAAACGATATAGATTATCAGTCTTATTACCAGTATTCTCCATTTGCAATAATAGCATCATCAAATGAATTAAATATAAATTTCTACTATGCTGCAAGATTTTCAGATGATTTTATAGAATACATAAAATTAATCAATACATCTCATTTAGAAGGAAAATTTGAAGAAAATAGTTTATATATAATAAAAAATCAATATTTCGATAAATATGCTACATTTTTTACTGAAAAAGACTTAATATTAAACATTGATAATAATGATAAAATATTTATAAAAAATGGTAAAAAATAGAAAAATATGTACTTAAACACTTCTAAAAGGTCAATAAATAATAAAATTGACATCGCTTGTAATTATTTAATACAAACGAATTAATAGAGATAGGTGTTTAAGGTATATAATCAAACGATCTAAAAATAAATTATTACAAAATTGAACCGACTAATTAACAGTCGGTTTTTTATTTAAAATTTTTTAGCAAATCCAATTTGTTTTTCATCAATATCTTTTGTTCTTAGAATATATATTAAAAATATTTCTATTCTCCTAATATTATTTAAAAGATCAAGTTTATTTTTGAGAGACTTATTACTATGTAAGTAATAAAATTCACATCCAAGAACAAAATCTAAAGCAATTTTTTTTGACAAATTCTATTAAAAGGTATATTGTATCTAGAATTTATTTTTATTCTGATAATTATTTGGATTGTCAGTTGTTTTTCTGATTTATTTTATTAATGTAAATATTCAAGGAGATAATATGTACGATAAAAAACCTTTGATAATAGGCATAAGTGTAGGAGCAGTTTTATTAATAGTAATAACTGTTTTGACGATCCTGCTTTTGGGAAAAGGAAACACTAGTAGTCAAGATAAAAAAAGAAACAACATTGTTAAACTAATAAATAGATATTTTGAACAGGAAGAATACGATAGAGCATTGAAATTAATTGAAGACCTTTTAATTGAGAATGCTGATGATAAAGAAGTAATTAAACTCCAAGAAAAAATAGTTGAATCAAAAAAAGAAAAAGATAAACTAAAAGAACAAACTGATGAAGAAAAGCAAAGACTTGAAAGACAAAAATTATTGGACTCTATGAATCAGATGTCTGCTGAGTTTAAAGACGAAAAGCCACTTATAATAAGAAGAGAAAACGAAGAGAACAATAGAGATTCTAGTAATTTGAGTAAAGAAGAAAAAGATAAAAAAGACAAAATAAACCAACTGATAAATGAAGGTATTAATGAATACAACAATCAAAGCTGGGCAAAAGCAAAGGCAAAATTTTTGGATGTTCTCAAACTCGATGATGATAATGCAGAGGCAAACGCATTCTTAGGGACAACACTTTTTGAAGAAAACCCAAATGATGATAAAAATATTGATGAGTCAGTAAAAAGATTAAAAAAAGCATTAAAAAAAGACAATACAATTGGTCAAGCACATTACACATTGGCAAGAATTTATGAAAAACAAGGGGCAAATGACTTAGCAATCGAAGAATATAAAGAAACGATAAAATTAAATCCACAAAATTATGAGGCTTTTAATTCTATGGGAAAATTATATTACAAACAGAAAGAATACGAAAAAGCAGAAGCCCAATTTTTGAGTGCAGTTAAAATAAAAAATGATTTTGTTAATGGGTATTTCAACCTTGCAACCACAGAACAAAAACTTGGCAAAAAAAACGAGACTAAAGCAAATTACAAAAAAGCGATTTCGTTAGACCCAAACTATTTTGCAGCTTATGCTAATCTTGGCTCTGTGTATTTTATGGAAGAAGATTATAATAATGCAGTAACCAATTTCTTACAAGCAGTAAAAATTGAAAATAAATATAAATATCATACAAAAATTGGAGAATGTTATCAAAACCTAAATCAACTTGATAAAGCAGTAGACTCTTATTTAACATCAATATCTTTAAATCAGAAAGAAAATGATTCTGACAAAACTGATGCAGCAGAAGTTTATGTAAAAATAGCAGACATAGAAAGCAAACGAAGCAAATATAATGATGTGTTAAATTATGTTAAAAAAGGAATAGCTTTAGATGATAGTATTCCATCATTATATTTTATATCTGGTTTTGCAAAGTCAAAACTTGGCGATAAAAACGGGGCAATTGAGGATTATAAGAAAGTTTTAGATTTGGACGAAAATTTTATTTCTGCTTACATAAATTTGAGTAGTCTTTATAATGAAAATTCTTTATATGAAGATGGGATTAGGGCTGCACAAAAAGGAATAGCAATTGATGGTTCACAATTTAAACTTTATAACAACCTTGGAGATGGATTTCAAAAACTTAATTTTTATAAAGAAGCAATTGCTGCTTATAAAAGTGGGATTTCTCTAAACTCTTCAGTAGCGGATATGCACTATAACATTGGAATTTGTTATAAAGCAACACAAGATAATGAAAATGCAATAATTTCTTTTAAAAATGCTATAAAACTAAATCAAAACTACTTTGATGCGTATTATGAGCTTGGAGAAAGTTACTTTTTGATAAAAATGTATGATGAAGCTAAAGCAATATTCAAAATACTCCTTGATAAAAAATCAGATTATTCAAAAAAGGATCAAATTGATAAAATGCTTGCTGCGATTCAAAGTTAAAAAAGGAGTTTTTTATGAAATTAAAAATTATTTTTATATTATTATTTTTATTTAGTTTATCTTTATTCTCAGAAGAAAAAAAAGGAAAAATTGTAATAGATGTTAAAACTGGGGCAAACTATGAATTTGATTATCAATGGGGGATTATAAAATTAAAAGTTATTCCACAAATGGCAATATGGCTTGAGGATGAAAATGGCAACTATATTGAGACAATTTATGTAACTCAGAGAACTGCAAAAGCTAATTGGTTTGGAGGTAAAAATATAAAAAGACCTTCGTCGCTTCCTATTTGGTCGCATAAAAGAGGTGTTAAGTATTCTGATGGGCTTTATACACCAGATAATAAAAATCCATTACCTGACTCACAAACAGGGGCTACTGCAAAATCTGATTTCACAAAAGTATGGAATATTCCAACTAATATAAGTAATGGAGTCTATATTATTAAAATTGAAGTGAATAGTGCTTTTGATTTTAATGAGTTTTATCAAGAAAAACTTTCTAACTCTAATAGATTTTATAATGATCTTAACGGACAACCATCGATTCTTTGGGAAGGCAAATTAGAAATAGACAAAAAAGAAAATCAAACCGACTTAAATATAGTTGCTCATGGGGAAGTTTTGGGAAAAAATGGTGATATTGAGACTGATTTAACAAATATTACAACAGCAAAAATTCTTTTGAGATCTGTAAGAGTAAAATTTTTGAAATAGGAGATTTGTTTGAGTAAAAGAATAGAAGCAATACTTTTTGACTTTGATGGAACATTAGCTAATACTCTGCCATTGATATTTCATTCTTTTAAGGCTTTATTTAAAGAATTTAAAAATAAAGAGATTAGCTCAGAAGATATAGTTGATATGTTTGGTCCAACAGAAGTTGGGATAATCCACAATCATTTTACAAAAGATAAAGAAAAAGCAATTAGACGGTTTTATGAACTTTATAAAGATAAGCACCCAGAATTTTTACATAAAACAGAAGAAATAGAAGATTTATTAAAATTTTTAAAAGAAAAAGACTTAAAACTTGGGATAGTGACTGGAAAAGGTAGCCAGACCTTAGAAATTTCACTTGATTTATTGGACATAAAAAATTATTTTGATGTGTTAATTAGCGGGGATGATACAAAGATTCCTAAACCAGACCCAGAAGGAATTTTTAAGGCTTTAGATATTTTAAAAATTTCACCACAAAAAACAATATTTATTGGTGATAGTGATGCTGATATTGGAGCAGGGCAAAAAGCAGACGTTTATTTAACAATTGGAGTAAATTGGATTTCTGACTACTTACAATTTAACTTAAAGCCAGATTTTATTTTTAAAGATGTAAAAGAGTTTAGAAACTTAGTGGAAAAAGAATTGGAGATGAATTAAAAAATTAATTTCTTTTATTTCATCTCTTGGGATAAACCTGTTATAAATATTGATTAATTTAAATAATCTAAAAATAGATTTTGGGTCTGCCCCAAATGAACTCCCTCATAAAAAAAATAGCAATATATTAAATGAAACATAAATTAAATCTCTAAAACTCAAATTTAAAATCAGCTCCTACAATAACTTCTTTTGCTCCCCAGCCACTAAATAAAATCTCAAGTCCTTTTACTCCAATTTCCATTTCAACAGGACCTAAATGTAAGCCTGTACCAAAAGAAAAAGAAGCAACATTTACTTGAGTATTGTAATTAACAGCAAGTCTTAATGGCAATTTAAACCATTTAATTTTAGGACCAAATTCTATACCTGTTGCTACATTAAAAGATGGATATTCTCCGTTTACTGTTCTATGCAAATCAGCAAGACTTACGTCTGCAGCCAAAATCATATCAAAGTAATCACTATAAACAGGAGTTATAGCAATACCAAGTCTAAACGCCATAGCAGGCATAAAAGCATAGGTAGTTGAAACAGTTATATTATTTAAAGAAGACAAAAGAGTATCTGTAAAATCTTTTCCAAAATTTGATAGATTTGTAATATCTAAGTTTTGGCTAAAATTTACATTCGCTTTTACTGGTTTTGGAATCACCATAAAACCAAGATCAGTTGCAGAAATCCCAAGTCTTATGTATTTATTAAATTTAAAAATTAATCCAACATCAGCACCAAGTCCAAAGCCAGTAGTTTCTGATAATCTTATGATTTTATTTATATTATCATTTGGGAGACCAATATTTGGTATATTTAAATTTGCTAGATTTAGAATATGTGGAACTAATCCGCCAATCATAAGACTACCGTTACCTTGCAGATCAAAAGTAGTAATACCATTAGCATTTGGAGAACCAGGTTTTATTTTAACTTCTGTGTTTAAATCTGCTAATAAAGTTGGAAGATAAAAATGTCCAGTCACACCAAAATAAATACTATCAAATTTTTTTGTTTTTTTAGAAAAATCAAATTTAGTACTATAAATAAAATTAAAATCAAAATATTGTGTAAAAGAACTTGTTATTTTAATAGAAATTGGTTTACTAAAATCAAGTTTTTGGAATACAGAACTAAAAAATGTTCTTCCAATACTTGTAGTAAAATAAGTCTTTGGTATCATAGAAAAACCAAGGCTAAATTTTTCATACTTTACATAAAGCATAAAGTTTAACATACTAATATCAAAACCAGTATCAAGCCCCATGTCAGACATTCCAGTAATTCGTTCTGCTATTATGTCCGAAATATTTCCATCGGATTTTTGAAACATTTTAATTATGTGGGCAGTAGAAAGTGTATTATTATAAAAACGAAAACCATAAGAACCAAAAACATTCAACCCAAACCTTCTATTTGTAAGGTGTAATCCCGCTGGGTTATATAACATTGCTTCAAATCCATCCGCAGCTGATGTATAAGCACCATTCCAGCTGATTGAGGCTGCTGTTGTTGTATAATTTATTGCATACAAAAAATTAAATACACCAAAAAACATAAAAAATAAAATAGCCTTTTTCATAAATTACCTCGCACTGTTCTATATAATTAATTATACCTGTTTATCTATAAAATATCCATTTTTTTTATATATATTTATATGAAGAATAGATTTTTTTTAATTTAATTGATTTGACTATTTTAAATAGGATAAAATTAACCTTTTTTTAGTTTTATCTTTTTAGAATTGTTTATATATATTTTACTACTTTTTTTAATTATTTCATATTTATTTATAATAAAATTTATTTTTTTTATTTATCTAAAAAAACAACCGCAGTTCCAAATATTATAATTTAGTAAAATTATTTTTGTATAACAAAAGCCCTATCAATGCCCGCAAGATCGTCAAAACATTCTATTTTAAAATCATTACCAAAAATATTTTTTATATCTTCCCTTTGTCCTATCCCATGTTCAAATACAATAAAGCCTGATGATTTAAGAAATTTTAAGCCAAATTCTTTTAACTTTTTATAAAAGACAAGACCGTCTTTACCACCAGCCAAAGCAATTTTTGGGTCAGAAACGATTTTATTTTTTATCAAGTTTTCTACCTCTTTTTGTGGAATATATGGAGGATTTGAAATGATTAAGTCGTATTGCTTTTTTGGGCTAAATTTAAAAAAATCGGATTTAATTAAATTTATTTTATCTATTTGAATATTATTCTTTATAATATTAATTTTTGTTATGCTCAATGCTTTTTTACTTATATCGATTGCGTCTATTTTTGCATTAATAAATTTAGTTGCAAGCACCAAACTTATTGCTCCACTTCCAACTCCAATTTCTAAGATGTCGATTTCTTGATCTTTTTTGAATAACGGTAGAGTAAGTTCGATTAATAACTCTGTTTCTGGTCGTGGGATTAAAACATCTTTTGTTACAAAAAATTCCAAATCATAAAAGTCTTTTTTATTAATTAATTCTGCAATACTTCTTCCTTTTAGTCTTTCTTTTGCAAGTTTAGTTACTTGTTTTATTTGTTTATTTGTTAATTGCCTTTCGTTTTGGAGTAGAATAAAATCCTTTTTTTCGATATTGAGTACAAAACAAATTAAAATTGCCGCTTCGTTTTTGGGATTGTCTATAAAGGATTTTTGTAATAATAGCGAAATTTGTTGATACAACTCGTTAATTTTCATTTTTTTACCAAATTTATTAAATAAACAGAAAAAACAATCAATGCCCCACCAATCATCTGGATAATACTTATTCTTTCATTAAGAATAAAAAAACTTGCAATAACTGTAATAATTGGTATTAGATTTATAAATAAAGAAGATATTCCAAGCCCAAGTTGTTTCATAGCATATACATAAAAATAATAACAAATTGCAGAACAAAATATTCCTAAGAATAGCAAATTTAAGATTATTGTAGTGTTTAAAGCTTCTAAGTTTGGTTTTTCAAAAAAAATGAATGGTATAAAGCCAATTGTGCCAATTATCGTCTGATAAAACACAATTTCTAATTGAGAATATCGTTTAAAAAGAGGTTTTGTTATCAAAGAATACACAAGCCATGAAATACATGCACCAATCATTAACAAATTACCAATCAAATTACTGCTGCCAGTATTATAATCAACTACAAAATAAACACCAATTATAGAAATAATCACACTAAAAATCTTAATTTTAGTTAAAGGAGTCTTAAATACTATTCTTTCTCCTATTATTGTTAAAATAGGAACAATAGTTACAATTAATGAAGCATTGCTTGCTGTTGTTAATTTTATTGCATTATTCTCAAAAAAGAAATATATTGTAATGCCTGAAAAACCTGCTGCAAGAAATATAGGCAAATCTTTAAATTGAAATTTTAGCTTAACTTTTTTTACTTTTAGAAATAAAAACAAAACTAATGATGCAATAATAAATGTCACTAATGCTAATGTCACAGGAGGTAAGGCAACTAATGACACTTTTATACTCAAAAAAGAAAATCCCCAGATAATCACAGCCAAAATTAGAAGTACATAAGAGATTATTTTATTTTTTTTAATTTTCATTTCCATAATTTATAATCCAGTTTTGTCTTTAAATTTTCGTGTTTTATCCAATTTTTATTTATTTTTTTAAATAACAGCGAAATTTATTGATATAACTCTTTAATTTTCATTTTTTACCAAATTTATTATATAAACAGAAAAAATAATTAATATTCCACCTATTATCTGGATAATACCTATTCTTTCATTAAGAATAAAAAAACTTGCAATAACTGTAATAATTGGTATTAGATTTATAAATAAAGAACTTACTCCGATCCCAATTTGTTTCATAGCATATACATAAAAATAATAACAAATTGCAGAACAAAATATTCCTAAAAACATAATATTTAAGATTATTGTAGTGTTTAAAGCCTCTAAGTTTGGTTTTTCAAAAAAAACGAATGGTATAAAGCAAATTGTGCCAATTATCGTCTGATAAAACACAATTTCTAATTGAGAATACTTTTTAAAAAGAGGTTTTGTTACCAAAGAATATATAAGCCACGAAAAACAAGCACCAATCATTAACAAATTGCCAATCAAAGTACCGCCTGATGTATTAAAACCAACTACTAAATAAACACCAATCATAGAAATAATTACGCTCAAAATCTTAATTTTAGTTAAAGGAATTTTAAATACTATTCTTTCTGCTATTATTGTTAAAATTGGCACAATAGATACAATTAATGAAGCATTGCTTGCAGTTGTTAATTTTATTCCATTATTCTCAAAAAAGAAATACATTGTAATACCAGAAAAGCCAGCGACAAAAAACACTGGCAAATCTTTAAATTGAAATTGCAACTTAACTTTTTTTATTCTTAAAAACAAAAATAAAACAAAAGATGCAATAACAAATCTTACTAATGCTAATGTCATTGGAGGCAAGGCAACCAATGACACTTTTATACTTAAAAAAGAAAACCCCCAAATAACTACTGCAAAAATTATCAGTACATAAGAGAGGATTTTATTAGTTTTAACTTTCATTTCCATAGATTATTTTTCTTTAATCCTTTTTAAGAGGTCAAGAATTTCGTCTCTCAACCAATTTGCTTTATTTGGGTCTGTGAATGCTCCAACATTTACAACAAGATTATCACCAATTAATTTTACAACATAACCTTTTGACTTTTCATATCTTGATTGAATTTCTTCAATTTGTGATAAATCAGCTTTTTCGCTTGTAACAAGATTGCCCTTATTGTATTTTAAATTTGACAAAATACTATCTTTGTATATATTAACAAGTGGAACCGAAAGTGGAGGGTTATATTTGGAAGACATTACCCAAAAAATTATAAATAAAATACTTCCTCCAATACTTGATAAAGCAAAAATATTCCTATAAAGCCTATTTGATAATATTGCTATATCCAAATCAGGACCTAAGGCATAAATAAGAATTAATTCCACTATGAGTGCGATACATATAAGCACTACGCCCAAAGTAATTTTTCCACTGTTATAATATTTTAGTTCGTTTATACTAAAATAATCAGAGCATTCTTCTGTAACAAAGACTTGTTTATTAAACTTATACATTGGTTTAACAAAAGAGTCAAGTTTTTCTGTAATACTATCGTCAAGATGATCGTAAGGAACTTCTTCGCCATTTATTCTTAGTAATGGAGTTTTAAAAATCTTAGCAAGTTTTTCGCCAATGGCTCTTGCTTCCATCTCCAAAAACCCTTTATCATATTCTACCCTTACAGACTGTGAATAAACAGTAAGTTCTCTAATCTTTGAACTTCCTATAAATAATATTGTTGTATAATATTTATTATAATAGTAAGTTTTTGAGCTTTTACCTGAGCCACTTGATACAGAATAAGTTTGATGTTCATTCCTAATTTTAAGAACATCAGAATATTTAAATATGTCTGGGCTTTGGTTTTGATCTTTTGGATTAACTAAAATTTTTATTTCTTCATCATTATCATTTATTTGAAAGAATGCTGTATCTTTGCCAGCAGTTGCTTCCATAACAACAATTTCGCTTGTACTTGCTTCTTTTGACAAAATAGACGAAAGATTGTTTAAAATGCCAGCTCCATCAGAAACAACTTTAGCAGTTGAACTTTCGTTTCTCGAAAAAATTGCTTGAGCATTATTTATCTTTACCTTTTTCTGGTGTTGTTTTATTAAACTCATTATAACAAAAATCCCTGCAAACCCAACAAAAAATATAAATGGTATCAAAAAGTCCATAATTTATTCCTTAGTGATTAAAATTTAATAGGTATTCCGCCTGGAATAACATGATTCAACACAAAAACTACATATAAAATTAAAATTAAAAAAGCCTCTATTCTTGAAAATTTTAGACCAGTAGTGATGAAAAGTTGGACTAAAACACCAGCAAAGATTAAAAATGGAATATCAAAGTTTAAAATAGCCATATCTGCTAAATTTAGCGGTGCTATTACACTACAAATCCCAAGAACAACCAAAGCTGTGAAAATATTTGAAGAATATATCTCACCAAGCGTTATCTCTGCTTTTTTCTTTAATGTTGCAGATACAGCAATTGCAAGTTCTGGTAAAGATGTACCAAAAGCAAACAAAATTGCACCCAAAGCCAATGGAGGGATACCTAACATTTCACCAAATTTTTGACCATTATTTAGAGCGATGTCAGCACCAATTATAACGCCAACGATTGCAACTATTTCCAGTAAAAAATTTAACCATATTTTATTTTTTTTCTTATCCGTTGTAGAATCTTTATTTTCTTCTACATGAGGTGTTGTGTCATTTTTTGCTTCTTTAATTACAGAGAAAATATACGGTATATAAAGAAGAATTAGAATAACACCATCAGCTCTACTCAATTGTTTATCAGATGCAAGTAAAAGTATTATTACAGTTGATAAAATCATCCAACTACTTTCTCTATCTTTAATCTCTGGTTTTATACTCAGTGGCACTATGAAAGCACATAAAGCAGTAACAAAAGTTAGTGTTACAAAGTTAGAACCAATGACATTCCCAATAGAAATATCAGCATTCCCTTTAGCGGCAGAAAAAGCAGACACAGAAAGCTCAGGTAGCGATGATAAAACACTAACCCCAAGTATTGTTACAACAAGTTCTTTCACACCAAAAAATTTTGCAATAGGACCAATGTTTCTTATTACAATTTCGGAAGAAAACCATAAAATTGCAATACCAACAAGGAACAAGAAAAAGGATAGAAAAAGCATTTTTATTCTCCTAAAGTTGTTTTTATACTTAAATTTTAATTAAAAAAATATTCGGCAGTAAAAATTTTAGATTTGCCAAATTTTTAAGAATATATAGTATAAATTTATAAAATTGGTGATAATTTCATCAATTTTAGATATATAATTAAACTCGAATAACTCACTATTATACAATGAATTATGAATATTATTTGCTGCCAATTTTATGTTAAAAATTTTGACAAACTCAACTCGTTTGATTATAGAATCTCTTTATTTGTTTAGAAAAAATTAAATGTTTAATGTAAAAATCTATAATTCCTTTTCTTCTTTTTCGTCTTTATCAATTAAATCATTAACATCAATATTGGCTTCACACTGCATACACCAAACAGTATTATCAGACCAGCCATTAAAGTCATCGTTTTTATCAAATTCAATTACTTCTGTTTCCAGATCATTCCCGTATTTAATAATTTCAACAATAGGATTATATTTTCCACTTCTTTTAAAAGTGTAGTTACCACAATGTGGACAATACATTTTTTCTGCTTCTTTCATAAAAGCCTCCTCTTTAGAAGATAGGAAATTAGAGTATTTTTACTCTATACAAAAATTATAATTTATTGTCTATAAAGAGTCAATAGATTGATGTGATTTAAATAAAGATAATTTATTGACTTTTTACAATCGTTTGAGTATATAATAATATAAGTCTATTAAATAGACTACGGGGACGGAGCAAGTCTTATGAAATGCGAAAGAAATAGAACACCAAAAACTTCTTGCGGGCTTTGTTGTACTAAAATTGTTGATTTTAATGTAGTTTATGGAAAAAATCATATTCTAAAAGACATTAATTTACATCTTCATTGTGGAAATTTGACTGCGATAATAGGACCTAATGGTGCAGGAAAAACCACACTTTTAAAAGCAATACTAGGTCAGGTTAGGCATACTGGACAGCTAAAATTTGTAAATCCAGAGGATAATAATGCTGCTAATCCAACAATAGGTTATGTTCCACAAAAGTTAAATTTTGATGCAGGAACACCTGTAAGTGTTATGGATTTATTTTCATCTTCTTTAACAAATTTTCCAGTGTGGCTAAGACACAAAAAGAAATCCAGAGAAACCGCAATAGAAAGCCTTACAAAAGTAAAAGCAGAACATCTAATCAATTGTAAACTTGGAGATTTATCGGGCGGGGAGTTACAAAGGGTTTTGCTTGCTCTTGCACTAAATCCAATACCAGATATTCTACTACTTGATGAACCTGTTTCTGGAATTGACGAAAGAGGGCTTACTTTATTTTATAAACTTGTTTCTGATTTAAGGTTAAATTATGATCTAACAATTGTATTAATTTCACATGACTTAGAACTTGTTGCAAAATATGCAAATAGGATAGTTTTATTAAATAAAGAGATAAAAGCTTATGGAAATGCAATCGAAGTCTATAATACAGAAGAATTTAAAGAAATATTCGGAGAAGTCTGGGCGAAAGCTTTGTCTTAGGAGTTGTAAAAATTAAATGGAAATAATATACAGTATAATGAATTTTTTGCTCCCTTTTGAGTGGGCAAAGTATAGTTTTATGAAAAACGCTCTTCTTGCAATAATAATTGTTACTCCTACTTTGGGGGTTTTAAGTACTTTGATTGTAAATAATAAGATGGCTTTTTTCTCTGATGCTATTGGTCATTCTGCATTAACTGGAATTGCAGTGGGCATCTTGATAGGATTAAAACTTCCAATTGTATCAATGGTTATTTACGCTCTATTTTTAGCAATCTTAATAATAATTATAAAAAACAAGACAAAAAACTTCACTGATACAATAATTGGGGTTTTTTCTTCAATTTCTCTATCACTCGGCGTAGTTATACTCTCTAAGGGTGGTAATTTCTCAAAATATACAAATTATTTAATTGGTGATTTATTAAGTATAACACCAAAAGAGATTATCATGGTGGTTATAATCTTTATCTTAGTATTAGCTTTTTGGGGAATATTTTTTAACAAATTATTAGTTGTTAGCATAAATCCATCATTAGCAAAAAGCAGAGGAATAAGTGTATTGTTTTTAGAAATAATTTTTGCTTCACTGATTGCTATAATTGTAATTTTTTCTATACAATGGATAGGTATTTTAATAATTAATTCGTTACTTATATTACCTGCTGCTGCTGCAAGAAATATTTCAAAGAATGTAAAATCATACCATATTTTTTCTGTCATTTTTTCATTTGTTAGTGGAATAATCGGACTAATTTTATCCTACTATATAGGTACAGCAACAGGAGCAACAATAGTTTTGGTAATCGGTGTAATTTATTTCATATCACTAATTTTTAAAAACTAAAACCTTAAACGCTGTACTACTATAATTCGTTTTATAATTATCAGCTATTCTGAATTTAAGGCTATAATATTATAAAATGACAAAGATGAGATTACTTTACATATTTTAGATTTTTTTTAATATGAAAAAAATTGATTTTTTTTGTTTTTTATTTTATAGTAACGATTGTTCAAATTGTCAATATATACCTTAAACACTTTTTTACTATGAATTTATTTATATAAAACAAATTGCAATTAATGCAAATTTTTATTATTTATTGATTTTTAGAAGTGTTTAACTATATAATTGAAAAAATTTAAAAAAGGAGTTCTTATGACAAACAAATTATTTCTAATTGTTTTATTTTCTATTGCAGTTGGTATTATTGCAAACGCTAATTCTATTTCTTTTCAACCAAAAGATGAAGTGAAATTTAGTTTTGTTTCAAAAACTTCTGACTTTACAGATTTTGGTTCTAAAAAAATCGATCTTTTTGCTTCAAAAAACAAAGGAAATAAAAATTACAAGAGCCTATCAAAGAGTATGCTCGGAATGGGTATTGCTGGTACAATTGTAATGATTTTAGGTCTTGGTATGACTATTGGAGGAGGCGTTTGTTTAGCATTCGCATATAAATCAGTTACAACTTTTACATGGACGGGTTTAGGTGACGCTATTTATTTGGTATATGGCGGGGCGGCATTAATTACCCTCGGTATGTTATTATTTTGGGTAGGCTTACCTTTAATGATTGCTGGTTTTGCTGCAAGTGCTTATTACAAAAGTAAAGCATCTTCTTTTATTAATAGCACAGATAAAGATGTAAGTATGGGTATAAAGATTAGATTTTAATTTTAATAATAATTATTGAGGAGGTTATCATAGTAAGATAACCTCTTTTTTATTCTAAAAGCATTAAATAATAATAATTCAGTTTATAAAGAAAATCAATAAATTCAAAAAAAACTATCATTAAAAATCATATTCTCTTAAAAATATATGGAGTCTAATCTTCCATAAGTAGAGTTGTTTTGGTGATAATTTCGCTTTCTATTTGATTTATTTCATCTTTAATTGTAATTTTATCTTCTTTTGTTATTTTAATCCATTTTTTGCTATTTAATCGTAAATAAAAAAATATTGCTTTTGTAGCTTCTTCGAGACTGATTGCGATAAATATTCCTATTATACCTGTTTTAAAAACAGGTCCTGCCAAAATTGTCGCTGGGAGTCCTACGCATACAAAAGCACTTATCGTAATAAAAACGCTTGTATAGGCATCTTTACCAGCCTTTATAATTGATGATACAACACCATTTGTGGTAGCAAAAGCCTGTCTTAAGCCCAATATAATGAGGCAGACTGTGCAGGCAAAATATGCAGAGCCTTCCAACTTAAAATACGAAGGAATTAAAAACGATAGTGAGATTAGTATTCCACCAACAACAAAACTAAAAATTATTGAGTAAAATAAAGACTTTTTGGCAAATTTAAAAGCCTCTTCGTATAAAGTTGCACCAATTAATTGTCCAACCAAAATCCCTGTCCCTGCAACAAATCCACTTACTGTAATAAAAAGGATTGAAAAAAACATTCCTATAACGCCATAAATAGCAATGTCAGATGCTCCACCCATTCCAATAAGTTTTAAATAAATCATCATTGCAAATTGCCAGAAAAACATATCAACTAATATTGGTAAGCCAAGAATCACTATTTCTTTTATATATTTAGCCTCTGGAATAATAATATCTTTAAAAACTGGATTTTTATTATCTTTAATCAAAAGGAATATTAAAAAAATAGTTCCTATTCCAATAGAAATTACAGATGCAATAGCAGCCCCTGCAACCCCAAGTTTAGGAAAACCAAATTTTCCAAAAATAAGTAGGTAATTTAATATGATATTTAATACAGTTGAAAGAATTTGTTGGTAAAAATTAGATTTTGTGTTCCCTGATGCTGTAAAAGAGATTGAAAGCCCCATATTAAACCCAGCAAAAACAAAAGCAATTGAAATTATTTTTAGATAGGCAGAAGAATGTTTAATTACTTCTTTATCGGCTATCATAATGCTTGATGCTAAGTCACTGCCAAAAAACATCACTAACGCCAAAATAGAAGAAATTAGAGTACAAATAAAAATTGTAACCCCACAACTTTTTTTAAAACCAACCAAGTCTTTTTTACCCCAAAGTTGACTTGCTATAACACTACCAGCATTTGATATGGCAAAAATTAATATTATAAAAAAGAAATAATAACTTGTAGCAATTTTTAATCCAGCAAGATAATTAGGTCCCAAAATCCCTACCATAAAATTATCGCTAAGTCCTATAAGATTTCTTAAAAATATTTGGAATGTTATAGGAAGAGAAAAGATTAAAAATGTTTTTAAATTAAATTCTTTTTGAAGTTCCATAATTTTTTCCTTATTATTAGATTTGGAAAGTTAAGTATATAATAAAACATATTTTAAAGAAAATCTGTGATATGTATCACAAATAATAAATTTGTTGTTATTTAGAGTAATAGAATAGTTATTAAAAATTCATAATTTTAGCTTATGATAGAATTTAAATCTTCATAGACGACATCTAAAGAATCTACATCTTCTTCATATATAGTTTGTGGATAATTGTTGAAAGAAAGTAATCTATCAGCCATTTTAATACAATTTTCTACCCATTTGGATTCTTTATTTATTGCGTAGATTGGTTTTCGTGCCATAATACATTCTCTTGCGTGTTCTTCTTCTGGTAAAAGTCCAAGATATTCAATTTCGATACCAAGATTTTTATGTATTATATCTCTCAAATTTTCACCGAAATTTATATCTCTTTTAGAATTTCCCATATTCAAAACGAGTTTTGGATAGAAATTTGATATTATTTTATCAATTTTATCTTCTATATTAGGAAAATCTTTCTTTATCAACCTTAAATATTCATATAGTCGCAAATCCTCTTTTTCGAGCCTTAATTTTGCTGCGTCCAAAAGTCTTTGTTTAATATCGTCTTTCTTTTTGTAACTCTGTAAAATATACCTGTAAAAAGCATTCTTCAAAAAAGAATACAAATTTAATACAGCAGTAATCTCTGGAGTTGTAACTAATATTCCACAGTTAGAAATAAGATAAAAATCTATTGTATTTGCAGTAGTGCCAGAGCCAAGGTCTAACAAAACCCAATCTGCATCAAGTTTTGATAACTCGACCATAATCTTTTTTTTACGAAAGAATGGAAGATTAGCTGTCCCAACGTATAAAGCATCTCCTGGCACAAAAGATAAATTTGAAAAATCAGTTTTATGTACAATTTCTGAGAAGCTCATATTCTTGTCATTTATGAAGTGTCCAAGTCCGATTAAATCGTTTTTTATACCAAGCATTGTATGAAGGTTACTTCCGCCAAGATCAAGGTCAACGGCAACTACTTTTTGCCCCATTTCAGAAAGTATTACACTTAAATTCGCAACAAAAAATGATTTTCCTACCCCACCTTTACCAGAAGCAACTGGTAGTATTTTTGCCATTTGATCCCTCTTTTTAAGATTCTATCTTATACAGACTTACGATATTATTTTCTTTAAGTAACTCGTCTGTGTTTTGAGAAATATCTTTTCTAATATAATAATTTATCGTGTTTACAATATCGTATTGTTTTATCATATTATTTAATTCATCTATTTTTTTTAATTTTATACCATATTCATCTATATGTTTTTCAAATTGTGTGAATAATTGTAGTGGAAAAATAAAAAATATATTTTTTTCTTTATAGAGTCCCAAAAATAATGAAAATGTTTGAAAAATACATTCTATCCTATAATTAATTTTATTTATATAATCAGCATATTCTTCATCTACGAGTTTATCCAAGTCTTCTGATTTAAAATTTGGGATACTTTTAAACATGATTAATTCATTTTCTAACATTTGAAATTCGGCTGGAATGGATTCAAATTTTTTTATTAAGGTTTTCTTAAAAATCTCAGATTTACTAAAATGCAAATCTCTATTGTGAAAAAGAAAAAAATTAATTTTTTCTCTTTTTTCTGTGAAAATCTCAGTCTCTATATCCTTACAATCGATATTATTAGAATAATAAAAAAATATTAATTTAGTAAATTCATCCATAAAAATAATCCAATCTATTTTTTAAAATTTTATAATAGCTATGTTACTGAATTTATATATATACTTTTTTTATTTGAATCTTTACATATATAGCTGATATAAAAATTTATAATTCACATCTCTCCAAAAGTCAAGAAATTTATAAAAAGAATAGTTATTTAAGTTATTTAATATATAAAATAATTAATAAAATAAAAAAATATTAGCGATTTTATTGACTACCCAAACCTTTTTTTAGAGCTTTATTTAATTTGAAATCATTAAAAGGTTTATTTATATAATCTATCATTTTAGTTTCTTTTGCTTTTAAAAAAGTAGATCGTTCACTTGATGCTGTTAAATAAATAACGGGTATATTAATATTATATTTTTCTTGAATTATATGCACTGTTTCGATACCGTTTAATTCTCCTGCTAAAATAATATCCATAATTATTAATTTATAATGATGTAACAATATCTCATCTATTGCCTCTTCGCCTGTTGCAACAATTTTACAGATTGTATCTGCATATTCTTTTTCTAATAACTTTTGAAGCAAGATAGCATTTATTATTTCATCTTCGACAACAAGAATTCTATTTTTCATTCTGTTTTACCATACTATTTTTCACTAAAAATTCTAATATATATTTAAGACCTTTATCACTATTAATCATTTCTAAATTTCCATGAATCTGAGATGATAATGACTTTATTAATGTTAAACCTAAAGTTTTTGCAGTATCAAAGTTTATGTCATTTGGAAAACTAACTCCATTATTTTCAAGAACAAATTTAAATAAATTGTCATTTCTTTCTGCACTAATAAATATTTGCCCCATATTATTATTTTTGAAACCATGTTTAAATGAATTTGTTAAAAACTCACTAATTATTAATCCTAATGGTAGTGCATATTCAATCGTTAAAAATATATTTTCACAATTTATTTTTAGATTAATATCTGAATTATTAATCGATAAAACATCTTTTAATGAAAAAAAAATATTTTCTATATGCCTTTTCATATTTATTTCTTTTAGATTTTCGCTTTGATATAATTGTTCATGTATAGAAGCAATAGTTTCAATCCGACTTGCTGTGTCTAATAATTTATTATGATCTTTATTATCTTCTTTTATATCTAACAATTGAAGTTTTATTAAACTTGAGATTATTTGTAAATTATTTTTTACTCTATGATGAATTTCTTTTAATAATATTTCTTTTTCTTCAAGAGATTTTTTTATAATTATTTCCGAATTATTAAGTGCCTCTATTTTTAATCCAAGTTCAATATTTTTATTATTTATTTCTTTAGTTTTATACTTAACAACATTCTTTAGTGAAATAAACCATAATAAGAATAACATCATCATAAAAAATATTATTGCTAAGATTATCATTAATATTCTTACAGTCTCATCTGCAATCAAAATCCCTGTTGCACCAACGCAAAAATTATCTCGACCTTCACAAACTTCTTTTGTTGCACATAAAATTTTACCATCCATTAGAAGTGCTTCCTTGATAATTACATTTAACCCTTCTTCTTCATAATGTCCTACAAATTGAAATCCATTATCACATCTTAGTTGTAATATAACATCAGTCTTTGGATACAGAAAAAATGATAAAAAAAGATTAAGATACAATATAATTATAAATCTCATAATTTAATCTCTTGAAACTCGATTAAAAAATACGTCTCAATTTTATAATATCTACAATTATTATAAATTTAATATTTATATTAATATTAAATATAATTATAAGAATAGTCAATATAAATTAAGAAAAAACGAGAATTTTAGAAATAAATTTTATTTTAGATGATATATTCACCAAAATTTTAAATTTCTAAGTATTTTAATAAATATCGCTAAAAATGACTCTTGGGTTTGCCCCTTTCGTGTTGATAAAAAAAGACGCATTTTATTGCGTCTTTTAATTTATTTAACTAATTCTATAAATTCATTAAAAATATTGTAAGAATCCATAGGTCCAGGCGATGCCTCTGGATGGTATTGAACACAGTAGATTTTTCGTTTTTCGTCTCTAAAACCTTCCACAGTAAAATCATTAAGGTTTAAGTGTGTTACTTCAACTCCTTTTGGTAATGATTTTTCGAAGACTGCATAACCATGATTTTGCGTTGTAATAACAACTTTATTTGTAATCAAATTTTTTACAGGATGATTACCGCCTCTATGACCAAATTTTAACTTATAAGTCTCAGCTCCAATTCCAAGCCCTATTATCTGATGACCAAGACAAATTCCTGCAATAGGGATTTTACCCGCCATATCTTTTACAAGTTGTATCGCATAAGTTGCCATCTGAGGATCACCTGGTCCATTTGACAAAAAGAGCAAATCTATTTTTTTGGAAATAATTTCTTCTTTACTCTTGCCAGCTGGAAATACTGTTACTTTATGACCCATTTGATTAAAAAGTCTAGCCATATTTAGCTTCATTCCATAATCCATTATACCTATATGAAGACCATTTCCATCAAAAACATACTCATCTTTTGTCGTAACACCCATAACAAGGTCAATTTTTGATATATCCTCTGCATTTTTTGCAAGTTCTGTCATCTTTTTGTCTGGAAGTCTTGTGGTCGTTATAAAACCTTTCATTGTACCATAATTTCTTAATTTTTTTGTTATGGCACGAGTATCAACACCTTCAATCCCAGAGATTTTATATTCATTTAAATAATCGCTTACTGTCTCAGAACTTCTAAAATTATTAGGAAAATTACAATGTTCTCTTACAACAAACCCTCTTACTTGAATACCTGTTGATTCGGAATCTTCTTTTATAGTACCATAGTTACCAATTTGAGGATAAGTCATAACAACAATTTGTCCTGCATAAGAAGGGTCTGTTAATACTTCCTGATAACCAGTAATACCAGTATTAAATACAACTTCACCTTCTACATAGTCTGGGTGACCAAAAGAATATCCTTCATAAATAGAGCCATCTTCTAAAACAAGATAAGCCTTAGTCTTATTTTTCAAAATCAGTTCCTTTCTTTTAAAATTTTTTCACAAACCTTAACAACTATATCAATCTGTTTTTTTGTTATAATTAATGGTGGAATAAACCTTACCACATTTTCACCAGCCCCAATTGCAACAATATTATTTTCTATTAATTGATTTATCATATCACGAGCAGGAAAAGTTAGCTCTATTCCATTTAATAAACCAAGACCTCTAACTTCTTTTATGGTAGAATATTTTTTCTTCAATTTATTCATTTGTTTCCTGAAATACTCACCCATTTTATTAGCATTCTCAGTAAGTTTATTTTTTAGAATGATATTTAAAACAGCCAAAGCACCAGCTGTACAAACAAGGTTTCCACCAAAAGTAGATGCGTGTTCGCCTGGTTGCAAAAATTGAGAAATCTTATCTTTAAGTAAGAATGCTCCCAAAGGCATACCACCACCAAGCCCTTTTGCTAAAGTAATAATGTCTGGTTCTACTGGTAAAAAGTGTTCGTAGCCAAAAAGTTTACCTGTTCTACCAATACCTGTTTGTATTTCATCAAAAATAAGTAAAACATTATATTTATCGCATAACTCTCTTACAAGTTTAAGATAATTTTGGGTTGCAAGTTTAATTCCACCTTCACCTTGCACTACCTCTATCATAATAGCCGCAGTATTCTCGTTTATAGCATTTCTTAACTCGTCTTCATTATTTAGCTCAACATAACTAAAACCCGGAGTCAATGGCTCAAAGCCTTTTTGGTATTTAGTTTGTCCAGTTGCAGAAAGAGTAGTTATAGTTCTTCCATGGAAAGAATTTTTCATTGTAATAATCTGGTATTTCTCTGGACTAATACTTTTGCCAAATTTACGTGCAAGTTTTATCGCACCTTCATTAGCCTCAGCACCAGAGTTACAAAAAAATACTTTTTGAAAAATCGAGTTTTCTACCAATTTTTTTGCAAGCTCTAATTGTGGAATAGTATAAAACAAATTGCTCGTGTGTACCAAATTTTCTGCTTGAGATTTTATTGCCCTAACAAAATCTCTATTACTATGACCTATCGCAGACACAGCAATACCTGATGCCATATCAAGAATCTCTTTGCCATCATCTGTATAAAGATATACGCCCTTACCTTTTACAAAAGTAATAGGGAATCTATTGTATGTATTTAAAATATAATTTTGATAATCTTCTTTTACGCTCATAATTTTCTCCTAAAGAATCCATAATATATATGGAGGAAACAAAGAGTATCTACCCTGACAAGTTACTCAGTTTTGATTTTAGAGGGAAATGTCGCCACTAAGGAGACGAAGTTCAGGAAGAAATATAGTGAAATGTTTCAGGTATATAATGACAATCTGAACGATTAACATTATAAAAAATACATTTTTTCAATTAAATCTTCACGAAACTTAGTGTTTCCTTCGTGCTAAAAGTCCTCTTTTTAAAAACCGAGTAATAACTGAGGGTATCTATACCTTTCCCCATATAGGACAGCTATTAATCTTCAATAACCATTGTTCCAATACCTTTGTCTGTAAAAATTTCAAGTAATATTGAATGCCGTTCTTTTCCATCGATAATATGTGTTCGTTTTACACCATTAGAAACAGCGTCTATACAAGCCCTAACTTTTGGTATCATCCCACCAGTAATTTGACTATTTGCTATCATTTGTTGAGCTTTATTTATTGTTAAAGATGTAATTTTTGTAGCAGGGTTTCCAGCTACTTCATAAATTCCATCAACATCAGTTAGCATTATTAATTTTTCTGCCTTTAATGATTGAGCAACTGCACTTGCAACATCATCTGCATTGATATTGTAACTTTCTCCATCAAAACCAACACCAATTGGAGATATAACTGGAATATAACCATGTTCACAAAGTCCAATAATCAATTTTGGATCGATTCTTTCTATTTCACCAACAAAACCAAGATCAACTAATTTTTCTGTTTTTCCTTCTGTATCATAGATTGTTTCTGGAAGACGTTTTTTTGAAACTATTATATTTCCATCTTTACCTGTTAATCCTACTGCTTTTCCACCGTAGAGATTAATCATACTAACAACTTCTTGATTAACTTTACCAACCAAAACCATCTGTACAACTTCCATAGTAGCTTTATCAGTAACTCTTAGACCATTAACAAATTCTGATTTTAAGTTTAATTTATTTAAATAAGCAGTTATTTCTGGTCCGCCACCATGAACAATAACTGGATTTATACCAATATATTTTAAAAGAATAATATCATGCACTATATCCCTTTTTATAGACTCTTCCATTGTAGAGCCACCATATTTAATAACAAATGTCTTTGAACTAAAAGATTTTATATATGGCAATGACTCGATTAATACTTCTGCTTTTTGTATAAATTGTTGTATCATAATTCTCTCCTATGGGCTTTCGATTTTATGTAATAATAGCAATTTTTTTTATTTTTTTCCAATACTTTTTTTAATATTTTTATTTAAAATTAAATGAAATATAACAAAAGCAACTTTATATATATAAAATTAATCCTAATATTAAATTACTTGTAAAAAATAAAACCAATAGATGACAATTTTATTTTTTTTGAGTATAATTAGACCATGATAAGAAATTTAAAAATTGCATTATTTTTTGTTTTGACGATGTGGATCGTTTTTATAGTTGATATTGTTATTCCAATTGATTTTACTATTTTTGGAATAATTCCTCGTAAAATGGAAGGCTTAATTGGTATATTAGCAAGCCCTTTTTTACACGGAAGTATTGCTCATATTATTGCAAATACGATACCACTTTTTATTTTACTCCTCTTAGTTTTAACATTCTACAAAAAGAACTCCGTACCCGTGATAATTATAATAATAATTTTGGGTGGTTTTTTAGTTTGGCTTTTTGGTAGAAATGCTTACCATATTGGAGCAAGTGGACTTATTTATGGACTTGCAGGTTTTCTTTTTTCGAGTGGAATTTTTAGAAGAGATGTTAAATCAATTTTAATCTCAATTGCTATATTTTTGTTTTATGGTGGGCTTATTTATGGAATACTCCCTACTCAAAAAGGAGTCTCATGGGAAGGACATCTTTTTGGAGTGTTAGTTGGCGTTTTTTGTGGATATATTTTTAAAAAAGAAAAAGAATAGGATATTTTAAAGATGAAAAAAATTATTTTTGCTTTGTTTGTTTTTATGTTGTTTTTTAGTTGTAAATCTATTTCTCAAAAAATGGAAGAATCATTTAAACCATCTTTTATCAGTGCAAACATTGTACTTAAATTTATTTTTTATATTAGAGCAGAGACTATTGTACCAGACGCTTTTTTTGTTCAAAATCTTAATACTTTTAAAGTTTACCAGTTAAAAACTGACCCTGAAAATATTTTATACTACGACAATTTACCTCTTGGAGAATATAGATTTGCATATTGGACTGGAACGTATTCTGTTAATAAAACAAAAATTAAAATGTTTGGATATGCAAATTATAAATTTAGCATCACAGAGACTGGTTATTTTAATCTTGGTAATTTTAGATATAAATGTGATATTGACTCTTTAGTTGTTGCTCCAACACTTATAGAGGTTGTCCAAACTGCACGAAACGAACCAAAATTTCTTCATTACAGATCAATATTATTAAAAGAAGAAAGTCCTGTTGATAAAACAGAATTATATCCTACTTTCTTTTATGGATTTGCAGAAGATTTGGATAGGCATCAAGGAGAGACAGAAAGATACTTAAATAAAGCAATGGTTTTTGAAGAAAATTTAATTTATTCTTATTTAAAAGAAATAGATGAGTATTATAAGAAGAATGGGCTTGATTTTGCACTTATATTAATTGATAAATATCTAAATAAGACACAAAATATAAATTTTTTAGCAAAAAAAGCAAAAATATTCTATAAAGAACAAAAATTTTTGGAAGCAGAAAAATTATTTTTAGAATTACTAAAAAAAGACCCTAATTCGGGTGAATATTATAGTTATCTTGGTGAAAAATATTTTAAAGAAAATGATTTAGAAAAAGCAAGGATAAATTTATTTAGAGCAATTTCTCTAAGAACAAAAGATTCTTCAACTTACGATTTGTATGCTAGCATTCTTTTTAATGAAAATCATCTTGAAGCCGCAAAATTATTAAGTGATTATTCTTTAGAATTTGAAAAAGATAACTTAACATTCTTAAAAACAAATTTAAAAATATCAGAAAAACTTGGCGACAAAAAACAAATCGAAAAATTAACAAAAAAAATAGAAAGTTTACATAATTGATAGATTTTATGTTATTATTTAGGTAATTATGAAATTTGGATAATTATAGTTGGGGGAAATTGCCTGCAGAGAGGATTTGAAATATTAAATGATCTTAAATAATGAACTAAAAAATATTACTAACAATTTTCAAGTTGATTATTTTGGAGTTGCTGATATTTCAAATTATGAAAATGATCTTGCAAAATTTGGTGGAGAAATTGTTAAAGGTTATAAATTTGGTATCTCAATAGGTATAGTTTTACCAAATACAATAGTTGACAGCCTCAAAAATAGATTTGATAAAAATGTTTCCTCTCTTTATTTTACACATTCTTACCATATTATTAATGATAGATTAAATCTTATTTGTTCAATATTAAGTTCTTATTTAAATAACAAAGGTTATGATACATTACCGATCCCATCGGCAGAAAGAACTGATATTGAAAATGCAATTCCTACTGTTTCACATAAAATGATTGCAAATTTAGCAGGATTGGGTTGGATAGGAAAAAACTGTTTATTAATTACACCTGAACATGGACCAAGATTAAGATTGATTAGTTTATTAACAAATGCACCTTTAGAAATAACTGGCTCATTAATGAAACAAAGATGTAATAATTGTACTGAATGTGTTAAAATTTGTCCTGCAAATGCAATAGAAGGAATTAATTTTGAAATCGAAGATGAAAGAGAAAAAAGATTAAATTTTAAAAAATGTCATAATTATTTTGAAGAAATGAAAAAAGATTATTCAAGAAAACCAATTTGTGGTATGTGTTTATATATTTGTCCATATGGTAAAAAGAAAAAACAATATGCACATAGCGACATTTAACAAATCGTATGTGTTCGCTCAAACGTTACAGTCCCCACATTTTGGAGTTACATAAATAAAAATTATCGCTTTTAATTAGGTCAACTAAATGGAAATATAAAAAAAACTACAATTAAATCCATTAATGATTTCTTTTTTGTATTCAACAAAGCCAAATTTTTTGTACAATTTGTGGGCTGCGATTTGTTTATCAGAAGTTTCTAAAATTAATTTTTTGTAACCAAGTTCAATTGCTTTTTCTATCAATTTTTTTAATAACAAAGCACCAATTCCCTTGCCTTGATATTTAGAATTAGTTCTCATTCTTTTAATTTCAGCTACATCATTATCAATGTTTTTAAAAGCACCCATTGCTATTATTTTGTAATTTAATTCTGCGATTAAAAAAAAGCCTCTATTATTAAAATAATAATTTTGTATATCATCCAAATCATCTTCATCTTTGCCTGTATAAACACCAAGTGCCATCATTGTATTTTTGTGAAGTTCATATACTTGATTAAAATCATCTGGTTTGAATGGTCTAAAAATTAGATTTGATTCGTTTTGCATATAAAAGTCTTGTTTATTAGTTGTGTGATTTAAATAAGAATGGGGAGAGAGGGATTCGAACCCCCGAACTCAAAAGAGGACAGATTTACAGTCTGTTGCCTTTAACCACTCGGCAATCTCCCCATAAAAAAAATAGCTGGCTATGGGAATTGAACCCGCAACCTGCTGATTACAAGTCAGCTGCTCTGCCAATTGAGCTAAGCCAGCATTTATTGGATATACTATTTATATAAAAAAATTTTAATTATGTCAATATATTATTTTTCAGAAAATGAAATAAAATTTACTATTTCATATTTAGTAGCAAGTTCATCCGTTACTTTAGTTATTAATTCTTCATCATCTGGAAAAATATACTCATAATTCATAATTATATAAAATCCATTATTACCTTCAGAAAATATTGGTGAAAATAGACCTGCTTTTAAAATTCGATCTATTTCTTGTTCAGAAAAAACATTTTTTGTTTTTGCATTATTTTCTATTATCCCAATATCCATATTTGTTTTTTTATCATCATATTGTTTGAATGCTTCATCAAAAAATATATAGCCATCCATTATTTGTCTTGTTATATTTTGTACATTTTCTTTTAATTTTTGTTTTTTTTCTTTTGATAGCCCAGCGGTAGAAAAGAATATTTTATAAGACTTTGTAGTTTTTAAATAACCTTTGTAAGCAAGATACTTAATTTTGTGTAAATAAAGAGTGGACTTGTTAAAAAAATCTTCTAGACTACCATAAGGATCATTTTGTTTAAAATATAAATCTAAAGATTTTGGGTTATCTGGATTTATACTTCTTTTTTTAAAAAAATTTCTTGCATAATAAGTTGATTCTAAATCAGAAACTTTTAAATTTAGTTCTACACAAGCATTCAAATAAAGTAAATCAAAAACAATCTTAGTTATAATATTTGCGATTGAATAAGAATCCCATTGTTTAATAGATTTGTAACCAGCCATATAAACTTTTAAATCTAACATAGTAACATTGTAATCCCCTACTTTAGTAAGGACGGCATCATTACTCATATCATTAAAATTAATTGCAAATGTTAAAACATTAAAAACAATAAGAAAAAACAATATAAATTTTATTTTCATCTTTAAAAACCTCTTTAGATTGGATTAATTGACAATTTTAAGTGCCAATATATGTATATCAGAAAGTTTTGATTTTGTCAAAAACTTAATAAGAGTTATAGATTGTATGTTTATTGTGAATTTTAGAATTTAGGTTGATTTTTTTATAAATTTTGATTAGTATTACTATATACTTTCCTACTTGTAATAAAGTACTAAAATAGGAGAACTTGACAATGAAAAAAATATTTATTCTAGTATTACTACTTTCTTTTTCGGCTATGATAGGTTTTTCAGATGATATTTCAACAAACACATCAACTTCTTCAATGACAACTACCGAAGAAGGATTTGAACTTGTTTTATCAAAAGAAATTGGCAAGCAAATAACAGTTTATCTTTTAAATGGAGACACTTCTTTTTATGGTAAACTCATAAAAGTTTACAAAGATGGTATAGTAATTGAAAATTTCTTAAAAAAAGAGTTATTTTTTGTTAAAACCTCTATTGCTTTTGTAGAATTACGAAAATAACATTCTAACTCTATGGAAACTAGGGATAGATACCCCTCGTCTCCATAGTAATTTTTTGTATTTTATTGCTGTTCTATTTGTGATTTATTGACGATGCTACATCAACTTTAGTAACTTCAAGAGGCAATGGGTTTCCATAGTAATTTAGTGTTGATGCCCCACTAATTCTTCCTTTAAGAGTTCCGTTATCAGCCATGCCAATATTAACTGTACTTGCATCAGCAATATCAACTGTTGCATTATCAACTTTTGAATTTTTTAAGTTTAATGTACTTAAAGTATCAACTGTAATTGTTGCATTTCCAATATCACAAGAATTGTCTGTGCATGTACTTTTTGATTTTACATTAACAGTAAAATTTGGTATTACAAAGTTAGAAAAATCTACCTTACTCGCAGTATTAGCAGATATTTTTGTTAAAGAAGGCATAACAATAATGGCTTTTAATTCTGTTACATTTGTTATGTATTCTCCTTCTTTAATCCTAATTTTTAATAAAGTTCCATCTTGGATTACTTCTACACTATTAAATAAATTATCATCAACTCTAACTTTCACAGAAAAAGTATCGCCTCTTGTTATAGTTGCTTCAAAAGCGGTACTAATTTCTACATCTGTAAAATTAGTTATAGCATAACTTCTTTCTTCAACTTTACCAGAACCTTCAACAGAAGTTGGGCAGTTATAAAAAGTTAGTGTTATAAAAAACACAAATATTATCTTTAGAAAAAATTTCATTTACAATCCCTTATTATAATTAGATTTTATATAGATTATACCACAAAAATTATATATTTAATTGAAAAGAAAAATAATTACATATTATTTACACTTAGAATTTGAGAATATTTTTTAATATTCTTCCACCACTCTATCGTAATCAAAAAAGACATCAGAGTTGTTTTTTTCTAAAAATTCGATGATTTTTTGGGATTTTGTTATGCAGTGGTCTTTTTTTAAGCTAACAAATGTTAATCCAAGTATTGACGAGTTATAGAGATCAATATCGTCTACTTCAGCAACAGAGAGTTTAAAATGAGCAGCGAGTTTATTTTTCACACTGTTTACTATATTTCTTTTTTCTTTTATAGATGAAACAACATGAAATCTTAATTCAATTTTCATAATACAAACAAACATAGTTATTCTTCGATAATTAGCTTTCTATAATGTTCAGAAACTTTATTTTTTTCTTCGTCCAAAATTTCATCAAGGTTTTTTATGGATTGAAGATTATTTCTAACTTCTTTTGCCCATTCTATCTCATTTTTTATTTTACTTATAAAATGTGATAAAACAAGTTTTTCGCCCAATGAAGCACTTTTATCATCTTTTAATTCATCTTCTCTTTGTTGGTAGAATAAATAGATTCGTTCTGCTTCTCGTATGTATTTGTTAATACCAGCCTTTAACTCAGCCGAATTAGTATGATGACAATTAAAAAGAATATAATCAATTGGATGTGAAAGCAATGGCTTACCAGAAAATCGTTCATCAATGGACTTTCTTAACGCATCTTTGCCTAATTCTGTAATTTTTATGCCTTTTTTACCAACACCTTTTTTACCAAAACTCTGGTATGTTTCTATATACTTTTTTTCTTCAAGATGCCCCATTAAAAAATAAATACTCGAAAAAGAAAGTTCAAAATAATCTCTTAATCTTCTTTCTTCAATTAATTTTTCTATTATGTAAGAATAATTTAATCCATCTTCTATAAAAGAAAGAATGGTAAACTCAGAGTCTGTCATTCGCCTTCCTTTTTATTCAATAAATTATATATTTCTTTAAATGCCTCTTTTGAATAATTGGATAATTTTTGGTTTCTTAAAGTAAGTCTATTTTCTATTGCCGAAAGTTCTGCATAATTTCTAGATTCTTCTTTAAGGCTATAATTTCCCATTTTTTCTAAGAATTTTTGTAGTTTTGTGTTTAATATATTTTCATCTTTTCCAAGAACTTCTACTTCGAGGTATGAATCTTTTAAATCATTAAATTTTGAAATTTCTATTTTTATTTCTCCTACGGAAAACTCATAACTTTCTTTTTTGTTATAATAAAAAATCAAACTTGTTTCATTTAAAAAATTTAACACTCTCATAAAAACATCTTTATCAACTTCGTACTCGTACTCTGTATTTTGCTCAATCTTGTTTACAAGCATTTTCATCTTAAAAGTAATCATAAATTTTTCGTTATTTATAATTCGTAACCTAATAAACCTAAAGTCTTGAATAGGTAATTCAAATTCGCCAATGTCCTTTATCAAAAGAACATCTTTTTTTAAAAATTTTGGGTCTGGTAATTCTATCATCGACTCAAGACCAGAAAAATTATTGGCAAACCAAAAACCTGTTTTTGATTCAAAATCAAATTTACCAAAATCTCTTTTTAACTGCTCAAATAACTGTGAAAAATTTAAAACTATAAATTTCTTTTCCATTTCTAAAGCCATATTATTTTTTAGTACCTCTCGTAAAGTTTTTTAAATATGTTTTCCTAAAATCAGTAAACCAATCATTAATTGGCGGAGTTTTTTTGTTTTTGTCAAAATCAGGGTCAAATTTTTTTGCCATAACTTCATCCCTATTTAATAGTTCTAATTTATAAAAAATAGTTGTTTCCTTAAAGTTATGTTCTTTTTTCATACCTGTTACTTGATAGGCAATTTGACGAGGCGAAAGTTGTTCTTTTTTGTATCGAATACCATTTATATCAACAATATCGCCAAAATCTAGCGGAGCAGAAACTTGTTGCTTTTCACCTTCTGGAAAAATTATATAATATTCAAAAAATTCTCGCTCATAACCAAACATTTTTTTCTTTCTTTAAATAATAAATTATTCTATATATACTTAAAATGTTTTAAAAGGTCAATCTTTTTCTTAAAATGAAAGCTCATAAAAAGTTTTCTAATTAGGTTATAATTATTATTTTTTATGTCCTCATTTATACAGATTTGATAAACCCCACTATCTACCATGCTTTTAATTTTGTTCTTTTAATTTTATCTACTATGTTATTAATATAATACTAAATGTAAATTTTGTCAATGATAGGCAAATAAAAAAGCCCCTCGACAATCGAGAGGCTTGTAAAAAATTATTTTATAAATTTTATTAAAATACATTAACAGTTTAATTATAGCATTTAAATTAATTAATAAAAACTTCTTTCAAATCTATAACTAAATCATCTAAATATTTTACTTCAATTTTATCATCTGTTCCGTAAACTTCTGGTTTACCATATTCTCCATTCACTAGTTTAAAAATTTGAATTACTTTTTCATCTGGAAAAACTACCCAATATTCTTTTACTCCAGCTTTTTCATATAAATTAAACTTTATTTTTAAGTCTTTATGGGCAGTTGACTCTGAAATTATCTCAATAATTAAATCTGGGCTACCTAAACAGCCTGCATCATCAAGTTTGGATTGGTTACATACAACAACAATATCAGGTTGAACTACTGTATCTATCTTGTAATCGCTATCTTCTTTTGTTAAAGGTATTCTAACATCAAAAGGAGCATCATATACCTCACATGGTTTACCTTTTAAATAATTGGCAAATTGTCTAAAAATTTCACCTGATATTTTCTGATGCATTCTTCTTGGTGCTGCACTCATATTATAAATTACACCATTTATTATTTCACATCTAAAATCATCAGGAAAGTTTAAATAATCTTTGTAAGTGTATTTCTTATTTAAATTTAATGCTAATTCTGACATATTTTACTCCACTAATATTTAAAACCCTAAATAATTTTAACAATTTGATATTCTATTAAGAATTCTTTCCTTTGAAAGTTCATCAAAATCATTGCCATAAAATCGCAAAAATAACTCTTTTTTTATATCCTTTTGATCCTTAATGGTTGACAAAACAATCTTTCTTGCGGATTCAAACATAGAAAACCCCATTTTTAATCTTTCAATAGGAGTTTTTTTCATAATCATATTAAAATATATATCTTCAACAGTTTTATTGGCATCATTCATTTATTAACCTCGTTATAAATATTTTCAGTCAATTTTCTATCTCCTACAAGAATAGTATAATAAAAAATCCTCTTTTTAGCAAGTAGAAAATAAACTCCCCCTGCGTTACCAAAATTCATCATACAGTCTAATTTTATTAGATTCTACCATTATTAAAATATAGTCAAGTCAAATAAAAAAGCCACCCAATAAATGGGAGGCTATTATTTACCAAAAGTGTACAAATTGTAAATCCTATTATTTAAAGAATAAACTCACCTTTAATTGGTTTAAATATTTTTGGTCGATGATTTATAAAATCATTATAAAAATTAACAAAAATTATATATTTATCTAAGTCATTTATAGACAAAATAATATTTTTTCTCTTTTTAAAAGATTTATCATTATCAATAATATTAATCTCATCATTTTTCAAGATTTACCTCCAATAATATTTTCTCAAAATATTGATCCATATTCAATAAATCTGCATATTTTTTAATTCTATCATTATCTAGTGAAAAATTTTTCATAAGATATTTTATATCATTTCGATCTATTGCCTCTCTCTCTTTGTCATTTTTTATTGCTTGAAGTTTTAACCCTATTATATCTTCAGGCATTAGAATTTTTATATTAATACTATTTTCCAATATGGTCTTTTCTATTGTATTTTTAAGCATATTGAGACTAATTTCTCTTTTTGCAATTATTATGTCAATTTCTCCAAAGTCCTTAATAGGAGAAACAAATTGAAGTACATTATCAGAATAAAATAATAATTCATACCCATTTTCTAAAAAAATCTTTTTAATTTTATCAATATCTTTAATATTTATCAAAAAATCAAGGTCGGTCGTCGCTCTATCTATACCAAATAAGCCCATTGCGAAACCACCTATTAAACCATAATCAATCCGACTGTTATTTAATTCGTTGATAATTAATAAAAGAGTTTGTTTAAAATCCATTTACACCTCAATACTAGCATGGTTATACCAACTATTAACGAGTTTTAGCGATAGAAATATGCTCTGTCCCCATATATGAAAGGGACAGACCTAATTTAACTAATTTTTTTATATACTTAAACGCTTTTAAATGGTCAATATCTAATAAGAGTTTATATTACCCACAATTTGTTTCTTAAAAACGAATTATATACTGAAATGTTTCAGGTCTGTCTTAAATTCAGTGATAAACTTTTTTACAACTTCTTTTAAATAAACAAGTTGTAAAAGAACATTTCAGGTATATATTGACAATTTGGACAATTCTCAGTATAACCAAAATCAATTAATACTTGGTATAATATTAATGTTTTTAAAATCAAAAGTCAAGGAAGAAAAAATAAAAAAGCCCCCCAATAAATGGGAGGCTTAATTAGGAAATTATTAATTTTTATTCTTCGTCTTCAAGGTACACTATATCATAATTACTACTACCATATGCAATAGCTACTTTACCTTTTGTTCCACCCCATGCAGCTATACCTGTTGATACAGCAAGAATACTTGTTCGTTTATCAAGAACGGCTGAATTTGCAGCGGCAATACCATATTCCCAATCAGATTTAACTGTATCATAATAAGCATATTTTAAACCATAGAATGTACCAATACCACCACTTGTTAAGTATGATATATATGGAGTTGTTCCTACAACATAAATATCTGCCCAAGAACCAACAGCACCATTACTATCAATCACAGTAGAATAATCAAATGTATAAGTTCCATCTCCATCAATATTTGGGGCATGTAAGTATATCAAATCCCCGGTATCAATCTTATAACATACAACATACAAATCACCATTACTATCTATCTTCATACTTACATTAGTTCCAGCATAATTTTTATTAGGATCATCGGTTCTAAATACATCTGATTTTGTCCATTCAGATGAGTTATCTGGTCTTGTTACAGTTGGGTTTCCATTAGCTCTTGCTATCTTTAATTTAGAATTTGTTGTATCGTAATATATGATAACAGGTCTTGGAGTAGCAACATCAGCTCCCATTTTATCATCTATCTGTATATCAGACCAAACACCTACATCATCTCCCGTAGTAGTTGGTGGAGCAGTAGTATCCTCAACTCCATCAACAACTATTGCTCCATTAGTTCTATTGGCAGTAGGGTTTTCAGCAGTAAAAGTTTCTGTTGTATTTGTAGTAACACCATATTTTAATGTCTTACTATGAGCATCATAATAGCTTACATAGTTATAATCATTATTTACGGTTATTCTTGGATTTTGAAATTGATACAACTGTTCATCCATACCGTCAGAATAATTAGGAGCAGTACCAGAACCATTTCCTAAATGCTCTATATATCCAGTACCTCCATTAGAATCATAGCTTACAAGATAACCCCATGTAGCATTATCATTTGCGTATTCATTTTGTAAATAAACAACATGGACATCGCCATTAGTATCTACTGCTATATCAGTATACTCAGGAGGGTCATAAGAAGTTCTTATAGTAGTTCTTCCACTTGTAGAACCATAATATACCTGAGCAGACGCATAATAAGACCATGAAGCTGATAATGCATTATTAGAAGGATTCATATCCATAGCAGGATGTACTGGGTTTAAACTATTATTAAAACTTGTACCAGTCTTCCATACATGAACATATCTATCATCGTTCCATAACTCAGAGCCTTGTGTAAATACACTACTTTCTTGGTTTGTTGCATTTGTATTAAGATTTACATTGTTTATAGTTTCAATACCATTTACCATAACTCTTACATATCCAGAGTGAGTTATCGTAGCAAGGCTTACACTTCCTAATGCTGTATATGTAGCATTTGCAATATAATCAGCAATTGTTACTTCATCCTGAGCAGACCCTGCTGTATTGTAAACTCTTAACCAGCTTGTGCCATTTTCTGCAAGGTTATACCCATTGACTGTTAAATCAGTTTCACCTTCTCTTACTATGTATTTACCATACTTGGTTCTCATTGTGTTAGCAGCTCCAACAGACCTTACAATAGACGAAATATAAGGAACAACATCAACTGTTTTTCTTACCCATTTTTGATAACTACTATTTGGAGAACTATAAGTTAAGCTTGGTTCAGAGCCAGGTATATCTTCGTTTCTATCTACTTCACTTGAAGTAGAAGCATCACCTGCAAGAGATTCGTTACCAGCCATATCATAAGTTCTAAACTCAATATTCTTTGTTAATCCAACTACGCCTGTTAGGTTAGCTGTATTAAAGTCAAGTTTTAAGTAGATATAATCTTTGTTTGCTGTCAAGTCTTGGCTAACAATAGAAGCACTAAAGTAATTTAAATCTCCTATTACACCTCTAGTTGCAGGTGTTCCCCATACTCCAGTTGATGGGTCTCTTGATATAAGGTTAAACCAACCATTATCACCGTTACCAAAATTGTAATCAGCCATTCTAACCTGAACATTATTTAACAAGTAGTTATCCCAAACTTTAACATACATTGTTATAACACCAGACACATCATCATCATTCGTCGTAATACCATTAGAATTCAACGACGTATCAATATGCCCCTTGTTAGTTGATGTACCATAACCATTAAAATCACTATTTTTCATATTTAGTAACCAAATATGAGGTTTTTGGTTATCTACAACAAAGTATTTATTTAAGTCAATCTCTAATGCTCCACCTTGTTGGAAAATATTAGCTCTATATCTATAATCTCCATCACCCAATCCATTTGCAGGATAAGTACTTGATTGACCTACTTGATAAGGAGCAGAAGCATCTGCCGATGGATTAAATACTTGATTTGTCTCTGCAACACCAGTACCATTTTGTAAAGTACCACCAATATAAACACTTGAGCTTGATATAGCGTCATTTGCATCACTTATTTGGTTTGCAAATGTTAAGTTTCCTCTTACTAAATAGAATGAGTTACCTATTATAGTAGAATAGAAACCAGCGAAAGTGCTATAAGTCATCTGAGTTGCAACTCCATCAGTATCAGTTACACTAAAGCTATCAAATTGAGGTGGATTTGGATCTCTTGAGATATTCCTTGTTATTACAGTAGAGTTTTTAGCCTTATCTGTAAATGTAATCCTTACTGCATCAAAATTAACTGGACCTGTTGTATCCCATATTTGCTGCCAGTTACTCAATCCATCTGGGCTTGTGTACCAAATATATGGAGCACCAACTGGAGAGCCAGTAAACATTATTTCTATCTTAATAGAGTTAGTTTGGAATCCACCAGTATCACTACCTGTACCAAAAATCTTAAACGAACCAGCAACAGCCAACGCTTCTGTTGGTTGTGTTACTGTTAATGTAGGTGAAGTATTATCAACATATATATATTGATTTCTTATTGTTGTAACACCAGTAACATCTCTCACCTCTATTACCATTAAGTAATTACCCGGAGTCCCTCCATTTATAGAAGATGTTGCTTGTGGAGAAAGCTTCCAATATACAGAACTTGAATTTGCTGTTGGCAATGCTTGTGGAGTAGTTAAACCTGCATCACTATAAGTATTAATCTCAACAGTTCCATCACTTTCTGTAGAATAAGTATTGTATGTTGATAAACCATCATTACTCTTTACATAAACTCTAACTCTTTCAATACCTGGTAAAGTATCGCCTGGTTTACTATCAGCAACAACGCCATCAAGATTTAAGTTACCTGATACCCAGATTCTACCTGAAGTAGTTTGATCTGAGAGGGCAAATTTTTCACCAGAAGTCATTGGACCATAATAGATATTTGAAGTACCAACTACAGCTGGAAATTCTGAGAACTCGAGTTCTGTAAATGTTTTGTAAGTGTTACCAGCATTATCTGTAACTTCAAGACAGATAAGTTTTCTACCATCTGATGGATATTGAGCATATTTTGTATTAATATCGCCATACATATCTGTTACTCTCCAGTTTTGAGGAGTGTACATATTAGCTTTTAATAGATAATCTGGTTGAATATCAGTTCCACCTGTTGGTAATATTGTTGATATATCATTTGGAATACTTACCTTAACTGTACGAGTTGGATTATTCAAATTAACTGTAATAGTTCCAGAGCCATCACCATAAGTAGGGCTATCAGCTGTCCCTTGATTATCCCAGATGTAAAGTTTTGCATATCTTACACCACTTGCAGCATCATCTGCATTTCCACCAAAATAACTATTTGTAATACTAAAATTTTGATGGTCAGATGGGTCTGCTGTTCCCCACGCTACAAAAGAGCCAGTAGGTGCTGTGTTATCAAATGTCATTTGCATACTTGATTCAGAAAAATATGCTGTTGGTAAATTATTATCAGTTATTCTAACCTTAACTATCTGTGAAGTACCAAGTATAGAAGTATCTAAATCAATATAAAACCATGTATATCCATCGCCACCTTGATTATCTACCTTAGCATACTTAGAAGTATCTTGATTTGCTAAAATAGTTCCATTCCAGTTAAATGCAGTAGTCCATGTAGAACCACCATTTGTAGAATATTCTACTTTTCTAATATCACCACCAGAGTTAGGGTCTTTTGCTTTAAATATCATTCTAAAATAATTTGCTCTTGTACTATCAGAAGCTTCGGTATTAAATATACTAAGTGTGCTTTCGTTAAAATCAGCATAAGTTACTGCAGGAGTTTCTGGAATTCCATCATTATTACTATCATCGTTTGCTACTTGATTTTCCCATCCATAGAAGTATCTCAAGTCATAATGGCTTTGAGTCGTATCTGAGCTTGGATAGTTACCATTATATTTTAAGTACATGTGGTTATTTGTAGTATCATTATCCCAGTAAATATCATCTCTAACATTAGATATTACAGTACCAAAAGAGTCATTTGCTCTTTGTTTTTGAGTTATTGATTCATCGTATCTTTGGTCATTATCTGGATCAAGAGTAGAAGGCCACATAATATCAATTACAGGAATTTCATTAGATACTATAAAGTATGAAGTTGCACCTGATTCCACTCTACCATTTATGTCTCTAACCTCTGTTGTGAGTTTATAGTATTGGCTTGCTGTACATATAGCTAAACCACTCTTTGTATATGACCAGTTTGCTGTTCCGAGTGCAGTTGTAAGGTTATCAATTGTCGAATTAACTGAATGTCCACCACCAGTATAATCCATTAACTGTAAAGTAAATCTTACTCTATCAACACCGTCATCATCACTACCAGTACCCATCAATAAGAAGTCTTGACCATATTTATTCATACTTGCAACATCAAGCCAAGGAGTTACTTGACTTCCAGAGTATGCAGGTTGTGTTATTAATGCCTGTGGTTTATCAAGGTCTTGATCTAATGAATATGTATTTGTTGCTGATTGAATATTGCCAACATTATCCACAGCATAAATATAGAAATTATAAGATGCAATAGAGCCTGTTGGTTTTACTATTAGTGTATCAAAATTATGTGTCCAACTTGTAGAAGGAGACACTATTTTATAGAAAGAATCTTTTATTAAAGTACCAGTAATAACTCCTCCATTATCTGTTGCAGATGTTCTTGTTTCTAAATCAGCCTCTGTTGAGATTGAACCAGTTGGAGTAGTCTCATAATAGCTTATATATAAAGCCTTAACTGTTGACCAGTCACTATCAGTACCAGAGAATTTCTGAACTCCATTTATAGTACTTGGAGCAGTAGGAGATGATATAGTTACTGAAGGAGGATTATTATCGCCTCTAAAATATGTTGTAACATGTTGAGAATACCCAGAATTATCATTTTCACTATAAACTTCAACTTTAACATCATGTACTGTTGCATCTACATAAGTAGTTGTATCAACATCAAATGTTGTATCACCTTCACTATAAGGACTTCCTATTGTCACAAATTGCCATCCAGAGTCTTGTCCTGCTCCTTTAGTAGAAGTAATTCTATAATGAACTTTTATAACATTATAAGAACCACCACCTGTTGAGTGAACATTAACTACCATTGTTCCCTTTTGAGTCACAGATGGATCAGGGCTTGTTATTTGAGATACAGGAGAAGTAGAAGTTGACTGACTATAATTTCTTGTTATATTTGCAGCTTGAACAACATTATTCATATCAACAGTTCTTATATAAACTGTATATGAACCTACCCCAGATGGAGTTATCAATTGCCATGAATATGTAGCTGGGTTTGAGCTTGATAAGTCGATCAAACCACCTTTATGTACAGAATTTTCTACTGTTGAAGGCCAATCTGTATAAAGTGCAGGTGCTGCATCGCTTCCTATATACCAGTAGATATATTTTAAACCATCGTCATCTGTTGCACTACCTGATGCCACAGAACCTGGGAATGTATTTTGACCATTTGTAGGAACATTAACTATTGATGTTGGTTTGTCTGCATTTTGATCTATACCAAATGGTCTATATGCCCAACTTACCTTACCAACATTGTCAACTGCTGCTACATATAATTTATAAGTACCATCAGCTACTTTTGTTGTATCAAAGCTATATGTCCAAGATGGTTGACTAAATGTTACTTTATGCCAATGTTTAGTTGTAGTAGAAACATTGGATAAGCTTGTATCAGAATCAGCCAAAAGTTCTGCCTCTGTATCAAAATCGTTTGTCATATCAGGATCACTACTAAAGTATCCGTAGTACAAAGTTTTTACTCCAGCCCAGTCATCAGAAACAGAGCCAAGTATTGACCATGTTCCATTTAAACCACTTGCCCCCCAAGATGGATTTGATATAGAAACTGTTGGTTTTGTATCATCACCTTTAAGGTTAATTGGTACTATAGTTGAAGTTTTTGCTGTTGGTATAGCATCATTTTCACATCTAACTTGAACTAAAAGATCATGGTTAGAAGCATCAACATAGCCATCTATATTAAATGTATGTGTATGACCTGTTACAGTTTGAGCATCAACAGCATAATCAACCCACGCATCAGAACCAACTTTATATGAAATTTTCTTTACCTTGTCTATATCTCCACCACTTGCATTTACAGTTATTGTAACATTACCAGTTCTAGTATCTATTATAGAAGGGCTTGTCAAACTTGTAGGACTTGTTACAGTTACAGTTGGTACATCGGTTGTTAATTGTTTGTATGATACTGTTGTAACTAAAGATGATGCTACATCATATTTATCTACTATCCACATACTAATCTTATATGAGCCAACCCCTGATGGTGTTGTAAATTGCCATGAGTATGATGCTGGATTAGTTCCTGATAAGTCTATTCTACCTGTTGTTGCATTTAAACTATAAAGAGTTCCAGTTGTCCATGTGTTATAGTCTGCTGTTGGGTCACCTGTACCTGCACCACCACCAAAATTCATTCCAGCATCTACTTTTCCAACAAACCAGTAGATATATTTTATTCCATCATCATCTATTGAACTACCTGATGCTATTGAAGATGGACTTACTCTACTTGCAGATGCAGGAGAAAGTATTGTTACTGTTGGCTTATCTGCATCTTGGTTTATGTTTACAGTCTTATAAATAGAAGAATTAACCATTCCAAGATTATCTACTGCAACTACATACAACTTATAATTTGTCTTTGTTGTAGCTGTTATCTTAGAAGTATTATAACTATAAGTCCATGAATATTGGTTAGTAAATGGTACTTTATGCCAAGATTTTGTTACCATTATATCAGTTGTTAAATCAGTACTTGCACTTGCCTCAAGTTCTGCTTCTGTATCATAATCTGTCATAGTTGGGTCAGCTGCAAAATAACCATAATACAATGTCTTAACGCCAGCCAAGTCATCAGATACTGTTCCTCTTACTGTCCACCATTTATTCAAATCAGTAGCATTATTAGCAGGAGAATCTATTGCTAATGTTGGAACAGTGTCATCACCTTGTATAGTAGTTGATACTATTGTTGAGGTTTTTAATGCTTCATTATCACATTTAACTTCAACTAATACATCGTGAGTTGTACCATCAACTAATGGATTTATGTCAAATGTATAACTATCTGTTCGAGGTGAAGCATCCACTACATCATGTTCTACCCATGACCCAGAATTAATTCTATAATAAACCTTAGTTACTTTATCTATATCACCACCAATTGAGTTTGTATTTATAACTACATTACCATAATACTTTGTCCCTGAAGACCTATCTGCTGTTATACTTGTTATACTTACAGTTGGAACATCTGTTGAGAATTGTTTAAATGCTAATGACACATTTACATCATTTGGCTTACCATACATATCTACTACTCTTGTATAGACAGTATATGAGCCAACCCCTGATGGAGTTGTCAATTGCCATGAATATGATGTCGCATTTCCAGCATCTATTCTTCCACCTTTATGTGCTGCAGTTTCCACTGTACTTGACCAATCTGTGTACAACGCAGGAAGTGAAGCATCATTACATACATAATAGTAAACATATTGAACTCCATCGTCATCTGTTGCATCTCCACTTACTATCGAAAGTGGGCTTACTCTACTATTTGTAGCAGGTGACAATATTCTTACATGTGGTTTATCATAATCTTGATTTATATCAAATGCTCTACTTGTATATTGACGATTTCCTACATTATCTACTGCTACAACATAGAGGTTATATGGATTTTTTGGATTGCCAGTAGAATTTGTTATTACGGTTGTATCAAAAGTATGACTCCACGCTGCTGTTGCTGATGAAAGTTGATACCATCTGTTTATTGTCGGAGTTCCTGATGGATTTAAACTTGCCTCAGTTGTATAAGTTCCGTCCATTGTTCCATTTGTCATATTTGCAAAATATCCAACATATATTGCTTTTGCACCAGACCAGTCATCTGACACTGTCCCTGCTATTGACCAGTTACCATTTAAACCAGCATTTGCAGCAGGAGATGTTATTGCTACTGTTGGTTTTGTATTATCACCTTTTATTGTAATTGAGGTAACCTGCGATGTCTTTGCTACTGCATTCTCACAATACACACTAACTGTTACATCATGTACTGTACTTGATACATAGCTATTTATATTGAATGTAAATGTATAAGCATTAACTGTATTTGCAGCTGTAAAATCAGTTTTTTCTGTATAACTTCCGTCTGCTAATACAGTTGATTCTACCTTATAGAATATTTTTGTTACATTATCTATCGAGCCACCGTTTGCATTTACTTTTACTGTTACTGTGCCATTATAGTTTGTTGTTGTATCTGGGAAGCTACTAACAAACTCAATCGCTGGGATATCGCTTGCCTTTTGAACATAATCTCTTGTTATATTTGCAACTGGCACTTTGTTTTTCATATCCATTGGTTTTATATGAATCCTATAATTACCAGAGCCAGTTGGAGTAATAATATCTGTCGGTTGGAAAGCATAAGTTTTTGGTTTTGTGCTAGTTAAATCAATAACACCACCTTTTGCATTTGCTGTATTATATGTACTCCAAGTTGCTTGGTCAGATGGGGCATTACCCACTCCATTACCAAAATCAACATCTGATTTACCAACAAACCAATAAACATATTGCAACCCGTCATTGTCTTTACCGCCTAATAAGTTACTAACATCGTCATCATTTGCACTACCACTTACAACAGATGATGGGAATACAATAGCTGCATTTGAAGGTGTAGAAATAGACGCGTCTGGTCTATCATAATTTTGATTTATATCAAATGCTCTGCTTGTATAGCTAAGATTTCCTACATTATCAACCAACACAAGGTATAAATTATGTGGATTTGCTACTGTACTTGTTATTACGGTTGTATCAAATGTAACATCTGCTGATGCAGAAACACTTGCAAGTTTAAACCATTTACCCAATGTTAAAGAAGTAGAGCTATTAGCAATAACAGAAGCTTCTGTTGTGTAGCTTGTATCCATTGTTCCATTTGTCATACCCGCAAAGTATCCAATATATGCTGACTTGAGACCAGACCAGTCATCAGATACGACACGAGTTAGAGTTGTTATACCATTCAATCCAGCCAAAGCGTTAGGGAATGTAATGTTTATTGTTGGTTTTACATTATCAGCATTGATTGTAGTCTTCATGTGTAAAGAAGTTTCGGCATTACTATTTATAGTCCATACTTCAATATCTATGCTATGAACAGAAGAGTCTGTATAAGATGCTGAGTTGAATGTAAAAGTTTTATTAATACTACCTTGTCCTGCTGTAAAATCAGCTGGTGCTGATAATGTTACAATACCAGAATCCAATTTAGTAGATTTTATTTGATATTTAATTTGGCTAACTGTCTTTGTTCCACCACCAGAAGTGTCAACATCTACTGTTACAGTTCCAGTATGTGTAATACTTGCATTAGGAGCATTGATCTGTATTGTAGGAGAGTCAGATGTTTGTTGAGCATAATTAACTGAAGTGGTTGAAGTTGCTGGTTTTCCATTAATATCTTCTGGAACTAATCTCATTCTAAACGAGCCAACGCCTTTTGGTGTTCTAAAATTCCATGATACTGTCTTACCAGAAACTGATAATCTACCAGATTTTTCAGTATCAGTACTTTGATCATTATCTATACCACCCCATGTCTTATAATCAGATGTTGGATCTGTGAGACCAATATAATAGTAAATATATTGCACTCCATCGTCATCTGTTGCACTACCTGATGCAACAGAGTAAGGCAATAATGTTGAATTATTAGTTGGAGTTGATACACTTATAGAAGGTCTATCCAACGCTTGATTGATGGTTACACTCTTATTGATATGAGTAACATTACCTACATTATCAATACTTGCAACATATAATGTATAAGCATGACTTGATTCATCACTATAAATTTTAGTTGTATCAAATGTAACATCATAAGCTGCATTTATAGCAGTAATTTTAAACCATTTATTTAAAGTTAAACCTGCAGTTGATGCAGTATTTAACTCTGTTTCAGTGTCATAATCTGTTGTATTTATTGCACCATTAAAATATCCAATATACATTGATTTAACACCAGAGAAATTATCACTAATACCACCTGTTATATGTTCAACGCCATTTAAGCCAGCATTAGTTGCAGGTGCAGAGATACTAAATGTAGGAGATGTGTTATCTGCTTTAAAACTAACAGAACTAATATTAGACACAATGCTATTATCATTTGTACATCTTACTTCTACTTTAACATCAGAATCTGTTGAGCTTGTGTAAGTAACTGTATTTATTGGTAGAATATAATTTACTGTCTTACCAACTGTAAATCCAGTTATATCTGTCCAGCTACCATTATCTACTCTATATTCAATTTTATTTATGCTGTAAGGACCACCGCCATAAGCTGCTATGTTGACGTTAACGCTTCCTTTATAAGTTGTGGATTGGTCTATTCCTGTCAAAGTAGCAGTTGGTGTTGTAGAAGCATATTGTTGATAGTTTCTTGTTATAACAGAAGATGATGGTTTATTATTTTTATCAACAACCATTACGCTTATCTTATAATCTCCGTCGCCAGATGGAGTTGTGAAATTTAATGATGTTATCTTTGGATTGCTTGCACTAAGATCAATTATTCCACCTTTAGAGTTAGCATCACTAAATGTATCCCATGTTGTATAATCTGTTGGAGCAATACCTACTCCATTTCCAAAATCAACATCTGTTTTACCAACGAACCAATATATTATTTTAATTCCATCATCATCACTTGCATCACCGCTACCATTTGAATTTGGAGATATTATTCCATTGATAGCAGGAGATGTAATCGCAGCAGTTGGTCTATCAAGTGCTTGATTTATATTATAATTTAATTTTCCATAACCAACATTGCCAGTATTGTCAACTGTTGCCACATAAAAATTGTATGAATGACTTGTCTCATCGTTATATATAAGTGTAGTATCAAAACCATGTGACCATGCAGCAGATACTTGACTAAGTTTATACCATTTACCATTAGTTGGAACAGTAGAAGTTGCATTATTTAAGGAAGATTCTTTCGTATATGTGGTATTCATAATAGTATCTGTCATGGAGGTAAAATAGCCAACATAAATTGATTTGATTCCTGCCCAGTCATCAGTTACTTCACCTGCAATATCCCACATTCCATTAATACCTGTACCTAAAGAAGGACTTAATATTTTCACAGTAGGGGACACAATGTCTGATTTTAGAGAAATAGTTTGTATCTGCGAAATTTTATTTACTTCATTTGAACAACTAACAAAAACTTTAACATCATGTACGTTTACATTTACAAAATTTTGTAAGTTAAGAGCTATTTTATAATTATTAATTACTACAGCTGGGGTTAATGAAGGAGATACTATATCGTGAGTTGTATCATCTTGTTTTAGAGTTGACCATACTCTATAAGAAATTTTTGTTACTTTATCTATTGAGCCACCAGTTAAACTAACATCTATTGTTACATCCTTATTGTATGTAATAGAAGTATCAGGACCATTAATAACAATTTCTGGTTTATCTGTGAGTTTTTGAGTATAATTTCTTGTTGCACTAGTTTTTTGTACTTTATTTCCAATATCAATTACTTTAGTATGAACTTTGTAATAACCAGAGCCAGAAGGAGAATCTATTTTCCAAGAAGATGATTTTGGACTTCCAGTAAAAGTAAATATACCAGCACTTGCATTTACACCAGTATAAGTATTCCATGTTGTATAATCTGCTGTTGGATCACCTGTATTTACACCACCACCAAAATTTAATGCAGGGTCAATTTTTCCAACGAACCAATATAAAGCTTTTAAGCCATCATCATCACTCGCATCGCCACTTATAAGAGTTGAAGGCAATGTTATATCTCCATTAGTAGCAGGAACAGATATAATAGATGAAGGAATATCCAAATCTTGATCTATATTATATTGTTTGCTTGTAAAACCAACATTTCCAACCTTATCAACTGTTGCTATATATAAAGAATAAGGATTTACCTTTGTTGAAGTAATTACAGTTGAATCAAAAGTAACATCCATTGCAGCTTTTGGATTATCTATTTTTATCCATTTGCCTAATGTTGGATTAGTAGCTGTATTTGTATCTAAAGCAGTTTCTGTTGTATAAGTGCCTGCCATATCTGGAGCAGATGCAAAATAACCAACATACAATGATTTTACACCAGCCCAATCATCATTTAACAAAGAAGTAATTGCCATTTTTCCATTTAAACCAGCATTTGCATTTGGATAAGTAATTGATAATGTTGGATTTGAATGGTCAGCTTTTATATTTATAAAAGATTCTTGGGATTCTTCATCAATAGAGTTTTTACATTTAATAGTTATTTTAACATCATGAATAGTTGCACTTACATAATTATTAACATCAAAAGTATATGAATGAGTAACTTTAGTATCATTTGAAACATCAGTTCTTTCAATCCAACCACTATCCCATTTTGTATTTGTAGGAATGTCTTTAATCTTATCCGATTGAATTCTATAAAGAACGCTATTCATAAGTTTGCCTTGTCCAGCATTAAGACTAACTTTTATAGTAACATTGTTATTATGAGTAGCTTGTATATCTGGAGAATCTATACTTTCTACCTTTGGAGGTTCAACAGTCTTTTGAGTAAATTTATAGCCTTTTTCACTAAAAGTTTTAGTTGAAGGTCTTTCTAATAAAGAAACACCAAACTTATCAACTGGATTTATATATAATTTATAATCACCTATACCACTTGAAGTCTTTAAACTCCATGGATAAAGTAGAGGATCGGCAGTTAAGTCCATAACACCAGCAGCATAATTAGGATTTTTAATAACAATGAGTCCTGTTACAGGGTCTCTCTCCCAACCATAAACACCCCATTGTGTATAATCTGTTGTAGGGTCATTCTTACCTAGATACCAATAAATTTTATCTATACCATCATCATCCCATACCTTACCAGACGCAACAGTATCAGTTAATGTAACACTTTCTGGAGATGTAACCTCTCCATTTGGATAGTCTGTACTTTGTAGAACATAAACATATCCCTTGCCTTGCTTCCAATCTTGACCAGCTTGATCTTTTGTTACGATTTCTACATAACAAGCAGTATTATCTAATACATTGTTATTTAATTTTAGACTAGTTGTATCAATTCTAAATGTCCATGTAGAAGTATTACCTTTAGCTTTATCTGTACTTAAATCGCCATTTATTATGTCTGTATATATTATATTTTTTCTTTGAGAATCATAAATATTCAAAGTAACAGATTTATCTGGAGGATAGACAGCCTTTGTATAACCAGCAATTTCCATTTTTTTATTAAAATAATATTTTAAATTATCAAATTTATCAGAAGTGTTATCTACTTTAGTAAAGAAACTTATATCCTTTGGACTTCCCACAAATTTTTGATTTGCAGGTAAATTTTCTTCTATTGGAGAAGTAAGATTTGCAATAGACATATCTTTTGTAACACCAAGCAATATTCTTGTATTAGCAAAGTTTTCTCTTGCATCAAACGCATAAACATCAAGTGTTTTAAAACCATCCTCGTTGTTAAAGTCATTTGTCAAATCAAAGGTTCTTGCCCATGACTTATTTCCCTCACCACCGTTTAGAGAAGCATTCCATTCTCTTGAAACATATTCAACACCGTTGCTATCTTTTTTGATTTCTCTAATTTTGACATTAGATACATCTATATTATCATTTGCATTACCCGATAAGCTGAAGCTCGGTTTCTCCCATTGCCCGTTAAGGTGGGAGGTAATTACTACCGAAGGTCTTTCAGTGTCAACCTCTGGTCCTACCCCAAAAAATGGATTTTGATTACATCCAAACATTACTCCAAAAAGTAATACCACCGAAAAAATCGCTAAAATTATATAAAAGGCTCTCTTGTTACTCATAGCCTAACTCCTTCCCTAAATTATATATAAATTAAATTAATATAGTTCTCCAAATTTAAATTTATCACTTTTTTAAAAAAAGACAATCAAAATAATAAAATTTTTATAGTTTTTTTATTTTATATTATTTTTACTATAAAAAAATACAAATATATGATATTACCGACAATTGAATCAAATATCAGTATGTATCTTAAAATGTTTTGGAATTGTTTAATGTATGTATAAAAATCAAATCTATTTATTATTAAAAAAGATTTATATTTTTAAAACATTTATAAGTATATATCGGACATATTTATATATTTTTTCTAGCTTATGTATAAAAAAATTAAAATAATTAGTATTTATTATTAATTATAGAGATTTGATTTAAACAACCTCTATTAAACCACAATTTTTTTAATCGAGGATAAAATATCTAAGAGTTTACAAGTGGCTATATTTATTATAGCATAAATATACAATTTGTATATTATTTTTTATAAAAAATTATTTTTTATAAAAAGTTTAAATTACAGCATATAATCAGACCTGACAGGTTTTGAAACCCTGTCAGGTCTAAAATAATCACAACCCATATTTCGCTAAAATCGTCTTTAATGTGCCATCTTTTTTCATTTCTTTTAAGATTTCGTCGTATTTTTTTATAATTTCTGCTAAATTTGGATAATTTGATTTTTTTACGAATGTATTGTAATATGGTTTTGATTTAATAGGTTTTGGAAGATAAGTTATTTTATCCAAAAAACCACCTCTTTTAGCTTCATAAAGTGTTGCTTGTGTATTTAATGGCATCAAATCTATTCTTTTTGCAAGAAGTTTATCCATCTGAAGTTCATTTTTTGTAATTACATCTAAAGTTAATATTCCATCATCATAAGCTTTCCAAAATTCATCAGAATACGAAAATCCTTTTGTTGCTCCAATTTTAACACCTTTTAAATCATTAAATGCTTCAAACTTATATTTGCCAGCATCTTCTTTTCTAAGAAAAAAATTCCACGAAAAGTCAATATGTGATTCTTTAGCATAAATTAAATAAACTTCTCTTTCTGGCTTTTTTGAATATGTCAAAACTAAGTCATAAGAAGGTTTATCAGATTGCCAATTAAATTCCATCCTTGCAGAAGATGCTTCCAATATTATTTTATAAGGAATATTTAGTTTTTTCATTATATATGTTATAATATCAATATCAAGCCCTACCATATTACCTTTTTCATCTATCCACCTATTAGGTTCTTCAGGAATTCCTACAATAACAAAATCTCTGGCATTAAGATTAATAGATACCATAATAAAAATAAAAAACGCAATAATTGTTAATCTCATAAATTTACCTCCATGACAAATTATAGAATAATTAGAATTTATATTCTCTAAGATAAAAAGAAATATATACTTTATATAAATTTGATTTACTACTTAAAATAATTTTAATAATTTTTTCTAATAGGATTTTATAAAATACAATAAATTTTGGGTTAATATTAATATAATATATCTGTTTAGTTTATTTTTGTAAATAGAATTTATAAAATATTTAGATATTAAAAGAAATATCATATTTTCTTACATTCTTTACTTAAAATAAAGCTTTTTTGAAAATAACTTATATATTTATCACTATTAGATAAATATAAGAAATAATATACTATTTTGTTTATTTATGATGTAATACCTAACGAACTCTAATATGGTAAATAAATTTTATTAAAAATTAGAAACTTTTTTTGTAAATAATTAGAATTCCATCCAAATTAGCATAATTTAAAAAAAAGATTGACCATTTAACACATTTTAAGTATATAATATAATTTAATATAGACAAAGATAATAGTAATTGTTAAATTAAAAAATAGGATTTTTATTTGGAAAAGATTAAAATAGCAATAATAAATGGTGAAGTTTTCATAAATAAAAGATTCAGAAAAGTTCAGATATTAATAGAAGACAAAAAAATTAAAAGAGTTATTTATAGAAAATTAAACGAAGACGATTTAAAAGGATATTTTTTGATTGATGCTCAGGATTCTTATGTAAGTGCTGGTTTTATTGATCCTCATGTACATTTTAGATGCCCTGGTCAAGAACATAAAGAAGATTGGAATACTGGAACTCGAGCTGCTATAAAAGGTGGGTTCACTTTTGTTATGGATATGCCTAATAATATCCCATCAGCAACAAATTATAATATTTTATATCAAAAGAATAATCTTGCCAAATTAACAAATATAAATTATGGGTTTTATCTTGGACTTTCTGATACAAATTCGGGAAATATAAAAAAAATATTTAATTTTTGTAAGAAAAAAGTTCCTCTTTATGGAATAAAAGTTTTTCTTGGCTCTTCAACAGGTGATTTACTCGTAAAAAACGAGCAATCAATAAAATATTCTTTAAATACTGGAGAAATTAACTTATTTCACTGTGAGGATGAGAATACTTTAGCAAGATATAAACATATTCAATATAATTCGGTATCTGACCACAATGCAATTAGACCCCCTGAGTCAGAAATTGAAGGGATAAAAAGAATAATTAGACAAGCAAAAGCAATTAAATCTAAAGCAAAAATTTATATATGCCATATATCTTCAGCAAAACAATTAAAATACTTAAAGAAACTGAGAAAATTAGGCTATAACATTATTAACGAAGTTACACCGCATCATTTATTCTTTAGCCTCTCAAATATAGAACAATCTAATATATTTAAAGTAAATCCTCCGATACGAGAGGAAAGCGATGTTAAGTATCTAAGAAGAAATTTTAATAAAGGTTTTTTTGATGTTATTGGAACAGATCATGCCCCGCATAAATTTGAAGAAAAAAATTCTCCTACTCCACCATCTGGCTTTCCAGGGCTTGAGACAGCGTTTTATGCTTTGTACAATCTTTACGAGCAAAAAATTCTTTCTCTAAATAAAATATTTGAATTATTTACTTCTGGGTATAAGATTTTTGGAATCAAAAAAAGAGGTGAGATAAAAAAAGGAAATTTTGCAGATATTACGATAATTAAAAAAATACCTAATACTTTTAAAGCAGAAAAATCCGAAACAAAAGCAGATTTTTCTTGCTATGATAATTTGAAAACTAACTGTAAAATAGATACAGTTATAATAAATGGTAAAATTGTACTAAAAGATAGCGAATTTTTACCAAATTGATCCGCAGAGAGAGAGGAAAAACAAATGAGAATAGTTATTATAGGTCCAAAAGGTTCTGGTAAGACAACAATAGGAAGTAATTTAGCAAAAAAATTGAAATTAAACTTTTTTGATACTGATACTCTAATAGAAGAATATTATTTAAAGAATTACAATAAAAAAATTTCTTTTAGAGAAATTTTTAAAGAAGTTGGCGAAGAAAAATTTAGAGAAATCGAGCAAAAATCGATCGAAGAAATGGCTAATTTAAGTTGGTGTATAATTAGTACTGGCGGTAGTTCTTTTCTAAATCCCCAAACAAGACGAATTTTAAGAGCAGACTCAATAATAATTTTTGTTTATGCACAAAAAGATTCTTTATGGGATAGGGTCTCAAAAGATGGAATACCTGCATACTTATTAAAGGAAGAAAACCCAAAATCTGCATTCTTCCAAAAAGTTGATTTTGTAACCGAAGTTGTAAAACCTTATGCAGATATATTATCAGACACCACTGGTAAAAGCATTGATGAAATAACAGATGATATAGAAAAACAACTTGAGATTGAGTTTATGCTAAGAATGTATTCTCCAAGCACAATCGGAGAGGTGATTAGAGTAACAACTTTTGGCGAAAGTCACGGCAAAGCATTGGGTGTTGTAATCGACGGTCTAAAATCTGGGATAGAAATAAATGAGGCTGACATTCAAAAAGAATTAGATAGAAGAAAACCTGGGCAAAGTAGTGTTACGACCTCAAGAGGCGAGGACGACAAAATTAAAATTTTATCTGGAGTCTTTGAAGGTAAAACTACTGGTTGTCCTATTGCGATGATTGTTGAGAATAAAGATATGGATTCTTCAAAATATGACAATTTAAAAGAAATTTTTAGACCAGGTCATGCTGACTTTACATTCTTTAAAAAATTTGGGTTTAGAGATCACCGTGGCGGTGGGCGATCCTCTGGTAGAGAGACTTTGAGTAGAGTTGCTGCTGGTGGCATTGCAAAAAAACTTTTGGAAGAAAAAGGTATTAAAATAATTGCCTACACACTATCGATTGGTGATATAAAAATAGAAAAAATTGATTATGACATCATAGAAAAAAACCCTATCCGTACTTGCGATATAGATGCTGCAAAAAAAATGGAAGAACTAATCGTTGATCTAAAGAAAAAAGGCGAGTCTATTGGAGGAATGGTTCAACTTGAAATAAAAGGATTACCTGCAGGTATTGGAGACCCTGTTTTTGCTAAGCTTGATGCAAGACTAGGTGGAGCATTGCTTTCTATTGGCTCTGTAAAAGGAGTAGAGTTTGGGCTTGGATTTGAGTTTGCAAAACTTGTTGGTAGCCAGTCAAATGACTTTATGAAAGACAAAAAATTTAGCACAAATAACGCAGGCGGAATACTTGGTGGAATTTCATCTGGTGATGATATAATTATTAGACTCGTTGTAAAACCAACTCCTTCAGTCTCATTAGAACAAGACACAATAACAAAAGATGGGCAAAATACAAAAATAGTAATACACGGGCGACATGATCCTTGTATTATTCCACGAATTATTCCAGTTGTTGAAAGTATGGCAAGTTTGGTTTTACTTGATGCAATTGCAATTCAAGAAAAATTACTATAATCAAACGAGTTGAATTCGCCAAAATTTTTAGAATAAAATTAATTATTAATAATAACCATAATTTATTGTATAATAATAAGCTATCCGAGTTTGATTATAATCTTAATTTTAAGATTATATGCCTGAAAAAACGAGTTTTTTATAGCATATATATCTAAAATTATCACCAATTTCATTAATTTTAGATATATAATACGGATTAGTCAGATTATTATGAATTTCGGATAATATATTGTTTTGGTATCAATGTCTTGATTTGAATATTTATTGACATCTTGATAGAATAATGATACTCATAGTATACAAGGAAATAATATGGGACGCCATAAAAAAGAAATAGTTATAGATAATATTTTAGACAGGAGAAAATCTGGTTACTATTCAACTCCGAAAATTGTTGCTGATTTTATTTCATACGAGATGTTAAAACTAAATCCTTTTGGTAAAAATGTTTTAGACCCTTGTGTTGGAAAAGAAGAGTTGTTGGATACGTTTTACAATAATAATAAAGTAATTTATAGTTTTGATATTATCGATTTTGGAAATCATAAGAAGTCCATTTTTAGAAATGAGGATTTTATTGAATATTACAATAACTTAAAAACACCTCTATTATTTTCCAATAATCAAGATAAAATAAACTATGATTACATCATTGCTAATCCACCCTATAATTGTCATGAAGTTGATTATATAAAAAATAATAAAAAATATTTATTAGAGATTTTTTCTGAAATAGGAGTGTCTAATTTATATTCAATGTTTTTATACGCAATTATTGATATTGCAAAAGAAGGAACTCTAATAGGAATTATTACATTAGATTCTTTTCTGACATCTTATGCACATAAGACTTTAAGAGAAAAAATCTTAACTACTTGCTCAATCCATCATCTTATTTTATGCCCAACAGATTTATTTTTAGATCAGAATGCAGATGTTAGAACTTGTATAATTATTCTACAAAAAGGAAAGAAATATCAAAAAGAAATTCTCACAATGAATAGATCTGACAATAAGAAAGATTTTTATCAAAAATTAATAAATAAAGAATTTATTGAAGTTGATATAAATGATTTTGTACTCACTAATGAAAGAGATAATAGAGAAATTATTATTGATGTACCAAAAGACATTATTAATTTATTTCATTTTGATAGACTTGGGGAATTATTTTCATGTTTAACTGGCATTTCTACTGGGGATGATAAAAAATATATATCAAAAGAAAAAAATGATACTTTTATTTTTCCTTTTTATAAAAATCCAGGTACTCGTAGATTTTATACTGAACCCGATGGTTTTTTGCATAAAGATTTTATAAAATTAGGAGAAAAAATTTCTAATTTTATTGTTCGTAATAAAAATTTTTTATTCAAAGAAGGAATTACTTGTTCTTCAATGGGGGTTTCTTTTGGGGCTTGTTATCTTCCTCCAAATTCAACATTTGGGGTAAATGCTAATATTATTTGTGACAACGAAGATATTTGGTGGTTATTAGCATATTTAAATAGCCGTTTAGTAACCTATTTTGTAAGGGGTATTTTAATTAGGTCTAATATGATTACATCTGGGTATGTATCAAGAATACCATTACTACCGTTTAATGAAGACGTAAAAAATAAATTATCACAAATATCAAAATTTGCATATAATAATAAAATTAAAAATGATAAATTATTGGAATCTATATCAGAAATTGATTTAATAATTTTTAATTGGCTAAATTTATCAGATAATATTATTAAACATATAAATGATTTTTGTTCAAATTTGATAAAAAGAACATAAACTTACAATTTGTTTTTTTTCTTCTTTTTAGCAAAAGAATTTGCATTAATTAATTCCTCTATAAATTGTAAATTTGTTCGTTGAATACCTGATTCTATTTCTTTATATTTTGATGATTGTAAGTTCCCATTGTTGCTAGGATTAACATAAATATCAGGTATCCATGCTATTGGCATAACATAGCAATCAACTATTTCTATAGTCATATTTTCTTTAAAATTTATTATAAAAGTAACAATAAATAATTTACGAGAAGAGTCTTCATTATAAAAATCAATAAGTCCTTCTGCTTTTGATAAATCATCTTTACTATTTTTTCTTCCTTGAATAGATGATTTTACATTTACGAAAATATCTTCATCAATATCTGGCATTCTAATTTTAATATCATAAACGCTTATCTCAGAAGATGAAACTTCAACAGATGTTAAATTAAAATATTGATATTTATATTCTAAATTTTGAGTAATTATTTCTTCAAGTATTCTCCAAACGGTTCTACCTTTTGCAGCTTTTCTCCACCCATAAGGAAATTGGTTTATTTTTCCTATTGGTATCTCACCAATATATGATATTAACGATTTCATTGTTTTAAATATTTTTTTCTGAATAATATCAATTACTTCAATTTCATTCGTCATCAAATAAATCCTTTATCTGAATATTTAATGCCTTTGCTAATTTTTCAATATTTATTAAACTTACATTTCTTTCGCCTCTCTCTATTCCACCAATATAAGTTCTATGTAAATCAGATAATTCAGCTAGTTCTTCTTGACTAATATTTTTTATTTTACGAAAATGTTTTATTTTATTACCAAAATGTTTTAAAGTATCCATAAGTGTTTTTTAATATATAATTATGAATACTATAAGTCTACACACTATAAGTATCATTTATTATTTTTTTAAATTTCAACTTGGGACTTTATGGAAAATTATATAAAATCTTTACCGTATTCAACTAATTTGTAGCAGGTGTTCAAATTGATATTTATATATTAATAAAAGAAAATATATAGTTGACTTGCTTTTTTTTGTCAGATAAACTAAAATATATAATACACTAATTTTAATTTATCTGGCTGGGTGGTTATGGAAGATTTAACTAAGAGCAAAACTTTTTTTGAAGAAAATATTTCCGAAGTACTTGATAACCTTGATTCGTTTGAGTCTGACTTACTCAAATTTGACGAAATTATATCAAATAACACGGATTTATCATTCGTTCATATTCTATTTAGGACGGCTCATAGCCTTAAAGGAATTTTATCTTTAATTTCTATACCAAATTCATCAAAACTAATACATTCTATCGAAAATGTGTTAGATTTAATGAGAAGTGGTAAAATTAAACCAAGTAAGGAAATAAATGACAAGTTTTTGTTTTCTTTGGACTTAATTAGGAATGAAATTTTAAAAAATGAAGTACCTCAAAAAGATGTTGATGATTTAATAAATCAAATAATTTTTTTTAAAGAAGAAGAAAAATCTTGTGAACAAATCATTCCAAACTTAAAATTAAGTATAGAAGGAATAAATTTACTAAAAGAATCCAAAACTAAAAATCTAAATGTATTTCTAATAGAAAAATTAATTACTACTAACATTGAAAAGACTCAGTTTGAAAATCTTCCAATTTATACTGATATAAAACAGATTGGTAAAATTATTGACTATTCTCCAAAATACGAAAACATTCCAAAAAATAAAAATGAAGAAGTTTTAAAAATTGTTTTTTCTACAAATTTGGATGAAAAAGAATTAGAAAATTATATATTTGACCCCTATAAAAAAGTTAAAATATCGCAATATATTGAAGAAATTGAAAAAAATCAAATAAAATTTCTTATTATAGAGGATGAATATATATCATTAAGATTAATGCAAGAAATTCTACTAAATTACGGATATTGTGATACCGCAATGAACGGAAAAGATGCTATTGGTAAATTTAGCCTTGCTCATAATATAGGAAAGCCTTATGATGTAATTTTACTCGATATTATGCTTCCTGATATGGATGGTTACCAAATTTTAAGTCATATAAGAAAAATTGAAGAAGAAAAAAACATTTTATTCTCTGACGGGGTAAAAGTAATAGTTACATCTGCTTTAGATGATGTTAAGAGTATCCAAAAAGCATTTAGAGAACAATGTGAATTTTATCTTGTAAAACCAATAAATCAAGCTAAATTGGAAAGCATTTTTAAAAAAATAAACCTTATATAAAAATACAATATATTAATTATATAATACGTTTAGAATAAAGACTCTTTTTTTATTAAAATTTCTTCGTGATCTTACTGTTAGAATTTATACTAAATGTAATTCGATATTTGCGTTATTAGTCAATTTTTTGAATAAAATTAATCCCCCTTTTTGCAAAGAGAGGGATTTATTAATTTTTTGAGAATATTCTACAAATAATACTCTAAAATAATTTCTTGTTTCTTTAATTCTTCTAAAATTAGTTCTGTTGCAAGATTTATATTAGGATTTGCCTGTAAATTAAGATTTACGCTAAATTTCTCATAATTATTTTCGCCAATATTTACAACCAAAATTTCATAAGGCATGTTGAGTTTTTTTATTTTTTCTAGATCATAATCATCAATATCATCTAAGGCTGTAATAAAAATTATTCCACAACCAGTAAAAAGTCTTGCAAGTTCGCCCATTCTTCTAACAAATTCTTCTTTATCAAAAATTGAGTCAGACAAATCAACATCAAGCCCATCTGTTAAATTTGCAACATTTATGTAATAAGAGTTGTAATTTGACTCAAATAATTTTTTTTCGAGTCGTATCGCAAGTTCGCGTTTACCAGTTCCTTTTTTACCAGTTATAAGAATGAACTTTGATTTATGCCCAAATCTTTTTGCTCTATCTTCCCTTGAAATTAAACCAAAGTCCCATTTAATCTCACGCTCTTTTACATATTGATCAATGGCTAGATTTTCGTTTGATAGAGAGCCTGTCACTATTCCACAGCCTGCGATTTCAAAATTATCTATTATTACAAATCTACCTGTATAATGATGATCTTGCACCAAATCAAAAGATATAGGCTTTGCAGTCTCAATAACACATTGAACTACATCATATTTATTTATCTGTGTCTTTTTTTCTATATTATTGGATAATTCTGAAGAATCCACAATATTTATAATTTCTGTAACTTTTGCGATTGTCTCTAAAGTACCAATTTTAATTTTATAACTTTTTTCTATGAGTAAGTTTGCTTCGCCCATCCAAAATAGATTTACTTTGAGTCTTCTTGAGACTTGTGGGAATGATTGTTCTTTAGTTTTACACATAATTTCGCCAGATTTTATATAAAGTGGGTCATTAAGTGTGAAACCACAACTAAAACCAGCCTCAATTGATGCTATATCGTTTTTTGGGAATATTTCTATTGTTTTTATGATTGATTTTTTGTTAGATGGGAAAAAAACTACCTCATCACCTGCATTTATTGTACCACTAACTACTTTACCAGATAATATTCTTCGTTCATCATCCCCTTCTGTAAATTTATAGACATCCTGAATTGGAAATCTAAATTTTTTTTCGATATTTTTACCTTTTGGTTTAAAGTCATCAATTTGCTCAATAACATTCAAATCCTTGTACCATTCCATATTTTTTGATAAAGATAGAATGTTTTCTCCGTCTCTTGCACATACAGGGATATATCTAATCGCATTTATCCCAAGATTAGTCAAAAATTCGTTATATTCTTTTTGTATATTATCAAAAACTTCTTTACTGTAATTAACCAAATCCATTTTGTTAATAATTACAACAACTTGTTTAATATCGAGTAATGATACTATGTAACCATGTCTTTTTGAGTTTTTTTGAATCCCTTCTTTTGCATCGATTAATATAAAACAAGCATCAGCCTTTGCAGCACCCGTAATCATATTCTTAATAAATTCTGTGTGACCCGGTGCATCGATTATCATATAGTCTCTTTTTTGTGTTTTAAAAAAACATCTAGCTGCATCTATTGTTATCCCTTGTGCTTGCTCTTCTTTTAGTGCATCGAGTAAAAATGCGTATTCAAAAACTCTTGAATTTTTTTCACAAAAAGCTTTTACACTTTCGAGTTTTCCTTCTGGGAGAGAGTTTGTGTCTGCCAATAATCTACCAATTAGAGTGCTTTTTCCGTGGTCAACATGACCTATTACTACAAAATTAAGTTGTTCTTTTTCCATAATATTCTCCTAATATACCTCAATCGTTTGTTCCCCTATATATACTTACGATTTAATCTGTGTATATAAAACATGAAGA
>Ga0209727_1000101_pt1 | contig 104108 bp, 78 predicted proteins | sample RifGroC1_FD_183995 | JGI IMG/M metagenome (GOLD analysis project Ga0209727, IMG submission 183995) | Groundwater microbial communities from Rifle, Colorado, USA - Groundwater C1 (SPAdes) (version 2) | ecosystem: Environmental > Aquatic > Deep subsurface > Groundwater | place: Rifle, Colorado... | reverse complement strand
CAGGACATGGCTTCGGCCTCCTTCTGCTAGCTACAATTGTAGCTAGCAGAAGGAGGGTTGTCAATAGATATTCTTATATAGCAAAGCGATTTACAAAGTCCTAGCTACAATGATCCGGGAAATTAGGTTGCATGGCGAACAAGGCCGCAACGCAAGGCGGCCGAGGGGATCGGAATGGTCGGATACGGTAATGATGGATCCGCTCCCGTCGCGTCAGGGGACGGACTCAGGGTTTCGGCGTTTCCTCCGCGTTTTTAGCGAAAAACTGCATCAGTTGGACGAAGTAGTAGATTTTCTTGTACACGTCGGTGACCCGCTCATCGATGGAATGCTCGGATGCGAGTTCGAGTTCCTTCCAGTTGATGAGGAGCTCGTGAGGAATACGCTGGTAATCTTCGAGCAGGCTCTTCAGATTCTTCCCGACCGCGATGAGCGCCTGGGCGCTCCCGTTCACCAAGCGCTGGGCGTCATCGTTGACTCCCTTCAGCAGGATGCGGAGATGCTTGAGCTGATCCTTGTCGCGGTCGGCCTTCGCCAAAGAAGTGCGAAGGCGTCCGCCTAGGTCTCCGTCGTCCGCCAGGGATTCGTCGAAAGCGATGAGTTTTTCGGAAATTTCCATCAACTCGTGGAATCCTTCGGAAAGCTGCTGGGAAAGCATGTTCGTGGACCACTGACCCCGGATCAGGAACAGGTCCACGAGTTCGCGTATGTCCTTCTTGAAGAAGTCCAGCAGGAAGGCCTTGAGGTAGTTGAGGCCCTGGACGTTGGTATAGCCGCCGAGCATCTTCCTGGAAAAGGTGATATTCGCCTTATCGGTATAATTCTTGAGCCGGGAGACCGAGGAAGTTCCGAAGACGGCGACGGCGAGTTCTTCGATCTTTGAGTTGCGCTTCTCCTGGAGTATCCGCTGGACCGCGACTTCGGTCTGGGTTTTCAGCTTCTGCAGATAGGGATCGACTATCCGCTCCTCCGAACGGTTCACTGGCGCCTTCCAGTTGGGATTCTTGTCGATATGGCGGACGATGAGCTCCAGGATGAGCGATCGCCTGACGTCACGGAGCACCGAGACGGACTTGGACCACTGGTCGGCAGCAACCACTTCGACGCCCTTGTACGCGCGGAGGGCATTGAAGACCGGTTTCCAATCCTGCTCAAAATCGAGCGCGAGCAGGACCTCGAGAAAATCCTTGAGGTCTTCGCCGACATATTCCGCGCGGATAGACTCGAATTTCGGGATGTAGGTAAAATTCCGTTCCGAAAGATTCGAATCATATTTTTTCAGAAGGAAGAAATAGTCGAAGTTCACGAAGCGCGTGAAGGCGAGGATCGAATTATAGCAGGAATCGATGGCCCTGACCCGGTCCCCATCGAAGCCTGAGAAATAATTGACCAGCTCGTCTTTCAATTGCTGGGAAAGCTCCTTGGTCGGAGTCGTCTTGGCCCGCTCCCTGATCGTATCGTCCGAAAGCCGGTCTTGAAGCTCCAGGAGGTTTTTGTCGAGGAAAGAATCTATGACGATCGACTTGAGCTGAGCCGAATTTTCCGCGTTCTGGAGGAAAACCTGCGCAGGGGCCACCACCCTGTATAAATCATAGAAAAATTTCGCCAATGGGGGAAGGGCGTCCTCGCCCCGGGGCCGGTAGAATTTATATTTATGCTTGGCCAATTCCTTGACGATCTGCTTGAGGAGTTTTCTTTTCTCGGCTTCCGGGTCACCGGCACCCGAGAACAGGGACAACACTCGTTCCAGGATAGCCACGGGCATCGTTACCTCGGTATATGGTTCCGCTCTCCGTAAAGTATCGAGAAATAGATGAAGCCGTCAACTGCGAACGGGGACAGAGCCGGACGCCGGAAGCGAAATACTGGAAAAATGTTGCCGAACGTGCATAAATCAAGCGCATGGCGGGAATCGAGGAGGAAGCGGAGGAAGGAGGGGAAGAGCGCGCCGCAGAGCAGACCGGGGCCATACGTACGCTCGCGATGGCGTCGGGCTTTTCCCGGGCGCGCTTCCTGGCGGCCCGGGGGACTGCGACCGCTTTCCTTGTCGTAGCCCTCCCCTACGGCAACGACGATCCGGACGCCCGCCTTCCGCGGGCGACGGAGCCGTCCGCGGAACCGGCCTGTCCCGCGCGCATCGCCGCGTTCGCGCGACGGAATTACTACGCCGAAGCGGTCGCCAGGCTCAAAGCCGTCGTTGCGGAGCTCCGGCTTCGCTTCGGCGGATCGAAAGGCGATTACCGCATCCTCTGCAATTCGTCCGTACCGGAAAAACCTCTGGCCCTCGCCGCCGGAATCGGCGCCGCCGGCCGGAATTCGCTGATCATCACCCCCGAAGCTGGCTCCCTCGTGGTGCTCGCCGCCCTTTCCCTTCCCTTTCCTGTCCAGGCGGACAAGCCGTTGGGACGATCAGTCTGCGGATCCTGTACCGCCTGCGTCGATGCCTGCCCGACAGGGGCTCTGGCACCGGAGGATTCCTTCGACCGTTCGCGCTGCATCCAGTGGTACGCATCGGGAAACGGCGAGCCTTCAGCGGAAGTCGTCGTGCGATGGGGCCAGAGGCTGTACGGTTGTTCCGTTTGCCAGGACGTATGCCCTTACAACCACAGGCCCATTCCGGGGACCGCTACCGAACGGGGGGCACTTCCGCCCGCGTTCGATGCGCGGGACCTGGTCGCCGCTTCCGACGAGGAAATCCGGAAGCTTTTCCGCGGGAGCGCGATGGGGATGGCCTGGCTGGGAGCCGCGGCGATCCGGAAGAATGCGGAGCGGGCGCTGGCGGCGGCTCTGGCGCCGGCAGCTCTGGCGCTGCCGCCAGCGATGGCTCCGGCGGCGGCGCCCGCGGCGGCGGCGCCCGCGGCGGCGGCTCCGGCGGCGGCGCCCGCGGCGGCGGCTCCGGCGGCTCCGGCGGCGGCGCCGTCCGCTACCGGAGGCTCTCCGGATCATCCTTCTCGATATCCTTGAAATAGCGCACGGTGCCGACCTTCAGTTCGTCGGTGGCGGCTTCGTCGCAGACGATGACGGCGCGCTGGTGCAGCTGGAGACAGGAAAGAGTCCACATGTGGTTGACCCCGCCCTCCACCGCGGCCTGGAGGGCGCGCGCCTTCGCGTGGCCGCCTGCCACTATGAGCACTTCCCGGGCGTCAGTGATCGTGCCCACGCCGACGGTCAGCGCGGTCGAAGGGACTTTTGCAACGTCCCCTCCGAAGAAGCGCGAATTCGCTATCTTGGTGTCGGTGGTAAGGGTCTTCATTCTCGTGCGGGAAGCGAGGGAGGAGCCCGGCTCGTTGAAGGCTATGTGTCCGTCGGGTCCCACCCCCCCGAGGAATAGATCGATCCCGCCGAAGCGTGCGATGCGCTCTTCGTACGAAGCGCATTCCAGGTCGGGGTCCTTGGCCATCCCGTCAAGGATGTTCACGTTTTCTTTTTTTATATCCACGCGGGAGAAGAAGTTGTCCCACATGAATCGGTGATAGCTCTGCGGATGCTCCGCGTCCAGGCCGACGTACTCGTCCATGTTGAAGGTGACGACGTCCGCGAAAGAGACCCGTCCTTCGGCGCACAGGCGTATCAGCTCGCGATAGACGCCGAGGGGGCTGGAACCGGTGGGTAGCCCCAGCACGAAGGGACGGCCGGCGGTCGGCGAGAATTCCCCGATGCGGCGGACGATGTGGTTCGCGGCCCACAAGACAACGGCGTCGTAGTCGGGACGTACGATGAGGCGCATGAATACTCCTAGAATTCGTTCAATTTGAGCTCGCCGGCTACGACGACGGCAAGCGGGCGGAAGTCCCTGTCGAAGACCACAAGGTCCGCATCGTTGCCGGGGACTATCGTGCCTTTCCTTGAAAAACGCATGACCCTGGCCGGATTGGAACTCGCGGTCTTCACCGCGTCCTCGACCGAGAAGCCGTAGGAAACGAGGTTCCGCACGCCCCGCATCATCGTGAGGCAGGAGCCCGCGATGACATCGTCAATTTTTCGGTGGAACACGCCGTCGTGCAGGACGACTTCTTCCCCGTTGGCGAAGAGCGGCCCTACGGCCTGCTCGGTCGGCTTGAGGCTGTCGGTCACCAGCACTATCTTGTCGATAGGCTTGTCGCGCCTGATCAACTTCATCAAATCCGGGTGTACGTGGAAACCGTCCGCGATGATTTCGCAGGACATCTCCGGATGGATGAGCACCGCACCGACCGCGTTCGGATTCCTGTGGTCCAGTTTGCTCATCGCGTTGAACAGATGTGTGGCATGGAGTATGCCGACCTGCATTCCTTCGACCATATTGTCGTAATTCGCGTCCGTATGTCCGGCTTGGAGTACTATGCCTTTCTTGATGCAATACAGTGCCAGTTCGCGCATACCCTTCAGCTCGGGCGCCACCGTCATGTTCACGATCCTGCCGCCTGAAGCCTCGACAAGGGCGTCCATGAAGTTGATGTCCACGGGGCTCAGCGTGTCCGATTTCTGGACGCCGAGCCGGGCCGCCGAGAGGAAGGGCCCTTCCAGGTGTAGCCCCATGATGCGAGCACCCGATTCCTTTCCGATAGCGGCCGAAACCTTCCGGACGACCTCCAGCAGCGCTTTCGGTTCAGCGGGGTAAAGGGTGGGGTTGAACGCGGTGACTCCGTAGCCTGCCAGCAAACGCGACATTTCCACCACGGATTCGGTCGAAGCATCGTCGGTGCCGAAGCCCCCGAAGCCGTGGATGTGGGTATCGACCAAACCGGGAGCTATGTAGCTGCCGCCGACATCGACGATGCGGAAATCGGAAGAAAAACGCTTCCCCTCGAAGCGCTTCTCAGAGAACACGTCCGAGATGAGCCCGCCTTCGACGAGCACGGCGCACTTCTCCATCGCGGAGAAGCCGGTGAGGACCGTGCCGTTATGGAAACAAATCGATCCCATGCGTTCCTCCATGGCCAAGGATAACGAAATCCGCGGCGCGAGCACAGTCCCGCACCGGTGCGGACCGCGGGATCAGGGGAATACGGACACGGGGACGTCGTAGCCGGCACGCCGGAGCGCCTCCCGCAAGGATGCGGCGCGCGCTTCCAGAAACGCGGGGGCCAGAGGTTCGGCGAGGGGATCCTCGGGCGCGGACCGGGCCTTCCCGTAAATCTGCACCCGCCGGACGTTCGGTCGCCCGCCTCCGCCGGCGCAGAGGCGGAGCACGGTAGCCTCCAAAGCCTCGGCCTCCGCAGCCGGAGGCGCTTCGCCGCCGACCGCGCAAACCATCGTCTGCAGGGTAAACGGAGCGGTGGCCGCGAAGCGTCCGAACGCGTCCATGAGCGCCGCGAAGGGGACAGAGGCGCGATCGATTCTGCGATACCAGGCCTCGGTTCCCGCGTCCAGCTTCAGCCAGATATCCAGCCTCTGGCCCCCGCCCGAAGCAGCGAGACGCAAGCCTCGCTCGATCCCGGGATCGAGCAGGGTCGTTCCGTTCGTGATCAGCACCAGGGAAGCGCCGGGCACGGACACATCGCGCACGCGGGTGGCCGCTTCGAGCGCCGGAAAGAAGTCGGGGGACAGGGTCGGCTCGCCGTTTCCCGAAAAGCAGAGATCCTTGACCTCGAAGCCGTCCTCGGCCGCGTCGGCGAGTTCCAGCCGGAGCTCTCGTTCCATTGCTCCGACAGTGAACGAATGATCGCTTTCGAACGGAAATACTTCGCAGTAGGGGCAGTCGAAGGAGCACACTTTGCGGTCCGGAAAAAGATTGATGCCGACTGAAAGACCGCCCGAACGTCGGGAGATGACGGGATAGACGATAAAACCCGCTTCCCGCCGGGCTATGCGGTGACCTTCCATGGGAGCATGATACCACAAAGCCTCTGGCCCCTTCACTAGAAAGCGGCGGCGGCGCATACTCATTCGATGGAAACAGATTATGACCGCCGCCATTTCTCCATCCTCGCCCGCTACAACCGGACATGCAACGAAACTCTCATCGGGCTCTTCACGAGCTTGAGCGACGGGGAGTTCGGCGCTGGACGCGGATCACATTTCGGTTCGATACGCGGCATCATGGGGCATCTGCTTATGTGCGACATCAACTGGATGCGTCGGTTTCGGGAAGTGTTCGGATATGCGGGGTGTCTGGCCCACCCGCGGCTGCTACCCGATGGGCATACCTGGACGAGGATCGAATTCCGGACGCTCGAAGAGCTCTCGCAGGAACGGAAGGTCGTGGACAGCCTACTCGGGGATTTCGTCGCCGAGGCCGATACCGGCCGTTTCGGCGACATCCTCGCCTATTCCGATTCGCACGGCACGCCGCACCGCTATGTCTTCCGCGACGTCCTGAACCATGTTTTCAACCACCAGACCCACCATAGGGGACAGGTCTCCCAAATCCTCGACGAGCTGGGAGTCGAACATGATTTCTCCAACATGATCGACACCTGAGGCGGTCTGGACGGCGAAAGAGGTACCGCCCAGAACTGCGACGTCTCCTATTCGACGATGAAAACCGACGACGCTCCCAGTTCGTGATAGCCGCCCTCGCCGCCGGATCTGCGCAAGCGCAACAGGTATGGCCCCGCGGAAAGTCCGGCGGGAACCCGGGCCACGACGACCTCATTCGTGACGACTTCGTATTCGGGCGAGCGCGCGGCGCTTCCGTCCACGAAGAATACTCCGCACCGGGCATCTTCCGGCTCGAAATGAAGATCCCGACCGAGTATGCGTATATAGTCGCCGACTCCCGCCCGATTCTCGGCGTCCGTGCGGACGGAGCGAACCGCCAGGGAGGCGGAAGGGGTCGAAGCGCTTAAGGAAATTCTTCTGTCCGTGCGCGTATTGCGCCCCGTGGTTCTAGCCATCGCGGATCCTCCAGGAAAAGCCTGCCTTTCTATATCGACCGCTTTTCCCGCGCGGTTGAGGAGGTTGTTTCCTCACGGGGCCAGAGGTTTGCGCGGCTTCGATCTATAAAGCCGACTCGTACAGGGAACCGACCTTCTTCCAATCGATCACATGGTAAAAACTATCCACATATTCAGCTCGTCGGTTCTGGTACTTCAGGTAGTACGCGTGTTCCCAGACGTCGAGGCCGAGTATGGGCTTCTTGCCTTCCGAGCGGGGACTGTCCTGGTTGGCGGTGCTGGAGATCTCGAGCCGGCGATCCGCGGCGACAGACAGCCAAGCCCATCCGGAACCGAAGCGCTTCATGGCCGCGGCGGAAAAGAGCTTCACGAACTCATCGAAAGAACCGAAGGACGCATCGACCGCAGCAGCCAGGCGCCCTTCGGGCTTCCCGCCGGCCTTGGGTCCGAGCGTTTCCCAGAAGAGCGAGTGGTTGAAGTGCCCGCCCCCATGGTTGCGCACCGCCATCCGGATATTCTCCGGCACTTCAGCGAGCCGCGCGACCAACTCCTCGGCGGACCAAGACGCCAGCGGCGTGGTCTCGACCGCGGCGTTCAGGTTCGTCGTATATGCGACATGATGCTTGTCGTGGTGAACCTTCATCGTCGCCTCATCGATCCAAGGTTCGAGGGCGTCGTAAGCGTACGGAAGATCGGGGGTAATGAATGCCATGACAGCCTCCTATATATGACTATTATGGTAATATACATAGAACGGGAGGCAGGGAACAAGGAAAAAGGACGGCGGGAGGTCGACCGGAATCCGCGCCGGAACGACCTGCAACATCCCGACTGCGCCTTGGGGCGCCTGGACATTCACCGCAGAATCATTGTCCGGGATTGCATGGGTCGGCGTCGCAATAAGCGCATTGGCCGCGTTGAACATCCGGGCATCGGATGGACCAACGATCCTCTTCTCCGTCCTTTCCCGGGTCACGGGCAGACCGCATGGATTCGCCAAGGACTTCGCCGATGCTTCGGACGGAGAGCGGGGCTCACACCGCAACTGGGCTCATACCGCAGCTGGGCTCATACCAAAGCGGGGCCGGTCCGCCGCAACAGCCTAATTTTGCCCGGTACCGGGTCGCGTCACGGAAGTTCTCGCCTTCGCGCTCGCCTCATGGGCCGCCAGCCCTTCCGCCCGCGCGATGCGCATGGCGGCATCGCGGGCGGCATCGTAGCCTGAGCCCTCGGTACCGCGTAGGGTCGTGACGGTTTTCAGAAAATGCCGGACGGAGAGGCCGCCGGTGAAGCGGGCGCTCCCTGAGGTCGGGAGGGTGTGGTTGATGCCCGCCGAATAGTCGCCGAACGCCTCGGCGGCGCGGGAGCCGATGAAGAGGGAGCCGAAGTTGCGGAATGCGGGGGCCAGAGCCCCGGCATCGGCGAGGTGGAGTTCGAGGTGTTCGGGGGCTATGCGGTCGGCGGTGCGTACCGCCTCTTCGATCGTCGCATAGACAAGGAGGACGCCGCCCGCATCCAGGGAAACGCGCGCGGTCGCCGCGGTGGAGAGCACGGCCAGGCGTCGGTCGACCGCGGAGGAAACCGATTGCGCGAAGAGCCTGCTCGGGACGAGGGCGCGGGCGCGGGCGTCCGGATCGTGTTCGGCTTGGGCCAGCAGATCGGCGGCGACCAGGTCCGGATCAGCGGCCGCGTCGGCGATCACGAGCACGTCGGTGGGACCGGCGACGAAATCGATGCCGACTTCCCCGAAAAGCTGTTTCTTGGCGGACGCGACGTATTTGTTGCCAGGACCGACGACCACGTCCGCCCGGCCGACGGATTCCGTGCCGAGGGACAGAGCCGCGATGGCCTGGGCGCCGCCCATCGCGTAGACGCGGTCCGCGCCCGCGAGTGAAGCCGCGGCAAGGATACGCCGGTCGGGCAGACCGTCCTCCAGCGGCGGCGAGGCCACGACGACCTCCTCGACTCCTGCGGCCTTTGCGGTAACGACGCCCATGAGCACCGAGGAGATGAGGGGAAAGCGGCCGGAGGGTACATATACGGCGGCACGGCGTACCGGGATCACCCTTTGACCCGTGAAAAGCCCCGGCGCCATTTCGAATTCGAAGTCTGCAAGCTGTTCGCGCTGGGCGCGGGCAAAACGCTCGATGTTGCCCTTTGCGTATTCCAGGGCCCGGACGAGGTCGCCTTCGCCGTTCCGCAGCTCCGAGAGGGCACCGGCGAGGACATCGTGCGGCACTTCCAGGTTCTCGGGGGAGGAACGGTCGAATTTGGAGGCGTAGCGGCGCACCGCCGCATCGCCCTCGGCGCGGACCGCCTCGATCGTCGCGCGGACGGAGGTGTCGACCGCGGCCTCTGACCCCAGTCCCTCGGCGGCTCCTCCGGCCTCTGACCCCCCGACGGCTCCAACAACCTCTGACCCCGGCCTGGATTCCGTCTCCATCCAGGCTGCCGCGTCGATGATTCGCATGCGGGTTACCCTCTCCCCGTCAGCCGTGCGCAGGCCGAGACGAGCGCGTCCATCTCGGCGTCGGTTCCGACGCTGATGCGCAGGTATTCTTCGATGCGCGGTTTCCTGAAATGCCGGACCAGGATGCCGGCTTCGCGCAGGCCCTTGAAGAGAGCATCGCCCCGGAACCCGGGATGGCGGACGAAGAGGAAGTTAGCTTTGGAGGGCGGTCCCTGGAAACCGAGGGCGGCGAGGGCGGCCGCCGTCCGCTCCCGGGTTGCGGCCACGCGCGCGTTGTTCGCCTCGTAGTAGGCTGAATCGGCGACGGCGGCGGTAGCCCCCGCGAGCGCGCAGCGATCCACGGTGTAGGAGTTCAAGGAATCCTTGACCCGGCGCAAGCCTTCGATCAGGTCCTCCTGTCCGATCGCGAAACCGACACGGAGGCCCGCGAGGGAGCGGGACTTGGAAAGGGTGTGGACCACGAGGAGATTCGGATAGTCGGCGACCGAAGCCACGGCCGATTCGGCGCCGAAATCCACGTAGGCTTCGTCCACCAGCACCACTTTGTCGGCCGCGCGCTGGGCCCGGACCACTTCCAGAATTTCCGGGAGGGCCAGAGCCCGGCCGGTGGGCGCATTCGGATTGGAGAGTACGACGCCGCCCGAGGCGCCGAGATAGTCGGCGACCCGGATCGAGAAATCGTCGGCGAGGGGGACGGCCCTGAAAGGAATATCCCAGAGGCCGGCGTAGACCGGATAGAAGCTGTAGGTCACGTCGGGGAAAAGCAGGGGCGCGGCGACTCTGGCCCCATCGCCACCAGCACCTTCGCCACCGGCCCCGTGGCCGAAGAAGGCGCCGAAGGCGAAGGCGAGGATCTCGTCCGAGCCGTTGCCGACGAAGACCCGCTCGACGGTGGTGCCGTAGCGCTCGGCGATGACGCGCCGGAGTTCCAGGCAGGTCGGGTCGGGGTACAGTCGAAGGGAATCTGAGGCCGCTGCCCGGATCGCATCGAGGGTCAGAGGCGAGGGCGGATAGGGATTCTCGTTCGTGTTCAGCTTGATGTACTTGCGGTCGCGAGGCTGCTCGCCGGGAACGTAGGGGTCGAGGGCGCGCACGCGGGAGTTCCAATAGACGCTCATGATGCTCCTACTTTTTGTGGCGGCGGTCGAGTTCGTCCATGACCTCTTCGACCCGGACGCCCGCCCTCGTCATGAGCACCGTGGTGAAGTATAGCAGGTCGGCGACTTCCCAGACCGTCTCGTCATGGGTCTTGGCCGTGCAGACTTCCTCGGCCTCCTCCATCACCTTCTCGCGCACGCGCTCGTCGTCCAGGGTCGCGGTATAGGAACCGGGCTTCGGATTTCGGAATCGTTCGGCCACGATGTCCTGCAAGCGCTCCCAGGTGTATGCGCGGTCGCCGAAACAGGTCCACGCGCCCGTGTGGCAGGTGGGTCCCGCAGGCACGACGGTCGCCAGCAGGGCGTCGCGGTCGCAGTCGGCGCGCAGGCGCAGGAGTCTCAGGGTGTTGCCCGAGCTCTCGCCCTTCATCCAGAGCTTGTTCCGGCTACGGCTGTGCAGGCAGAGATTGCCCCGCTTGAAGCTTTCCTCGACGGCTTCGCGGTCGGCAAAGCCCGTCATGAGGACCTGGCCGTCGGCGGCTTGGGCGATCACGGGAAGCAGGTCCGCTTTGGACCAGGACAAGGATCGGACGAAGGCATCGGCGAGGGCGACCTTGCCGGTATACAGGGCCATGCCGAGCTGGACATCGCAGCCTAGCGCCGCAATCGATTCGATCTCTTCCAGGGTCGTCACGCCGCCGGCGACGGTGACCGCACAGGATACCGATTCCCGCAGCTTGCGGACCTGGTCCAGGTCGATGCCCGTCATGGTGCCTTCCCGCTCGGTACAGGTGAACAGGAGCTCGGTCGCGTAGGGTTCCACGGCTTTGGCCGCTTCGTACAGATCCAGACCCGTTTCGGTCTTCCATCCGTCCACGACGATCCTGCCGTCGCGCGCGTCCACGGCGACGATCACGCGCTCGCGGCCGATCTTGGCGGAAAGGTTCGAGAGGAAGTCCGCGTTGACGGCGAAGGTCGTTCCGACGCGGAAAGCAGTCGAGCCGACGATGACCTTCTTGGCTCCGAGGCTCACCAACTCCTTCGCGCGCTCGACGGTCCTGATCCCTCCGCCCACGCGGCAGTCGGCCTTGCGAAGCAGGGACTTCACGAGCTCGTCGTTCGAACCCGAACCGAGGGCGGCGTCCAGGTCGATGACGGCCACTTCTCCGTAGCGGTCGAAGTCCGTCGCGAGGCCCGCGGCGTCGTCGCGTTCGAGCACCAGGTCCCGCCCTTGCCGGAGCTGGACCACCTTCCCGTCTTTTATATCGATCGAGGCGATTACCATCTGACGCAGGCTCCTTTCATTTCGGCGTGTCGTTTGATCTCGGCGATGGTCGTCTTCCCGAAGTGCAGCATGGTGGCCACGAGGGCCGCGTCCGCGTCGCCCCAGCGCGCGCCGGGGCCAGAGGTTTCGCGGCCGGAGGCTTCGGTGCCAGAGGCTTGGCCCTCGGGCGGCGGCGCGACCGCCTCGGCGATCTGGTCCAGGGTGCCCGCCCCCCCCGAAGCGATGACCGGCACGCCGACCGCCGCCACCACGGCGCGGGTGAGTTCCAGGTCGTAGCCCTCCCCCGTCCCGTCGGCGTCTATCGAGTTCAGCAGGATCTCGCCCGCGCCGTGCTCCGCCGCGAAGATCGCCCATTCTATCGCATCCATGCCGGTATCCTCGCGGCCGCCCTTGGCGAAGGCGTTCCACAGGGGCGTGCCGTCGGCGCGAAGGCCGACGCGCTTGGCGTCTATCGAGAGGACGACGCACTGGCTGCCGTAGGCGCGCGCCATCTCGGCCAGCAGCTCCGGCCGGCGCAGGGCCGCGGTGCAGACCGATACCTTGTCGGCTCCCGCGTTCATCGCCTCCCTCATGTCCTCGACCGTCCTGATGCCGCCGCCGACGCAGAGTGGGATGAAGACTTCCTTCGCCACACGGCGCACGACATCCATGAGGGTGGCCCGGCTCTTGTAGGAAGCTCCGATGTCCAGGAAGGTCAGTTCGTCGGCGCCCTGCGCATTGTAGCGCTGCGCGAGCTCCACCGGGTCTCCGGCATCCCGGATCCCTTCGAACTTGATCCCCTTCACCACCCGCCCGTCATCCACATCCAGACAGGGTATTATCCGTTTAGCGAGCATGGCTTCCTCCCGCCCAATTGCCCAGAAGCTTCAGCCCGATCTCGCCGGATTTTTCCGGGTGGAACTGGACCGCCGACAGGGCGCCGCGTTCCACGGCCGAACAGTAGCGCAGGTAGTACTCGGCCTCGGCTGCGACATCCCCGTCGCGGTCGGGGTCGGCATAGTACGAATGTATATAGTAGAAAAACGAGTCGGCCGGCAGGCCCGCGAAAAGCCGTGAGCCGGGCCGGGCGGCGGTGCGGTTCCAGCCGATCAGGGGTACCTTGCGGCCGGGGAAGCGCTTCACGGTTCCCGGCAGCACGGCCAGGCCGCGGACCTCCCTGCCGTCCTCCGGCGGCGCCTCCTCGCTCGATCCGAACAGGAGCTGGAGCCCGATGCAGATGCCGAGGAAGGGCCGGTCGGCGGCTATCCATTCACGCAGGGCCTCGGCATAGCCGGAGCGCTCGAGCGACTCCATCGCGGTGGCGAAATGGCCGTCGCCGGGGAAGACTATCCTTTCGAAGGGCGAACGGGGACCCAGCTCCTCGGGGCCAGAGGCGAAGCGCGCGCTTACGCCTAGCCGCTGTAAGGCGTTCATCACCGAGCCGAGGTTCCCCGCCCCGTAGTCGACGACGCCGATCACGCGAGGACACCCTTGGTCGAAGGTATGGCCGAAGGAGCGCGAGGGTCGCCCTCGCAGGCCTGCCTCAGCGCGCGGCCGGCAGCCTTGAAGAGGGCTTCGACCTTATGGTGATCGCTGCGGCCGCGCAGCACGTCCAGATGAAGGGCGCAGGCTGCGTTGGTCGCGAAGCCGAGCCAAAAATCCTCGACCGTGTCGATCTGGAAGGAGCCGCCGTTCTGCGCGCCGCTGGCGAGGGAAAGGAGAGGGATACCGGAGAGGTTCGCGTCGAACACGAGGAAGGGCCGGCCGGAGAGGTCGACCGCCGCGCGCGCCAGGGTTTCGTCCATCGGGAAGAGGCAGGAGCCCACGCGCATGATGCCCCGCTTGTCGCCGAGGGCCTTCGCGAAGCACTGGCCGAGAACGATGCCGATGTCCTCCACGAGGTGGTGCTGGTCCACGTGGAGGTCGCCCCTCGCCTCCAGTTCGATATCGAAGAGTCCGTGCCTCGCGAAGGTATCCAGCATGTGCGTGAAGAAGCCGATGCTGCACTGCAGCTTCGACTCGCCCGTCCCGTCAAGGTTCAGCTTGAGGCTGATATCCGTCTCCCGCGTAGTCCTCTTGATCTCGGCGACTCGGTTCATATCCGACTCCTTCCTATAAAACGACTTTACGGAGATCGTATTCGACTATGTCGGTCGCGCCCAGCTTCTTGAGCGCGGGAATGAGGGCGGGCACCTCGTTGCGCTTGACGGCGATCTTCACGGCGTAGCCGTCGTCGCCGTATAGGGGGGCGACCGTGGGGCTCCGCATCGAAGGAAGGCCGCCGACCAAACCGGGGAAGCGGAGCTTGGTGACGTTCATCTCCAGCATCACGCGTTCCCTGCCGTCGATGACGGCCTTGAAAAGCATCGCGAGCTCCTCGACCCGCTCGCGCTTGGCGGGATCGGCCATCGCCGACTTGGAAGCGACGAAGCGGGTGGAGGACTGCAGCAGGGTGTCGACGATGCGCAGACCGTTGTCCTGCAGGGTGCGGCCCGTGGAAGTGTTGTCCACGATCATGTCGGCGTCGTCCGGCGGGAAGACCTCGGTGGCGCCGTAGGTCCGGACGATGCGGTGGTCGTAGCCCTTGGCCGCCAGCCAGGCCCCGGCGATGCCGACGTATTCGGTGGCCACCACCAGCTTCTTCCTGCGCAGGGCGCTTTCGTCAAGATCCGCGGGCACCGCGGCCACGATGCGGACCCTGTCGAAGCCGAGATCCATTATTTCCACGACGTCGGCGCCGGTTTCCCTGATCCAGTCCAGACCCGTGAAGCCCGCGTCGTGGCTTCCGATCTCCAGCAACTCCCCTACGTTCTGGGGCTTCATCACCTTTCCGTCCAGCCAGTCGACGCCGATGTTCGGCCGGTAGGTGCGGTCCGAAAGGCCGACGGGGATGCCCGCCTCGGAAAAAAGCGCGGAGACGTTTTCGTAGATGCGTCCCTTAGGTATCAGAATGCTCAGCTTGCCCATGATAATCTCCTCCGTACTGCCTCGCCGCTTCGGCGCGAGGACATCGAGTAGGAGGGGGGCTTGCGCCCCCCGTCCTCTCACACCACCGTACGTACGGTTCCGTATACGGCGGTTCATGACATACCCTGGAACCTGAGCATGCTTTTGGAAAGGGAGAGAAGCCCTTGCATCTCGAAGAAAGAATTGGGTAAGGCCTGATTCATGTGGCTGGCACCGGCATTCCACCATGCACCCCGACCATTCCATGCTGACTTGGCCGCCCGCTCTTCATCCAGACCCAGTTTATCAAGGTTTCTGAATCTGGTACGGGGGCGCTTCCATTGCCGCCAGATAATGTCACGGAGCCTTCGGCGTATCCATTGGTCAAGTTCATCAAAGACACCCTTGATCGTTGACAGTTTGAAGTAGTTCACCCAGCCCCGCAGGATCGGGGTCAGATCTGCGGCGATCCGGCGGATGTTACGGCCACGGCCCTTCTTGCAGATGGCCTTGACCTTATCCTTCAGTCTTTTAATGGACTGTTTGGCTGGTTTGAGCCGGGGCTCCTTGCGTCCGGCGATGGTGTAGCCAAGAAACTTGCGGTTATCCGGTCTGTCAACCGCGCTCTTTTCTTCGTTCACCTTCAACTTCAATCGTGTGGTGATAAACTGAGTGATCGATTGTTTCACCCGGTCTCCAGCCTTCTGGCTTCCCACATAGATGTTGCAGTCGTCGGCGTAGCGACAGAATGACAGCCCGCGCTTTTCCAGTTCCTTGTCCAAATCATCGAGCATGATGTTCGACAGTAGCGGTGACAGCGGCCCGCCTTGTGGCGTGCCCTCTTTCGTGGGGCTGACCAGTCCATTCTCCATGACACCCGCGTTCAGGAACCCGCGGATGAGTTTGAGCACCCGTTTGTCCGTTATTTTGCGGGCAACCCGGGCCATGAGCATATCGTGATTCACCCGGTCGAAAAATTTCTCAAGATCAATGTCTACAACCCAGGATTTCCCGGTTTTCACGTACTCCCGTGCCTGCAAGATTGCCTGCTGGGCGCTCCTGCCCACGCGGAATCTGTAGCTTGAGTCCGAGAACCCAGAATCATAGATGGGATTGATCACCTGTAACAGTGCCTGCTGGATCATTCGGTCGATCACGACCGGTATGCCCAGTTTGCGTTTCCCTTTTCCATCGGGTTTGGGTATCTCGACCCGCAGTACCGGCTGGGGTTGGTATTTTCCTGCCAGCAGAGCCTGACGGACATTCTCCCAGTGATCCCGGATGTATCCTTTCAGCTCTTCGACAGTAATCCCGTCCACACCGGCGCTTCCGTGGTTTCCGACCACCCGCTTGTAGGCTCGTACCAGATTCTCCCTCTCCAACACCCTTTCCATCAACGCGCTCGTGTCCTGATGCATCGTCTCCGTCGTCGCTGTGCTTGTAGATGTTCCACTTATCCGCACTACTCCCGGATTCTGTCCGGTTTGGTTTGCGAGTGTTTCGGGGTTTCCACCGTCATTTACCAACATCCTGCTCCGCCTCGAGATTCCGGGATGCATCGGCATCCCATGTTCGGCCCTTCGGTCCCGTTGATTGAACCTACTATGGCTTTTGCTGACTTCTGGCTGTCCGTTTCCCTGTCTCGCGGCAGGAATAGCCTCTCCGGCAGACTGCCAGACCTCCCCGGGTAATGCGCACCACTTTCACGCTTATGCCCGCCACATATACACAAAGAGATTCCGGATAAGTATCGGATTTTGAAGATTTATGCCTTCTCATCCTCTCTCTGTGCCTCGTATGTGATTTCTGTACGTCAGGCCAGCGCTTTGCCTTCACCTTCCTTCAGATTCCATCTCGCAATGGACACCCTTGGCGTTCAGCTAACGGTTCCCCTTACCGGGCCCGTACGGGACTTCCACCCGCAAGTAGGTGCGCCCTGCCGGGCGCACATAAAAAAAAGCCGCGGACTCCTGGGAGTCCGCGGCCAAAAAAGTACCGCTTGCGGGACCGCCATACGCGGTCGCCGGACCCTAGAAGTTCCGCCTTGAGCATCCGTGGTGGCTATGATGGAGCTGGGCGACTGCGATCCGGTTCATGGCGAATATCCTAGCGGCGAGAAAGAAAACTGTCAAGTACCGCATAAATATACGCATTTCTGCATACTGCATACAACCCGGGTTCTCCTCGGCTAAGACGACCGGAAGCGGCGGCCCTCCGCCTTGCAGATTGCCTTCACCGCTTCCCTGCCGCTATTCGCGCTCGGGGGCAGGCCGCCGCCGGGCGAAAGCCATTGGCCGGCCAGGCGGAAATTGGAGAGCCCGGCGATGGTCGCGGGCAGGCCTTTTCCGCTCATCGTCTCCGCCATGGCGCTCTTCGTCATCTTCCAGCCTTCCATGCACCCTTCCCAGTTACCGGTGTAGCGCTCGCAGGTCCATGGCGTGGAAACGTCGGAAACCTCGACGCGCTCCGCAAGGCCGGGGAATTTTTCGTCCAGGGCTTTCGTCACGGCGGAGAGCACCCGCGCCTTTTCCGCCTCGTAGCGCGGACGGTCCGACTTGGCGAGGTCGCGCCAGAAGGCGGGAGTGCCGTTCAGGCGCACGAGCAACGCGGTTTTACCCTTCGGAGCCATGGTCGGATCGTAGCCGTAATGGTGCAGACTGAGTTGGCGGACTGTATTCGGCTTGCCGTTTTCGCCGTCGTCGACCAGCAGCGGTTCGGCGAGTTTCCAGGTGCAGGTTTGCGCGACGCCTTCGAACGAGCGGTCGACGCCGAGGGAAATCTGGACGAGGGACGGGAACAGCGCCTTTTCTTCGAAATATCGTTCGAAGACGGGATCGCGGTATTCATCGGCAAGGAAATTCTTGAATGTCGCGTGCGCGTCGGCTGCGGAAACGACGTAGCGCGCATACCGTTCCGTACCGTCCGAAAGCCGTACGCCCACCGCCTTTCCGTCGCGCACGAGCACGCGTTCGACCTTCGACCCGTATCGTATTTCTCCGCCCAGTTCCTTGAAGCGCGCTTCAGCGGCGCGCGCCATGGGGAGGGAGCCGCCGATCGGATATCCCGCGGTGCCCGCGTGCATCCATGCGAGGGTCATGAAGAGCGAAAAGATCGGCATCTCGGGCATTCCGAAAATGTTGGTGATGATCTCCCTCAGCCAGGGATCGGAGAAGCGCTCCGCATATTCCCGGGCCCCGAGGGGCGCCAGCTTGACCATGCGCGCGAACGCGGGCAGCTCGCCCAGGAATTTTCCGATGGTGCGCAGGTCGAAAGCCGGATCGATGATCATGTCGAATTCCGAAAAACGGCGGATGTCGGCGCACATTCCTGCGACGGCTTTCGCGTCGGCGGGAAAGAGGGCTTTCATATGCGCCTGGAGTTTGTCAGGATCCGTGTAGAGGGTAAAAATCCGACCATCCGGGTTTTCCACTGCGACGAAGACTTCATGGTCGATGAAAGTCCTTTCCCGCATGATGCCGAGGTCGCTCCAGATTTTGTGGAAGTCGCTTTTCGGCGACGAGCCGACGAGCCAATGGATGCAATAGTCGAAGGTATAGCCTCCCCGTTTCCAGGAGGTGCATAATCCTCCGGGATGGGTATGCATCTCGTGGATTTCGGTCTTTAATCCGTTCATCGCGGCGTAGCAGCCGGCGGATAAGCCGGCGATTCCGGCTCCGATGACGATGACGTCCTTTTCGTCCATTGTTCGCTCCTTAATTTTGCGCGCTTATGAGACGCAGTATCGTTTCCGCATCGGGGAAGGCGACGTCATAGCCCGGCGTCGAAATGACCGCGAGTCCCTGGATCATGGCCGTGAGGCTCGCCGCGAGCATCGCCGGATCGGCCGCGCGGACGTCCCCGTCCGCCTGAGCCCGCCGGATCAGGCCGGTCAGGATGGACGAGTATTCCGGGGACCGCTCCGCGACCATGGCGCGCGTGGACTCGGGGATGTCCCTGAAGGTGAACGCCTGGATCATGAGCAGGAAGAAAAGCCGGCCCTCACCGCGGTACGCGGAGGGAACTATGCCCGAGACGAGGCGGCGGATCCTTTCATACGCGCTCCCCGGAGCCGCCGCGGCCGCGCGGTACGCCCCGAGGGACGTATCCATGGCGATCGTCGCGAGCTCGTGGAAGAGCGCTTCTTTGGATTCGAAATAGTGGTAGGCCAGGCCGTTGCTCATGCCCGCCTGCGATGCGATCTCGGACATTTTGCTGGCCTGCAACCCTTTTTCCGCGAATACCCGGAGAGCCGCCATGAGGATCTTCGCGCGGCGCTCGTCTTTTATCTGGTTGGTGCTTTCCGCGCTTCTGGGTGACATGCTTCTCCGGTTGATTGAACGTACAGTCAATATACACCCAGAACTGCGACTCGTCAATATCGGAAAGCGACCAAAAACAGGAGCCGCGCTGCCGACGGCAAGATCGATCTGCAGCCCAATGAAAGGATGAGTCGACCATCCAAAGGGATGAGCCGCAAAGCGGCGCTGTCCTGATAAGCTTCGGCAAGAGATATCGCTGAAGATTTCTCGCAATGCCCTTTTTTCGGAGGTAGCTAAATGAAACGATTCTTTCCCGTCGCTGTCGTCCTCGTTCTCGCGGCCCTTATCCCGTCAACGCTCTCCGCCCAGGTATCCGTCTATTTTGACGCCGCCAATCCGCCGTTCATGTACGAAGCGGACAAAGCTCCAGCGGGAGTCTATCCCGCGCTGTTCTCCGAGGCATTCAAGCGCATGGGCGTAAAATCGGACCTGGAAGCCGTACCGTGGAAGCGGGCGATATCCGGTATCGACGCCGGAACGAACGGAGTCGGCGGTATCTATATGAACGCTGAGCGTGTGAAGAAATACGACTATTCCGCGCCTTTTTTTGAGGAACGGCTCGCGATTTATGTCCCGGTTGGGAAGGAATTCAAGTATGAAAAAGTCGAAGACCTCTACGGAAAAAATATCGGCGTGATTCGGGGATGGAGCTACGGCGACGAATTCGACGCGGCGGTCGCCGCGGGAAAGATCAAAAAGGATGAAGTGGAAGGCGACTCTCCCAATTTCAAGAAAATCGCGGCCGGGCGGGTGGACGCGATAATCGCGGTCTGGGAAAGCGGCGAATCGAATATCGCCGAGCAGAAACTCGAATCGACGGTAAAACGCCTCCCGAATTTATTTTCCACGTCCTCCGTCTATCTCGCCTTCAACAAGGGCGCGAAAATGAAAGATACGCTCGCAAAATTCGACGCGGCCATGGTCGGCATGAAAAAAGACGGTCGCTTTGACGCGATCGTGAGGACCGCGTTCGGGAAATAATGCATCGACGATTTAGTCGACCTTCATTTCGTAACGGCATTCCTTGCCGGGTTTCCCGAAAATATCCGAATCCCGTTCCTCGGTCAGGACGAAACCCGCCCGCGTGTAGAGCGACGCGGCTGCCTCCAACCCCTTTTCCGTCAGAAGGTAGCAGGAGGAGTATCCCATTTCCCGCAGATAGCTCATGGCGGAATCCATGAGCTTCTTCCCGAGGCCGATGCCGCGGTACTCGGGACGGAGTAGGAAATAGCGGAGCTGCGCGGCGTTGTTCTCGCGGTGCATGATGACCAGGGAGCCGATGATCGCCCCGGCATGTTCGCAGATCCAGACGCGGTCCAGGGCGGGATCGTAGCGCCGCTGGAATTCCGCGAGGCTCTCGGCGACGTAGGCCTCGAAGACGGGGCCGTACCCGTACTCGCCGGAGTACAATATGCCGTGCAGGTATACCAAGTAACCGAGGTCGCCCGGCTTCCATTCGTTCCTGACCATAATTTCATCCCGCCCGATCATGCCGCGCCTCCCTTGCCGAGGATCCGTTCGATCTCCCGCATGGATCCGGCGAGCGTATTTATATCCTCGTCCGACAAGCCGCGCAGGAGCGATTCCGTCGATCGATCGGACTTTTCGTCCAAAGCGCGGAATTCGGCCCTGCCTTTTCCGCTCAGGACGAGCTTGAAACTCCGCTTGTCCTCCTCCGAACGCGTCCTTTCGACCAGTCCGAGTCTAATGAGCTTTTCGATGGTGTGGCTCAGATAGCCTTCGTCCACCTGCAGGAGATTCCGAATTTTTCGGGCCGTCGCGGCCGGATCGCGGTCGATCTCGAAGAGCACCCGAGCTTCCGTCAGCGAAAACTGGCTGTCCAGGACGCACCGGTCGACCACGCCGATGATGTTCGTATAGAAGCGGTTGAAGGCGCGCATTTTTCGGACAACGGCATTTCTGGATTCCATACGGAAAGAATATTGCATTTGCTTGCTTTAAGCAAGTATAATTCAAAGCGGAATATGCGGAAATCCTGCGTCAGGAAGTAGCCCTCATTCAGCAGGTCGTCCCGACCTTTCCAAAGAACCGTGGCAGCAATTCGAACGCGCTCCTCGGGATCGGCTTGCCGTATAAATATCCTTGCGCGACGTCGCAACCATGGGTTCGCAGGAACTCGTTCTGCGCCACGGTTTCCACGCCCTCCGCCACTACTTCCTGGCGCAGGCTCCGCGCGATGGATATTATGGCTTTCACCAACTCAGCCTGCGGATTCTCGCCTCCTATCCTCTCGATGAACGAGCGGTCTATCTTGAGGGTGGAGATCGGGAAACGGGCCAGGTAGCTCAGCGAAGAATATCCCGTACCGAAATCGTCGATGGCGATGGAAATGCCGAGCCTCCGGAGCGATTCCAGCGCGGTCAACACGTCACCTTCCTCATCCATCAGCAGGCTTTCGGTGATTTCCAGCTCGATCCATTCGGGGAGGCAGCCGCTCTCCTCCATCGCCGCGCGAACCGTCCCGACTATGTCGTTCGATTGGAATTGGCGCGCGGAAAGATTGACGGCGATGCGGTGAGGAGGCAGCCCCTCGGCATTCCACGCCCGCGCGGTACGGCAAGCCTCGCGCAGTACCCATTCCCCGATTTCCACGATCAAGCCACAGTCCTCGGCGATCTCGATGAACTTGTCCGGGGGCACCAAACCGCGCTCGGGATTGCGCCAGCGCAACAGCGCTTCGGACCCGATGAGCGCGCCGGTTTCCAGTTCCACCTTGGGCTGGTAGAACAATTCCAGCTCGCCGCGGAGGACCCCTTTCCGTAGTTCGCTCTCCAGCTGCAATCGCTCCTGCGCGCTGTCGGTAAGGCTGCGGGAATAGAAGCGGAAGTTGTTGCGACCCGAACGTTTGGCCAAGTACATCGCGGAATCCGCGTACCGCATCAGATCCTCCGCGGTCTGGCCGTCCGCCGGGAAAATGGTGATGCCGATGCTGCACGAGGCATATACTTCCTTGCCGTCCAGCAGGAACGGCGCGTCGAACACTCCCAGCATCTTCCGCGCGATTACGCCCAGGTCATCGCTTTGGCGGATGTCCGGCAGGAGGACGGCGAACTCGTCCCCTCCCAACCTCGCCACCGTATCGTATGTCCGTACGCTGGAGGCGAACTTCTTGGCTACCTGCGCAAGGAGCGCGTCGCCGGCCGGATGGCCCAGCGTATCGTTGATTTCCTTGAACCGGTCCATGTCGATCAACATCACGCCCGCGAGTTGCTTATGCCAAGCCGCGTCGGCCAGCATCTGTTCCATTCGGTCGTTGAATAAGGCCCTGTTCGGCAGCGCGGTCAAAGTATCGTAGAAGGCCATCTGGAAAATCTTACGCCGGTACCCGTCCAGCTCGCTGATATCGCGCGCGACGCCGAGAACCCCCGTTGCCGCTCCATCCGCGCCGAACATGGGAACATTACGCGTCTCGAGCAGGGCGCGCCTGCCGTCGTCCGAACAGGTCACCCAATTTTCGTTTACGCAGGGGCGTCCGGTCTCGATCGCTTCCCGATCTTTTTGACGGAGGGTATCCGCCAGATTTGAATCGAAGAGGTCGAAATCTGTCAGCCCAATAATGTCGGATTCCCTCTTTCCGATCAATTGCTCGAAGGCGGGGTTGCAGGCCTGATACCTGCCCTCCGCGTCCTTCTGCCATACCATATCCGGAATGGTCTGAAGCACATCGCTCAGGCGCTTTCGGGTGGCATCGAGGATGACGTCGGCGTTCTTCCGTTTGGTGATGTCGCGCGCGTACCCCACGCTGCCGATTACCTGCCCGTCCATGATCACCGGCGACTTCCAGATTTCCTTACAGCGGGACATGCCGCGGTCATCTGTTTCCCACACCTCGAAGTTCTGAGGCGATCTTTCGGCCATCAAGGCGCGATCGCTCGCGACGTACCGTTCGGCCACATCGAGCGGATATAAATCGAAATCCGTCTTGCCTTCCGCTTCCGCCGAAGACGCCAAGCCCGCGCTGCGCGCGTACTCCGAATTCGCCGCCAGCAAACGGCAATCCGCGTCCTTCAACCAGACGACGAAGGGGAAATTGTCGAGCAAGGTGCGCTGGTACCGCTCGCGCCGCCGGAGTTCCTCTTCCATACGCACGCGCTCGGTGACGTCACGCGACAGAACGATGAAGCGGTCATCGTCGGCGGTTCCGCCGGATTTCTTCGCGATGGAATGGTCATACCAGTTTACCCTGCCATCGGGTTGAACTATGCGGATGACGCGGCCATAGGATGTTCCCTTCGTATCGGCCTCGTCGATCGCCGCCATATAGGCGTTCGCCGCATCGGGTGAGAGCACCTCATGGGCGGTCCGGCCGATCAACGCTGTCTTTTGCGTTTCAAGGACTTCCGGATTCCGCGTCCAGATGTTCAAATATTTGCCGTTCCGATCCATTTCGAAAAGGATGTCCGGAATGGTTTCGATGACGCCTTCGGTGAATTTGAGCGCCTCTTCCAGGCGCCGCTCCATTCGCTTGCGCTCGGTGGTATTGAAGGCGATGACGGTCAGTCCGCATATTTCGCCATCGGCATCGAGGATCGGGGAGGCATAGTTGAAGTGGAATTCCTTTACCGGACAGCCGTCCTCCATGCGGTTCTCTTGAGATTCCACGGATGCGATGCGACCGGCAAGAACTTGATCGAATCCTTGCTTGCTGAACGACCGATGCTCCTCATCAGAAATTGCATCAAGCATGCTCATGCCGACAGCGACGTCAGCGCCCCACATGCGTTTCGCCGAGACGCGAAACGTTTTATTGAACGCGAGGAAGCGATACTTCTTATCCAGCGAATAGATGCCAACCTCGGGCGAACTTTCCAGAATCGATTGCAGCAAGTTGAAGTTGTCGCGGTATCGCGCCTCGCTTTCCCGCAATTCCTCTTCCATGCGCCTGCGCTCGGTTATGTCGTATCCGATAACCAAGATGCTGGCCACGGCTCCGTCCGTCCCGCGCTCCGGTACGATGCGGAGGTGGCTGGTGACCATCCTGCCGCCCGCCGCCGGCCAGGCATATTCGTGATCGCAGGGCTCTCCCTTTTCGAAGGAATAGCGCAACGCGTTTTCATAGGCCAACGCTTCCGGCAGCGGCGAATAGTCGCTCGGCTTGAGGCCGAGCGTTTCTTCCGCCGTTTTCCCCGTCAATTCAAGGAAGTGGGGATTCACGTAGACGCGCCGGCATTCACGATCGTAGCGGATGATGGTATCTGGCGCGTGCTCCACCAATGTGCGGAATTCCTGCTCGCGTCTGACCAGCTCGCTTTGCAGGCGCTTGCGTTCGGTGACGTCCCGGGTGATGACGACGAGCCGGACGATCGTACCGTCTTCGCCGCGCACGGGGACCATCGTGGAAATGTAGGTGCGGATGCCGATCGGCAGGTCTAGCTCTATCTCTTCCTTGTATACCGTCCCGGCATCCACGCAGCGCAGGTACTTCGCGTTCACCTGTCTCGCCATCGATTCCGGCAGGACCTCTTCAATCGTTTTGCCGAGCATCGTCCCGCGAGGTATTCTCACCAGGCGCTCGAACGCCGGATTGATTTCGATCGAGCGGAAGCTCCGGTCGTCCTTCACTTCGTAAAGGACCATGCCTTCCTGCGCGTTGTCGAATATCTGGCGGTATCGCGCCCTGCTTTCGTTCAGCGCCTGATCCATGAGTTTTCGTTCGGTGATGTCGCGGATCGCGACGCAGACCATCCCCGCGCCTATGTCGGTATCGGGAAGGAGCGACAGCGTCACGTCGACCGGGAACTCGCTCCCGTCCTTGCGGCGGGCGCGCAGGTCGCCCTCGTGCGCAGCGCCCGAACCGCGTTCCAGGCCGTCGGCGAATCCGGCGCGACTGTCCGAATGTTCGTCCGCAATGTCCGCGGGCATCAGGATCTCGATGCCTCGTCCGATCAATTCTCCCTCGGAGTAGCCGGACATCCGGACGATTCTCTCGTTGGCCAGCGTGATACGACCCTGTCCATTGGTGACCAGCATGCCGTCCGGCGCGGAGCGCAGGATGCCCCGGTACCATGCTTCGGTCGTCTTGAGCTGCTCCTGCGAAGCATCCAATTCGACCGCCTGCTCCTCCAGGACCCGGGCCGTCTCTTCAAGACGGACGTTGAGCTGGACGATCTCCGAGAACCGGGCTTCCAGCTCGAATTCTGACCGTTTGCGTTCGGTGATATCCTCGACGAAGGCCCAGATATTTTGCCGTCCGTCCTTTCCGGTGATCAGCATACCGTTCACCCGGATCGGGACGAGCGAACCGTCCTTGCGCCGGTAGACTTTTTCGTACGGTCCATAGAGCCCGGTCCTGCGCATCACGCCCATCTGTTCGACGGTGAGGGACTGGTATTCCGGGAGCGTCAGCGCCTTGTTGTCCATCGACAGCAATTCGTTTTCGGTATAGCCGCTCATGGCGCGGAAGGCCTCGTTGAATTCCAGGAAGCGTCCTTCGATATCCGTAAGCGCGATGCCGAGCGGAGAGAGTTCGTACAGGCTGCGGAGCTTTTCCCCGCTCTCCCTGGCCGCATCCTCCGCGCGCCTGCGCTCGGTGATATCGTGGACATAACCGTGCCAGACAGTGCCGCCGTCCGTCTCGCGGTACGGGGTCGCGCGCGCCGATATCCAGCGCTCGCCCCTCTCTGGATGCAGGATGCGGTATTCGTTCTGGTAGGTCTCCAGGTCCCGAGCCGACTCCTTCATGGATTCAATGGTCCGCACCGCATCATCCGGATGAATCGAAGCCGACAGCGACCGGGCATCCTTGACCGCTTCCTCCGACGCGACTCCGTGCACGTCCTCGACACCGAGACTTACATAGCGCATTTCGGCAGCGCCATCAGGACTCAGGCCGAGAGTATAAAAATAGCCGGGCATATTCGAGACGAAGCCGGTCAGCCGCTTTTCCTGGTCGACCTGCCGAGCCAGCATCGCCTCATGTTGCTTGCGCTCGGATATATCGCGCATTACGGCCAGCAGGAAGGCCTCGCCGCCGATCCGGATCCTGCGAAGGCTCACCTGTCCCCAAATCCGGCTACCGTCGCCGCGCTTGAGCTGCCAATCGAACAATTGCGGCTCGCCTGCCGCTGCGAGTAGGTTTCGGCGCGTCGCTTCCTCGAAGGAGAAAGGAGGATCGTTCACCGCCAGAGGATCGGAGCGTCCGGAAAGCATATCCTCGCGAGTACGCCCCCACAGCTCGCAACCTTTTTGGTTCAGGTCGTGCAGGGCGAACGAGGTCTTGCCGTCGCGCTCGATGATGCGATGCAGGAATACGCCGTCGTTGGCGGATTCGAAAATAGTACGGTGCTTTTCCTCGGACGCCTTCAGCGCCCGTTCCGCGCGCTTGCGCTCGGTGATGTCGGTGAAATTGAGCAGCCGGCGTCCGCCGACCCAGATGGTCCGGAGGCTTACATCGCGCGTTCCGCCATCCTTGCAGGCAACGACGGATTCCGTCTCGGAGACGGCGGAACCGCCCTTCCCGGCAAGTTCCATCGCGCGGTTCCACGATTCGGCGACCTTTTCCCGGTACTCCTCGTCCGGATACGCCAACCGCGCCCACGCGTCCAAGTCGGGCACGTCCTCCGCGGCGTACCCGAACACTTCCTTGAAACGGCGATTGACGTATTCTATCCCCTGTCCCTCGTCGGTCCACGCGACAGCGACGGGAGAGGAATCCAGGAGGTCCTCCAGCTGGAGGCGGCGGGTGGCGTTGGAATCGCGGTCGCGCTCCAGCGCGGCTTCCCGGAGCCGCGCGAGCCCGCTCGCCGCGAGCGCCTCCGCCATGCCGACGATGAGCGCGGATATCGATTCGAGCCGTTCGGGTTCGACTACGGGAACGGAAGCGATCGCCGCCGCGTAGGCTTCCTCGTCGAAACCGTAGCGCGCGGCCCGGGAGCGGAAGAAGTCCATGTCGGGCGGCTCGTACAGTACTTGGCTGAGTACCAGCGTCGCGAGATGGCTGCCTTCGATCACGACCGGAACGGCGGAGTACCGGAACCCGTTCCCGCAGAGGCCGCACGTCGCCCGAACCGCGTCCGGGCCGAGGGAGAGCGAGCGGTTGATTACCCTGCACGCCTCGGAAGCTTCCGGGTGGGTTCGATGGAAGACGGTGCAGGCGTCGATCCATCCAGAGCGGCACAGGATATCCCCGTCGGGATCCAGGATTGCGTTGGGAATGCCGGTGGCGCGGTAGAGGTTCTCCAGGATACGCGCGTATGCCGGTAAATCGACGAGATCGGAGAAGCTATGGGCAGTTCGTTCTGTTACGATTGCTTTCATTGCGATTAGGGTATATGGGAAAGGTTCATGCGCTCCGATCCCTCGGCACGTCGATACGAACGTTGAACCCGTCATCGGAAACGCAGGACAGGCGGGCGCCGATCCGGGCAGCGAGCGCGGAAACGATCCCGAATCCTGCATTCTTCGAAAGCCTTCCGTCCTTTTCCGATCTTGATCCCGTTCCGCTATCGGATACGGCGATTGATACTCCCCCACCGGTTGTTTTCATGTCGACGGTGATCGTTCCCGGTCGATTCCCCGGGAAAGCTTGCCGATACGCGTTCTCCACGAGCTCGTTCACGATGAGGCCGATCACGAGCGCGTCGCGGGAATCGGCGTTCGCCTCGGCAAGGGACCAGACGAGGTCGATCCGGTTTCCCTCTTCCTTGGTCTTCGCGATGGTCGAAAGGACCTGCTCCAGGTACGTCGCGAGATCGATCTCCAGATCGCGATGCGCCTTTTCCAACAAGAGCTGGAGCGAGGAAAGCGATTGTATTCTCATCAGGATATCTCCAAGTCTTGCCTCATCGCCGAACCAACCACGGTGCAGCCTCCCGCGCATTATGATGCGGCATCCGTGCGGAACCGCGAGACGCTCGATTCCAGGATCTCCACGCTCCGCGAGTTTTCCAGGCTGAGGTCAGCGAGGCGCCGCATCGAGACCGCGATCTCGCGCGAACCTCCGGCGGTCTCGATCACACCGGAGCGGTATTGATCTACTAGCCCGTCGATCCGGCGGACGGACCCGGATATTCCCTCGACGCTGTTGGCCATTTCTCCGCTCGAGGCTTCGACGTCTTTCGTCAATCCGTTGAGCGTCTCGACCGCCCGCGTAATCTGGCATCCCCCGACGGCCGTCTCACGCAGGGATTCCCTGGTTTCGTTCATGCCGTGCGACACGTCGTTGATTCCCGCGATGATGCGCGCCAACGTCCCGTTCATCTCGTGGGTCTGCTCGCTCGCTTGCGATATGCCCGCGCTCATTTCTTTCAGAGAGGCTGAAATGGATCGCGAATTCTCCGCCGACGCCTCGGCGAGTTTCCGGATCTCATCGGCGACGACGGCGAAGCCCCTGCCGGCGTCCCCTGCGTGGGCCGCCTCGATCGCCGCGTTCATGGAAAGGAGGCTGGTTTGGCTCGCGACACCGTCGATGATCCCGATCAATTCAAAGATCATCCCCGTATTCTTGGAGATCGCGGTGATCGATTGCACGGTGTCGTGCATGTTCCGCTCCCCCTGGCTGGCCAATTCCATCAACTCGCGGGCGACTTCATTCTTCGCCTCCGTCGCTTTATCCATGCTATTTATCGATGCGATCATTTCGGTGATCGCGGCCGACGATTCACCGACGGCGACGCCTTGCCGCTCGATTTTCTCGATGACCGTCCGCACGCTCCGGTCGATATCGTCGAGGACGCTCACCGATCGCTCTATCTCTTTATGGATTTCGGCGACGCCCTTCTCCATATTCTCCATCGACATGGAAATCTGGTTCGAGGTAGCCGATATCTCTTCCGCCTGGGCTCCCAGCTCCGACCCGATCGTCCGGTTCGATTCAGCCACCTCCTTGATCTTCGCGATCGAGGCGCGCAGGCTGTCACCGATTGCGCCGCAGTGGGATGACAATTGGCCCAACTCGTCCCCGCGGTCAACCGAGGGTTTCGCGGTAAGGTCTCCCTCCGCGATAGCCCGGAACGAGCTGTTGATGGCGGATATCGCCTTGACCATCCTTGAGCTGATGAAAATTATGACCAGGACCATCGCGCCGATGGTTACGAGCGAAATCATCAGGAGATAGATCCTCAGCGTCGCGATGACGCCGTAGAACTCGTCGATGTAACTGGACGCGACTACGTACCAATCCAATTCCGGGATGTACCTGAATTCCACGAACTTTTCCCTCGGGAAGGGATCGGCCGCGTTCTTCCACCAGTAGCGGAAATTGCCGTTTTTCATCTCCATGATTTTTTTTATGATGGGCATGTTGTTCGTGTCGGCGAGATCCGTCACATCCTTGCCTTCCAGGGAAGGGTGGACGACCATGATGCCCCTGCCGTCGAAGACGTACGGGTAGCCCGTAGTTCCGATTTTCAGGGCCGAAACGGACTTCCGCAGTTCTTCCATATTGACCAGGTCGCGCAATTCAGACGAGTACGTGGATGCGTAGAGGATGATGTCCCAGGGCTCGAAGTACGAGAGGTACGAAACTTTCTCGCGCTCCTCCGTTTCTCCGGGATTCTTCCACATGTACTTGATGATGCCGCTCTTCTGCTTGATTCCGGTCCGTACGAATTCAACCGAGCTGAGGTCCGTACCGACGGCCGCCTTAGGGTGGATGACGATGATCCCGTTCGAATCAGTGGCTGCGATATACCCCGACTTCCCGATCCGGCCGAATATCGAGTCAGCGAACAGCGCGCGGACCTCGGCTCGCGCCCGTTCCTCGGCTCGGGGATCTCCCTCCGCCGCGGCGTAGCGCATCTCCAGATAATCGCAAAATCGCTCGGAAATCCCGTGGAGGTATCCGTTGATCGAGCTCTCCTGAACCCCGTTCACGAGGATGGCTAATTGGTCCGCCGTATGCATGATCTCCTTTCCGATCTGCGCGTCGACGCTCCTGTCAACGATGCCGAAGACGAAAAGACCCGACAGCGCCGTAAGCGCCGAAACCAAGCCGCCGAGTTGGACGATGAATTGAGTCCGCAGTTTCACTTTATATGCTCCGATCCCAAGAGAATGATTTTTCTACCCGGTGCGCCAGCATACGGCAAATAAGGACGCATCGCCGTCATTCCTTCGGATGATTTATTCCTACTTTCGTATGATCGCGCCGCACCGGTCCTTCGGCAGTACTACCAATAGATGGCCGCCTCATCCGAAAGGATGAACCGCGAACGGGCCTGTTTCAGCATAGGATAATATCGGGTCGATTCCTCTTCCGCACGCCGGGAGGACGGCTCCGAGGAGCGCCCGTGATCCACTATCTCGAGAGCCTGGAAGTCAACGCGATCGACGCGGTTTTGGCGGACTGGAAAATGGTGTTCCCAGACGGCGGAATCCTCGCGCTCCTCCCGGAAGCGGAGGAAGCCAGCGTCCCCGCGCTCCAGGCAGCCTGCTCGGCAAGCGGGCTTTCCTTGGCGGGCGGAATCGTTCCCGCGCTGATCGTCGACGGGGAGTTCCGTACCGACGGAGCGTGGCTGCTCGGCTTCGGGAGGATGCCTCCCTGCGCGTTGCATGAGGACCTGCCGACCGATCAAGGCGGGGCCGAACGTCTCGTGGACGGGATCGCCGAGGAATTGCGCGAATCCTTGCGGGAGGAATCGGAAAAGACCCTCTTCCTCCTTTTCGACGCGATGGTCCCGAACGTCGGAACGTACCTGGACCATCTGTACCTCAGGCTCGCGAACCGCGTGCGTTACTCGGGAAGCAACGTCGGAAGCGAAACGTTCCTGCCGCGCGCGTGCCTGTTCGACAACGAACGGTTCGTCCGGAACGGATTATTGATAATGCTCCTGGACAATCGGTTCGGCGCGAACCTCGAACACGGCTACCGGGTATCCGATCGAACCGTTTACGCGACGGCCGCCAAGGGAAACCGGATCGATCAAATCGAATGGCGCCCGGCCTTCGACGTATATAAGGAAATGGTGCGCGATCGGTTCGGGACGGAGATCACCGCGGAGAATTTCTACCGCTACGCAGTCCACTTCCCGTTCGGCATACTCCGTGCGAACCACCACGCCGTCGTACGAATTCCCGTGAGTCTCTCCGAGGACGAATCTCTGGTCTGCGTGGGGGAGATTCCCGAGAATTCCCTCCTCGCCCTGCTCGAAGCCCCCGCCGCGGATTCGGAGGAAACGGTGGACCGGCTGGAGGAAGGCGTCTTATGCGGCGGCGCTCCGGAATCGGATCAGCTCATGTTCTATTGCGCGGGGCGTCGCATGCACTTCGGTTCCGGGGCCGCGGAGTCGGAAATTCGGCGGTACGCGGACCGTTTTCCCTCGGGGCGGATCGCGGGCGCGCTTTCGCTCGGGGAGATCGGCGGATCGACCATCCACGGATATCCGCTTTTCCACAACGCCTGTATATCTTCGATGATTTGGGACGCGGAATAATCCGGAATGGAGCGCGATCGAATCATCCCGGTCCTGTACGACCTCGCGGTTACGATAGGCGGAGAAGTCAGCCTGAAGCCGTTGTTGACGCGCTTTTTGCAACGCCTGCTCTATTTCACTTCGTTCCCCGCGGGTTTCATCTGCCTGGACCTGCCGGAGTTCGACGGGCTCGCGGAAACCGCCATGGCCAGGCTCGACGCGAGCGTCGGCGAATATGCCCTTTCGCGATCGATCGGCGGGATACTTCCCCTTCCTGCCCGGCTCCTGTACGGAGATGCGAACCGGACGGATTCCGTCGAGCCGGATCCCATCGAATTCGCCGGTTCGAACGCCAAGTACGCGGCGCACCTCAGGCTCCCGTTCGACGGCCGAAGCGTGATCGTGCTCCTCGCGCCGAAACTGCCCGAGACGGACTTCCCCCTGAACCGGGTATTCCAGCCGATCCTCGCGCACCTATCGCGCGCGATAATGCTTTGCAGAAGGAACGATGCCCATATACAAGGGCTGAAGGTGGAGAGGGACCTGTTTTCCAAAGTATTCGATTGCAGTAACGCAGGCATCCTCGTCACCGACGGATCGGGGAGGATCGCCGACGTGAATCCCGCGTTCACGCGGATAACCGGATACGGACTTGAAGAGGTACACGGGCGAACGCCTCATCTATTGACGGCTTCCAAGGAAGAAAGTCTCCGTTACTGGGAAATCCAGCATGCCGTCCTATCCGTCGGACATTGGCATGGGGAAATTTTATTTCGCAGGAAAAACGGCGAGGAATACGCCGTTTGGCTCAACGCGACTCCGGTCCGCGAGGGAAACGGCTCAACCGCGAATTATGTCGGCATTTTTTCCGACATCGGGGAGCAGAAGGCCGCCGAACGGAAAATTACCCGGCTCGCCTACTTCGACCCGGTCACCGACTTGCCGAATCGAAAGATGCTTCAGGAGAGGTTGCCGGGTGCGGTCGAATCGAGCGCCTCAACCGGACGCTACGGCGCTGTCCTCTTCCTGGATCTTGACGATTTCAAGATTCTGAACGACACGAGGGGCCACGCCGTCGGCGACCTGCTCCTGGTTGAGGTGGCTCGCCGAATACGGTCCTGCGTCAGGGAGAGGGATATCGCCGCGAGGATCGGAGGCGACGAGTTCGTCGTCGTCATGGAATCGATGGGCGCTACCAGGCCTGATGCCGTCGAACGAGCGGAACGGATCGCCGAAAAATTACGGATGGTCCTGGAAGAACCCTACACGCTCTTGGAGCACCTCCACCGGATAACGGCAAGTATCGGGGCATCCCTGTTCCGAGGGAATCGGACGAGCGCCGGAGAATTATTGAAGCAGGCGGAAATCGCGATGTACCAGGCCAAACGCGCGGGACGCAACGAGATCCGGTTCTTCGAGCCGTACATGCAAACCATCCGGGACGAGCGGGCCCGGATGGAATCGGAATTGCGGCAGGCGTTGGCGGAGGATCAATTCGTCCTGTACTACCAAGCCCAGGTCGACGAAGTCGGCAGGACGCGGGGCGCGGAGACCCTGATCCGCTGGATCCATCCCGTCCGCGGCCTCGTACCGCCGTCCGAATTCATCCCGGTCGCGGAGGACGCTGGCTTGATCGGACGAATCGGGGATTGGGTCCTCAGGTCGGGGTGCGCCCGCCTCGCCGAGTGGCAAGAATCCGTCGCGACGCGGCATCTGGTGCTCTCGATGAACGTGAGCGCAAAGCAGATGCGTGCGCCCGACTTCGTCGACCGCGTCAAGATCATGATCGCGGAGAATGGAATTCCGCCGGGATGCGTCAAGCTTGAACTGACCGAGAGCGCGATCCTCGAGGATGTCGACGGCACAATCGGGAAAATGCGGGAATTACGCCGATTCGGGATCGGGTTCGCGATAGACGACTTCGGCACGGGCTACTCTTCCCTCCAATACCTGCAAAGGCTGCCCTTGGACGAATTGAAGATCGACCAATCCTTCGTACGCGGGCTCGGCGAGGATTCGAGCAGCGCGGCGATCGTACGGGCGATCATCGCGATGGCGAAGGCTTTGGGCCTTGAGACGATAGCGGAAGGGGTGGAGACGTCCACTCAGAGGGAATTCCTCCGGACGAACGGATGCAGGAATTACCAAGGTTACTATTTCGGGAAACCCGTTCCGATAGAAGAGTTTGAGGGAGCGTTGCGCGCGGGCACGGTCCGGGAAAGATCGGCGTCGCTTCTTCCCGTCTGATGCGCAGTCCCGAGAAACGACCTCACAACGTTTTGAAGTCGATAGTTATCCTGAAGCCGTCCCCGGAGGAATACTCGATTACGCCACCCAACTGATCCCGGGCCAGTGTCGTCACGGACGTCAGTCCCATTCGGCCGCAGCTCGGGATCGAAAAATCGGCGGGGACTCCGATGCCGTCATCGATAACGGAGAGACGAAAGCCGCCGCCTTCCGTCGCGCTCAGTTCGACACGGATGCTTCCTTCAGTCCTGCCTTCGAACGCGTGGCGAATCGAATTGACGACCAGATCATTGACGATCAGTCCGATAGGTATGGCAGTCTCGACCCTCAGGAAGATTTCGTCGGATCGGGCCGAAATGGAGATACGACGTCCCGCGATCCCATAATATAGCGATATCTGTTCCAAAAGATCGGTGAGGTACGCCCCCATATCGACTTTCGTAAGGTTTTTCGACTCATACAGCTCTTTCTGGACGAGAGACATGGAATTAATGCGGGAGACCATATCCCGGAAAATGCCCTTGAGATACTTGTCGTCGGTCTCATTCCCGTACAGATTGAGAAGGGACGATATGAGCTGCATGTTGTTAATGGTGCGGTGATAGAGTTCCCGAAGCAGGGTATTCTTCTCGGCCTCCGCCTGACGGCGCGCTTCATGAACCCTGACTTCGTCGAGCGCCCGTTCGATTGCCAGCGGAAGTTTGCACAGCCGATCTTTCAGCACATAATCCGTAGCGCCCTGTATTAATATCTCTACAGCCTTCTCCTCCCCGATAGCGCCGGATACGACGATAAAAGGCAGATCGGGTCGGAACTTTTTCGCGAAGCGGAGCGCGGCATGAGCGTCGAATCCCGGAAGCTGATAGTCGGCGAGGATGAGATTATAGTCGCCGCCCTTCAGGAAAGAAACGAATTCCTGTTCGTTGGACGCCAAGTCGATGCGTTCGGAAGAAACTATTCCGGACAACAACTCCCTCACGAGTTCGGCATCGCGCGGCGAGTCCTCAAGATGAAGGATCCGTATATCGTTCATTGCTTATTTTTTGGCGGCGGCTCGTTGAGCATGGCCCAGAATATGCCGATCTGCCTCACGGCGTCCACGAAGTCGGAGAACCTGACCGGCTTGACGACATATGCGTTGATCCCCAATTCATAGCTTCGGACGATGTCCTGTTCCTCCCTTGAGGAAGTGAGCATTACTACCGGCATATGTTTCAAGTCCGGATCGGAGCGGATGGCGCGGAGGACCTCGATGCCGTCCATCCGCGGCATCTTGATATCCAGGATGGTTACTGCCGGATTGCCGCTTTCCCGCGATTCGTATTCGCCTTCCCGGTGGAGATATCTCATCGCCTCGACTCCGTCCTTGACGCGAACGACCCGGTTGAGGAAATGATTATCGGCCAGGGTCTCCAGGATCAACTCGACATCCTTGGGATTATCTTCCGCGAGCAGGATCGAACCGTATTCAGGCATCGCCGTCCTCCTTGTATTTGGGTAAGGTGAAATAGAATCTGGCTCCACGGTCCGGTTCGGCTTCCGCCCAAACCCGGCCTCCATGCCGATCGATAATTCGCTTCACGATCGCCAAGCCGATACCGCTACCCTCGAACTCCCCCTCGGCATGCATACGCTGGAAAACGCCGAATAACTTTCCGGCGTACGCCATTTCGAAGCCGACACCGTTGTCGGCGACCACGAACGTATGCTCAGCGGCTCCCTCCACGGCATCGACATCGATTTTCGCGACCTCCCGCGTAGAGGTGTACTTGACCGCGTTTCCCAGGAGGTTCACCCAAATTTGGCGGAGAAGGGAATAGTCACCCCTGACGACCGGTAATTCGCCGATGGTCCAATCGATCCGGCGACCGGCGCAGCCGTCCTGGATCTGGCTCAATGCCTCGTTGAGGGTTTTGTTCATATCCACACATTCAAGCCGCATCTCTTCGCGTCCTGTCCGGGAAAACCGGAGCAGGTCGTCGATAAGCTGCCCCATCTGGCGGGCGGAATCGGCGACGATGTCCAGGTAGTGACGGCCTTTCTCCGTCAGGTCCTCTCGACAGCGCGAGATCAGTAGCTCCACATACCCGTCAATATGGCGCAGCGGAGCCCGTAGGTCGTGGGAAACGGAATAGGAAAAAGATTCCAGTTCCCGGTTGGCCGCTTCCAATCGGGAGGTCCGGTCGGCGACGCGCAGTTCAAGATCCTGGTTGAGCCGACGGATTTTTTCCTCTTCCCGACGTAATTTCTCCAGATTCTGCCGGAGCCGGGCCGCCATTCGGTTGAAGGCCCGGGCAAGATCCCCCAATTCATCCCGCGTTTCTGATTTGGCGATCCGCGCGTCCAAGTCTCCGGTCTCCACCTGCGCGACGGCGCGAAGCATCAGATGCAGGGGAGCGAAAACGGTAAGCTGAAAAGAGAAGAGGATGATGATTGAAGTCAAGAGAACGACGCCCAGCGATCCCGTGACGAACAACCAGATAACGGAGAGCTTCTGAGCGGTAGCTTTCGCCGTGGAAACTTCGATATAAACGAAAAACCGCACGGTTTGGCCATCCATCCCGAGCAGGGGAGCTATGGCATGGATTATACCGCCCGACGCATCGCGCCGTACCAAAGGTTCCGTCAATCGCGGGGTCAGCAAGCGGAAATCGAGTCGGGACACGCTATCGGCGGACTTCCCCACATACTCACTGTCAAGGGAAAAGAAGATGTTCCCATTGATCCCGATGACAAAAGCGTTTATCAGTTCCTCACCCACCAGCCCGCGCATGCTTTCTTCGTCGGTAACCACGTCCAGGTTCAGCAACCCCGCATTCATCAAGGAGCCGGGCAAAAGAACCTTCCGCTCGATTGTCCGATCGATCTCCGCGTTGAAGCTGCCGATATAGAGCGCGCCGGTGACCGCGGAAACCGCTATCTCCGCAAGAATGATCATCAAGCCTATCTTGAATCCCAAGGAATGGACGAATGGGTTAGGCGTGCTTTCTTCTTTCATCCGCATTAGGTCGATACTTTTAGCTCCTATGGCCGGTCGATGAAATACTGGCAGGGATTCGTCGGCGCGGGATTGGGATAGAAGGCAGCCGAAAACATCAGGGGGGGCACATTACGGAAATAGCGCCGAACGACGCCATACCCCATCGGTATCGAGTGGATACCAATCACCTGGAACTCTTCCGCGGCGATATCCATGATTCGGCGCATCAACTCGGTCTGCCGATCGGGATCCGCCGCCTGCAGCGCCTGCCGGTACAGGGCGATGGATTCCTTTACGCGAGCGGGCGGCTCTTCCGCCCTGGGATCATCGGCGTCGACAGCCCAATACGCCCACCGGACTCCCTGCTGGGACCAGAAAGTTTCCGAAGGTACGTAGTGTCGCGGACTCAGGATTGAGTCGAATCCTCCCGCGCCGGTGAAAGCCGTCACGTCGAAGTCGTTGGCGGTCCACCGCTTGTCCGCTTCCGTCCGGTGGACAGTTTCGATAGCCATATCTATGCCGACCGCTCTCCAGTCGGCCTGGATCATCGGCAGGTGAACGCTGAAATCTCCGCCAGGGACCGGAGTGGGGTTGAGCATGGTGAAACGCAGGCGCTTGCCGTCGGGGCCCATTCGGAAGCCCTCGGCGTCGCGCTGTCCGTACCCGGCTCGGTCAAGATACCGGTTGGCCGCATCCACATCGTACCCAAGGTATTGGGTAGCCAGCCTTTCATTATAGAACGGCGTTCCCGGCAGAGGCGCCACCTGGACCGGCTGGACGTCGAGCTTTGCCGCTTTGATGATCGCGGGGCGATTGATGGCGCAGGAAAGGCCGATGCGGAAATCCCGGTTCCGGAATACCTCCCGCTTGACCGGGTCACGATGCGTCTGATTGAACGAGACTGCCATATAGTTGGAAAAGGCGGATACCAATGTATAGAGGCCGTATCCGCCCTTCATTTGGTTGTCGGATGAAGCCGCTTCCGCGGGAACATTGCGGTCCTGCATATCGATTTCTCCCGCCAGAACGAGCGGCAGGACATCGGCTGCTTTTTCGACTACGCGGAATTCGAGCCGGTCGATGTACGGCAGCTGGTTGTACTCGGTATCGATCTTCCAGTAATAGGGATTGCGCACGGCTTTCACGATGGGGGCTGGATTGCCGTCGGTATCGAAGGATCCCGGTTCGAGCACCCAGGCGAACAGCGTCGGGAATTCGGGAACCATGCTGAACGGCATCACGTCAACGGTCCGCCAGGACTTTTTCTTGAATAGCTCCACCCAGTTCTTGACGCCTTCCTGGGCGATGAGCCGGTCGATATCCGGGTTATAGTCCCGATGGAACTTGGCTAGATAGTGACGGGGGCAGTTGGTCGCGAAAGCTCCCTTGACGCTCGCCAGATTCTGCAGGAACAAGCCCTGCGGTTCGGCGAACTGGAAAATGACCGAATAATCGTCGGTTTTTTTCACGACGAGCTTGTCTTTGCCGAATTTGAATCGGGTTTCCAGCAGGGATTGAAGCTCCTCGTTGCGGTACATGGCCTCGTACCAAAAGACGACATCATCGGCGGTGAAAGGATATCCGTCGGACCATTTCATCCCTCTGCGCAATTGGAACGTGAATGTCTTCGAATCGGGGCTTATCGTAAAGGATTGGGCGACGTTCGGGATCACCTTGGTCCACGCTTTGTCCCAGCGTACCAGGCCTTCGTACCCGATCACCCGTTGAAACAGGTTATTTTCGACCTTGACCATGGCCATCCGCCACGTTCCGCCGTATCGTCCGATCCGCTCCTCGGGCTTGACAAGCATTGGATTTAGCGGAAGCCGAAGGTCAATCGCAGGCAATATCCCGGCTGCGACCTGTCCGGCCGATAAAGACGATTCACGATAACCCAAGGATTCCGACGCATTCGTAGCGACGATCGGCGTCGCCGACGCCAGAAGCAAGGAGATGATCCTGAATAGGTTTCTATTCTTCTGCATATGGTCCCTTTATCCTGACATTCCCTGAACTGAAAGAAGGATCGGAATCGTGACATCTGTCTGTCCCCACTCCTGAATAGTAAGCTGTATCAATTTTCCCGTCCAGAGAAACGCTCTTAGAAATCGGCTTTTAACGGGGTCATGAAGGCAATGTTGACAATTTCAGATAGAAATATAATGAAGGTAAACACACATTTTCAGATTGCTAGACCATGCGCAGTAGTAGATACTAACATCAGTCTATCAGAAGAGGCGGGCACTCAAGAATGGAAAATGGCGGTAAAATCGCTGAGCGGTTGCGTATCCTGCACTTGGAGGATGACGCCAGGGATGCCGAGCTCATTCGGGAAAGGCTTGTCGGCGAGGAAAAATCCATCCATATCGATTGGGCACGCGACGAAAAAGAATTCGTTTCTTTCCTGGGCGACGGAAATATTGATCTCGTGTTGGCCGACAACTTTCTTCCCGCCTTCAACGCAACCGCGGCCCTAGAACTCGTAAAGAACATATCGCCCGGCGTTCCGTTCATCGTCGTTTCGGGCGCCATAGGCGACGAGAGGGCTGTCGATCTCCTGAAAAACGGAGCGACCGATTATGTATTGAAGGATAAGCTGGAAAAACTGTCCTTTTCCGTTTACCGTGCGATCGCGGAGGTCAAGGAACAGAGGGCTCGCAAGGAAGCGGAGGCGGAGCTTCGGAAAAGAGAAGAACGGCATCGGACCATACTGCAGACGGCGATGGATGGATACCTCCTGGCGGACGAGACCGGCCAGATAGTGGAGGTGAACGATACCTATTGTCGGATGAGCGGTTACGAAGCTGACGAGCTGCTGTCCTTGCGCCTTTCGGACCTTGATTCGCCCGAAGGCGCGGCCGACGCCGCGATGTCGCGGGATTCGGTCGTCCGGAAAGGCGAGGCCCGTTTCGAATCGATTCATAAACGGAAAAACGGTGAAGATTTCTTTGTTGAAGTCAGCATGCAATACTGCAACTTGGGCGAAGGATGTTTCACCGCTTTTCTGCGCGACATCACCGAGCGCAAGAAAACCCAGGAGCGGCTCCAACTCCTCGACTTCGCGATGGACCACGTGAAGGAGAGTGTCTTCCTATACAATAAATACAACCGCTTGGTTTACGTGAACGACGAGGCGTGCATGAGCCTGGGGTATAACCGAGAAACCCTCCTGCGGATGACCACCAAGGACTTCGATCCCAATTGGCCGGAGGAGCAATCCGTCACGCTTTGGGATGAAATCACCAGGAAAGGTTCAGCTACATTAACCAGCAAGCATCGAGCGAAGAACGGGAGAATATTTCCCGTCGAGATATCGGCGACATATTTTCAATACCAGGGCGAAGCGTATAACCTTTCCCTGGTACGCGATATCACCGACCGGAGCAAGGCTGCCGAAATCAAGCGGCTCGTAGAACTCACTTCGAACATCGCGCACGAGCTTTCGGAAATGGTCATCAACTACGAAGCGGTGGAAAGCGCACAAACCTTGAGCGGACTCGGATTCTCCGCGCGGCAGATAGAGATCGCGCGCTTCGTGATCGCGGGCGATCCTTCAAAAGCGATCGCCCATAATTTGGGATTGACCGAGGCTACAGTAAAAACGCACTTGGCGACGATGTACCGACGCCTGAATGTAAACGGAAGGATGGAATTCAGCCATTTGATCGCTGAGAATAATATTGCGCTCGAATAGGAACTGAATTGCGAAAAGCCTGACGAATCCCTGAAGAGCCAGATATATTCTGAGGCCATGGACAGAGTCGCTTCTTCCCGCCTGACCCGGTCCCGGATATTCCGATCCAGATCAAAATTCCCCTATCAGTTCATCAAGCGACGACCACGGTATTGCGTCCGGACCTCTTCGCTTCATAGAGCGCCTTATCCGCGCTTATCAGCGCGTCGTCCAAGGTATCAACTGCTCCGAATAACCTGAGGCCGATACTGACGGTGAATCGGATCGCGACGGTATCCACAGTAACGGAGTGGTCGGCAACCGATCCACGCAGGTCCTCCGCTATCCGGATAGCGTCCTCCAGCGCGCAATCGTTCAAGAAAACCGCGAACTCTTCCCCCCCGGTCCGACCGGAGATGTCCGTATTTCTGAGACGGTCGCGGCAAATCCGTGCGAACGCCTGCAGGACCTGATCGCCGATGGCATGCCCGTAGTTGTCGTTGATCCGTTTGAAATAATCGAGATCGAACACGAGCAGCGCGGTACTTGAACCCCTGCGCCTCGCCATGAGCAAGCACTTGTCCGCCTGTTCCAGGAAAGCCCGGCGATTCAATAGGCCCGTCAGGTAATCTATCGTAGCCAGATGTTTGAGTTCGCGCTCCGCTTTTTCGCGTACCAGCAGCAGGAATCCGAATCCGTTGGAGATCATGAATACGAACATCGCAAGATAGGTCAGTAAGTTGATGATATTTCCGCTTCCCAGGGTATTCCCCGATATGAAGAAGGAAAAGGTGCCCCTCACTAAATTCAATAAGGCCGGTATGCCGTTCACCGCGATTATGACGCGGTTCAGTACCGCTTTCTCTTCCTTGTCCGGGATCAAGGGCAACGTCGCCAGCAGAAAAAAGATGCCGATGACATAGGAGCTTATCGTTATGTTGAGATTTGCCCGCAGGCCGAAGATGCCGGTAAACGTACGGATGAAGATAGCCGAAATCAAAAATGGCAATATATACCTTGGCCAATTTTTATATCCTCGGTATTCCCATACCGCGCCGGCCTCGAGGGCGAACCCCAGGTACAATAGAATATTCGATACCAGCATCAAAAAGATACCGCTCTTGCCGATGGCGATCAGGATCAATCCGCCATACGCGATAGCCTCGGAAAATTTTGCCGCTATCCAGAGCGATTCCGTCCTCCTATTTTTTACTTTTGGAAAACTCAAGAAGAGAACAGCCAAAATCAGATTCCCAAGCCAAAGCATAAGGAAAATCGTTTTCGGATCCATGTAAATGAGCTCCTTCATCTCCCCAGCTGACCATTGATGAAAACCCGCCTCATGCTCCGGACATCCGGACGGCAGGATCATAATCGCCCGCCGGAATTATTCGAAAGAACGGGGCAGCGACTCGAACGCATCCTTCGGGATCGGTTTACTGTACAAGTATCCTTGTCCGAAGTGACAGCCGTGAGACCGCAGGAAATCGGCTTGATCCCTTGACTCCACGCCTTCCGCCACGACGTCCTGGTGAAGGATCCTGGCGATCGAAATAATGGCCTTCACCAGCTCGGCCTGGAAATCTCCGCTATTGATTTTGCTGATGAAAGAGCGGTCTATCTTTAGCGTGCTGATCGGAAAGCGCGCCAGGTAGCTCAACGACGAGTATCCCGTCCCGAAGTCGTCGATGGCGATGGAGAGCCCAAGAGAATGAAGCGCTTCGAGCGCACTGAGCACTTCTCCTTCCTTGTCGATGAGCATGCTTTCGGTGATTTCGAGTTCAATGTACTCCGCCCTGCAACCGCATTCATCCATCGCCGAGAGCACTGTCTTGACGATGTCGTTCGACAGGAATTGCCGTGCGGAGAGGTTGACGGCCACGCGATGGGGGGGCATACCTTCAGCATTCCATGCCCGCGCGGTCCGGAAAGCCTCTCGCAACACCCATTCGCCTATCGGGATGATGAGCCCGCTGTCCTCGGCGATGCCGATGAATCTATCCGGCGCTATCATCCCTCGTTCCGGATGGCGCCACCGCAGCAGCGCTTCGGATCCGATCAGCCTTCCGCTCTCCAAATCCACCTTGGGTTGATAATACAGTTCAAGCTCGCCGCGCGCCATTCCTTTCCGCAGATCGTTCTCCAGCAGGAGGCGTTCCTCCGCGCTGTCGGTCAGGCTGCGGGAATAGAAACGGAAATTGTTGCGGCCCGAACGCTTGGCGAGATACATAGCCGAATCCGCGTACTTGAGTAAATCCTCGGCGGAATCCCCATCCGTCGGGAACATGGCGATGCCGATGCTGCATGTGACGAAGACCTCCCTGCCCTCCAGCAGGAACGGCGTATCAAATGAACGCAGGAGCTTGCGGGCGATCATTCCCAGGTCATCGCCCTGCCGGATATCAGGGAGTATCACGGCGAATTCGTCTCCGCCGAGCCTGGCCACCGTGTCATACGCCCGTATGCAGGCTGACAGCCGTTTCGCCGTCTCGGACAGGAGGATATCGCCGGCATTGTGTCCCAGGGTATCGTTGACCGCCTTGAATTCGTCCATATCAATCAACATGAGACCGGTCAATTGCTTGTGCCATGCCGAGTCGGCCAATACCTGCTTTATTCGGTCATTGAACAGAGTCCGGTTCGGAAGCGATGTCAGCCCATCATAGAATGCCAACTGGGCGATTCTCTTGCGATAGTCATTGAGCTCGGTGATGTCCCGTCCTACCGACAACACGCTGGATACCTCGCCCTTGTCATCCAGTTCCGGTGTCAAACTGACCAAGGTGCACCTCTCCTTGCTGCCGGGTTCAAGCCAATTCAGCTCGAATTGGGAAGGAAACCCGCTGGCGATCACGTTGCATAGTTTTTCCTCCAAAACTGCCGAATTGGCATCTGCCGGGAATTCGGATGGTTTTTTACCGATCAATGAGACGGCCCCGCCCGCGGAAGCAAAAGCCGGATTGGCATACAGGCACCGGCAATCGCGATCGAAGCGGACGATCCTGTCCGGACTGTTCTCAAGGAGGGTCCGCATATCATGTTCGCGCGTAGAGATATCTTCCTCCATGCGCTTGCGGTCGGTGATATCCAGAATCGCGCCAATCACCCCCCCGGGCTCGCCATTCCTTCCCAAAAAAACTGCATGGTAGCAGATGGTATCGCGCGGGAAGCCCTGGACATCCACCACCTTGGACTCGTACTGATCCCTTCCACCCAGTTCGCAAAGCTTCGTGTCATGGGCGAAGTAGAATTCCGCCAGTTCTTTCGGGTGGATATCGAAAACGGTCTTTCCGATCAGCCTCTCCCGTGTCGATCCGAAGAATTCCTCGTAAGCCTTGTTACAACCAAGATATCTTCCTTCCCTGTCGTTATAGAATACAGGGATCGGGATCGTATTGATGAGCAAATCCAGGAAGGCCTCCCGCTCGCGCAGCTTGTCTTCGGCCCGCTTTTGCTCGGTGATGTCGCGCGACAGAACGATGAAGCGGGTATCGCCTGGGTCATCAATGTATTTCCTCGTCACGGAACGATCGAACCAACGTACCGAACCGTCCGGGCATTCGATGCGGATGACATTTTCATGTGAGACGCCTTTTTCTTGGGCCTCCCGGATCGCCGCCATCATGATAGACGCATTATCCGGGGAAAGCACCTCATGGACGGTCCGGCCCAGAAGCGCCTCTTTCTCCATTTCAATCACGCCGGAATACCCCGTCCAAACATTTAGGCATCTGCCTTGCTGGTTCATTTCCAAAAGGAGATCAGGCATGGCGTTGATAATGCTTTCCGAGAATTCCAACGCCTCCTTTAGGTGCTGCTCCATACGCTTGCGGTCGGTGGTATCGCGGATCGCGATGCACATCATCCCGACGCCAATATCGGAATCAGAAAGCCGCGACAGCGATATATCGGCGGAGAAACCGCTCCTATCCTTGCGGAAAACGCGCAGGTCGCCGTTGCGCTTTTCCCCGGCCCCTGACAAGCCATCGATCGGGAGTAGAAGCCCGATCGACTGGCCGACGATCTCCCACTCGTCATAGCCGAACATCCTGCAGAGTTGCGCGTTGGCCATCACGATATTGCTGAGCTCATCAATGACCAGCATGCCGTCGGGCGCGGAATGAAGGACCTCGCGGTACCAAACCTCGGTTCGTTTGATCTGCTCTTGCGAGGCCTCCAGCTCTTGCGCCTGCTCTTCCAGGATTCGCGTATCTTCCATGAGGCGTTTATTAAGGCAAACGATCTGATCGTATTGAGCTCGCGTATCGATTTCGGCGCGCTTGCGATCGGTGATATCGCGGCTAATACCAACGAGGCGCACAATGCGTCCCCCTTCTCCGCGAACAGGCACCAGAGTGGTGTGATAGGTATGCAAGCCGACCGGCAATTGAAGCTCTTGCTCCTCGTGATAGACTTCGCCTGAATCGATGCAGCGGTTGTACTTGGCGGAAACCTTTTGGGCGGTCTCGGGTAGAAGTATGTCGTCGATCAACTGTCCGATCATGGCATCCCGCGGAATGCCGATAATCCGTTCAAAAGCCGGGTTGGACTCGATTACGCGGAAGCGTCGGGCCGCGCTCACTTCGAGCAGGAACAACCCCTCCTGCATGTTATCGAATATCTGCCTATAACGCGTCCGGCTCTCGGCCAGCGCCTCTTCCAAGCGCTGACGTTCGGTGATGTCCAGTACCGTGCCGACCAAGCCGTCGGTACGGTCGGTGAGTCCATCGCGACGGTTCCCGAAAGCAATTTTTCCGTCATAAGCATCTGTCCATCCGAAGCTGAGCAACAATTCGCCGTCAGCCTCCGCTACGCCATTGGAAATGCCGGTGGCCCCGAAGAAAGTTTCCATAACGCCAGAGAATATCGATATATCGACAAGATCGGAGAATCGATACGGCTTTCGGAGTAAGACGATGGGTTCCATGATGCACATTATATTGACGGGAAAGAACTTGATAAATGTCAAACACCTCATCCATTCAGATGAGCGGGCTATCCTTTAGTATGGAAATGAGCCCCTGACCGGACGATGCACGAGACACGGGCTGGGGGGAATATGTTCGAATCATTCAAAAGAATGAGTATTTTCGCCGCGACGGCTCCAAGAACATCCTCTTGAAGCCGCTTGAGCTCTATTCGCTGTATTTTTTATATAACGCTTTCAGGATTCCCAAGTCATTAAGTTTCTTCAGATTCACCTGGACGCGCTTGACGATCTTCGCATCCGCGTTTTTGGGAAATGCCGCGTAAATCCCGATCGGCTGGAACCGTACGGGAAGCGCTTTCACCTTGCTTCCCAACCCTTGGCCGCTGATTCCTTCCATCGTGTTGAAGTCGGATCCGTAATAGAACCTTCCTCTGCCGCTTATCAATTTATTCAGATTAAGAATCGTATCCGTACTTCCCGCATCGATGACAAGACCGCCGACTGATTTCAGATACGTTTCCTGAATCGATCCCGCGATAACCAAAACGCTGCCGTCCTTTCCCAGTTTCTTGACGTCGTCGAAGGTTTTAATATCTATATTGTCGTCGGATCTGATGAAAAGGCATTGGGATGAAGAATACAATTCCGGTTCAACGAAAAGATATTTCGTTTCCCTTGCCGATGATTTAGCCAAACCGAAAAAAATGTCGATCGCCTTTTCATCGAGCATGCTTTCAATTCTTGCTGTGGCCGCTTGTTTCTCCAGGCCCGTTATTTTCAATTCCGGATCGATTTTCCCCATTTCCCTGATTATTTCAATGCAAATTCCGGGCCTTTCCGTATCGCCCGCGTTGTACTTTGACACGTACCCGGTCTGCGAAATGGTATTTAATGTGATCGTTTCGGAATATGCGGAAACGACAACAAATGTAACCAAGAATCCGAAAAAAACCGCTTGAAAATGCTTCATGATATTCCCCCTATGGAATCCAGATAGATTGGAAAAAGTACCAGCTATACTATTAAGAAAGCGTTAAAACCTCACTTCATGTATTTTCCCATGTATTCCCGGATGATCTTGTCCGCATCGATTTTCGCGAGTCCCCTGGTGATGATTTCCGCCGCCTTTTTATTCCCGAACGAATTATTGACGGCCAAGTGGAGATCCTTCGTGTCGATCGTCTTCGCGTTCGCCTGCAATTTCAGCCTCAAGTCCTTGGCGTCGTACGTAAGAAAATACTCCAGGTTGTTGAGGTCGATGAACGCCGCGTCGATTCTTCCCGCCGCCGTTTTCCTGACATTCGTCAAATCGTCCTGAACGACTTCCGTTTTTATGACGCCGCTTCTCACAAGCGCCATGAATTCCGGCGTATTGCCGTAATCCTGGACGACACCTATCTTTTTACCCTTTAAATCCTCAAGCTTTGTCCATGAAAGCGGCTTATCCTTGGGTTCCACGAATCCGACCGGCGATTTGAAGAACACCGGTGACTTTGAAAATCCCTCTACGATGTCCTCCGGCCAGGTGGGGTAGTATCCGGCATACGCGGAGGTTTTCCCCACTTCGATCGCTCTTGTCCATGGGTAAAATTCGACTTCCAGACCGATGCCTTCCGCGTTCAACGCCGCGCGAAGCACGGCTATCCCCGCGCCGCCCTCCGGAAGTGACTTTCCGGAGAAGGGCTGCCAATCGAGCGACGTGACCTTCCAGATTTCTTCAGCCTGGGCGAAGGTGAACGCCGCGATGAACAATACCGAAACGAATACGAAGAACTTTTTCATGGTATTTCTCCTCCGGCCGTCTTCATGGACGGCCAATATCAACATGTAAAACCATAAAACGCATTTGCCCATGCTGCTCTTGCGCGCGCCGTTTTCCTTGACGATTATTCACCTCCCGGATATTCACTTTTGAGCCGTTCACAACAGCTTCCTCCGCAAGCGGTCGGCGATTCGGTCCAAGGCGAGAACCTCCTCGGCGGCCCCCAAGGCGATAGCCTCTTTCGGCATGCCGAACACCACGCACGAAGCCTCGTCCTGGGCTACGGTGAAACCGCCTGAGTTCTTGATGGCAAGCAAACCTTTGGCGCCATCCTTTCCCATGCCGGTCAGCAGGATGCCCAGACTGTTCAATCCGTCCTGTTCCGCCACCGACTCAAAGAGGACATCGACGCTGGGCCGCTGATGGAACACCTTCGGGCCGGATGAAAGGCGGATACGGCGATCCGCTCCGATGGCGCGAATCGTCATGTGATGATTGCCGGGAGCGACGTAAATCGTACCGTCGACAAGGAGTTCTCCGTCTTCGGCCTCCTTGGCCCTCATCGGAACGACGGTATCCAACCGATCGGCATAGGATTTTGTAAAGCGTTCCGGCAGGTGGATGGCCACCAGCGTCGGCGGGAAATGGGCGGGGAAGCCTTTCAACAGGATTTCCAGCGACTGGGGACCGCCGGTCGAGGCTCCGATGGCGATTATCTTCCGGGATAAAGCTGTCGGGATGAATTTCTTGGGTTCCGTCCGCTTCGCGGTCCGTTCGTCGGCGACGTTCAGCGCCTTGAGCCGCTCCGGATCTATATCCGCGCAAGAGAGTATCTTTTCGATAAGGCTCTCCGCCATCCCTTCCAGTCCCTCTCCGGCGTCGGGCTTAAGCGTTACGTCTACGGCCCCCAAAGACAAAGCCTGCAGCGAAGCATGGCTCGATCGGTCGGTCAGCGAACTGACCATGATGACCGGAAGCGGTCGGTACTTCATCAAGTATTTAAGGAAGGTGAGGCCGTCCATACGGGGCATCTCGATATCCAGCGTCACCACGTCCACGGGACGGGATTCCAGGACTTCGCGGGCGGCATAGGGGTCGGCGGCCTCAGCCACCACTTGAATCCGCGGATGATCGTTCAGCGCGGTCCGCAGGACGTTCCGTACCACCGCGGAATCATCGACGATCAAAACGCGGATCGCGTCGTTCCGGATCATTCGGTATCCCTCGATTTGATGTAGACCGATCCATCGAGCTTCCGCAGTCCGGTGGGCGGCGAAAGCAGCACCTCGGATTTTCCGATGAAAAGATGTCCGCCGGATTTCATGTTTCGTACGAGGTTCCCGACGATGATGCCGGTATTCCTCCGATCGAAGTAGATCAGCAGGTTGCGGCAAAATACGTGATCCACCGGGGACTCGAACCGGACTTGTTCCATGAGGTTTATCTTCTTGATCCGCAGATGCTTGCGAATTATCGGAAGTATTTGGTAAAGGTCGTCATCCACGGGGTTGAAAAACATTTCCCGGAATTTTGTCGGAACTCCGGTCATCCGGGCTTCGGAAAACACGCCCCGATTCATGTGCTCGAGCACTATGGGATTGACGTCCGATGCGATGACCAGGAAATCCTTCAACCCACGGGCCAACAGAGTCATGATGATCGAGTACGGCTCCTCCCCCGTCGAACAGGCCGCGCTCCAGATAACCGGCTTGGCCGTCCTGGCCTCCGTGATACGATCCGCCAGAGTCGAAAAATGGCTTTCCTCCCGGAAAAAGAAGGTATGGTTGGTGGTCACGTGCGTAGCAAGAGCTTCAATCGAGGCCGGATGGCCGTCCTCCAGCGCGGCCACCAAATCTTCAATGGATGCATACCCCCCCTTGCCGAGGATCCTTGAGATTTTTGACTCAAGGAGATATAGCCTCTCGGTGGGGATATGTATCCCGAGCCTATTGTAGATGTGGCTATTCACCTTCTGGAGGGAACTACTTTTAAGAATATTTGATGCCACGTTGGCGCTCCTGCTTTTAATGGATCACACCTCCGTGAATTCCTCGTCGCTCTCGAACGATATCGCATGCTCGGGCGCCGGGATCATGGCTAAGGGGAGTTTCGGTCGTTTTTGCGCCGAGGCGGGATGCGCCTGGTGGCTCCGGAAACCGGAGCCCGTTGCCGGTCCGGAGTCCTCCTCCACCTTGAAGAAAGCGACGAGCTCATTCAGCTTGCCGGCATGATCGCTCATCTCCTCGGAGGTGGCGGCCAGCTGTTCGGAAGCCGCGGCGGTCTGCTGGCTCACCTGGTCCAGCTGCGTGATGGCGATACTGATCTGGTCGGCTCCGGTTGCCTGCTCCTTGGAGGCGGCGGTTATGTCGCGCACCAGCTCGGAGGTCTTGACGATGGAAGGCACCAGCTCGGCCAGGAGTTTGTCGGCAATGGCGGTCGTGGTACCGGTGAGCTCGCCGATTTCCTTGGCCGCGGCCTGGCTGCGGGTAGCCAGGTTGCGCACCTCATCGGCGACCACCGCGAAACCGTTGCCGTACTCGCCGGCCCGGGCCGCCTCGATCGCGGCGTTCAGAGCCAGCATGTTGGTCTGCAGGGCGATGTCGTCGATGATGCCGATCTTATCCGCGACGGTCTTCATGGCTTCCACCATGGCCCGGATCGCCGCCTCGCCATCCCGAGCCGCCAAGGCGGCTATTTTTTCTGTGGCGAGCGCATTTTCCGAATTCTGCTTGATGGTCGACGACATCTGTTCGATGCTGGCCGACGTCTCTTCGATGTTGCTGGCCTGCTCGCTGGAACCCTGGGACAGGGTCTGCGCCGTGGCCGAGACCTCCTGGGAGGCCGAGCCGAGGCTCGCCGCGGAGGCCGTCACCTCGGCGATGGTCCGGGAAAGCTTTGCGACGGTGTTGTTGACCGTGTTCTTGAATTCCTCAAGCTGTCCCTTGTAATTCCCCTTGACGCTCTTGGTAAGGTCGCCCTTCTCCATTTCCGTGAGCACCGACACCGTTTCGTTGACCGGCAGCAAGATACCGTCCAATATCCGGTTGACGCCGGAGATCAGATCGTTCCAGCCGCCCTGAAATCGGGAAGCGTCGGCCCGCTTGTCGAGCTCGCCGTCGGCGGCGCCCTGGATCAGGATTCCGGTCTGCTCCAGGAGACCGTTCGCGGTCTTGATGAGACTGTTGAGGTTGTCGCGGATCACCAGGTACTCGCCCTGGTAAGCCGTGGTGTTGGGTGCGGGAATGACCCCGCGGGCGATTTGGTCGACGCAATCGGAGGTGACCTTCATCGGCTCGGCGATGTTCTTCACCGTATCGTTGATGCCCTGCACCAGATTACGGAATTCACCCTCGTGTTTTGCGGCGTCGGCGCGCGCGTCCAGATCGCCCGCCGCGGCGGCCTTGATCAGCAGGTCCGTATCGGCCAGCACGGCCTTGAGATTGCGCAGCAATTGGTCCATTGCCGTCTGGAAATCGCCGATCTCGTCGCGGCGCCGGATCCTGATCGTAGCGCCCAGGTCGCCGCCGGCGATGGCGCGGATCAAGCCCACCCCCTCGCGCAGCGGTAGAATGATCAGGGACCGAAGCACCATGCTGATTACAAACGCGAGCAGGGCGGCGGTTATTATGGTCTTGGCTATGTCGAACCACAACCGGCCCAGAATGGCCCGCTCGACCTGAGCAGTAGTGATGTAGATAGTGAAGCGACCCATCGTCTTCCCGTCATACAGAATCTCTCCGGCGAATGGGATGAGATCGGCATCCGGTGCCGCGGTTGCCGGCCAATCCATCAAATTGCCGTCGGAGCCGCGGCTGCGGCCGGCGATCGGTTCCTCCCCGGTTTCCGGGAAGACCCGGATCGCCTGGATCGCCAGGTCGCTCATTTCATTGTCCAAGTCCTCGACCACTTGATCGGTAGACATATTCCACAATGCGTTTCCCAAGCCGATGCTCAGCCGCGCCGTGGTCTTCGCCATAATGTTGTCGAAACGTTCCATTTCCGTCTTCCAGGTATTGATCGACTGGAATACCTCGAACCCGCCCATGATGAACACCATGACCGCCACGGTCGCGATAATGAATTTAGTCTGAAGGCTTATGGCCTTGGTTGCGGTTTTATCCGATTTCATGCTTCCACAAACTCCTTGTCGCTCTCGAACGATATCTTGTGCTCAGGCGCCGGGATCATGGCCAATGGGGGTCTCGGATGCTTATGCGCCACGGCAGGATGCGCCACGGCGGGATGTGCCTGGCGGCTACGGTGAGCGGATCCAGTTCCCGTTCCGGCGTCCCCCTCCACCTTGAAGAAGGCGACCAGCTCGTTCAGCATGCCGGCCTGCCCGCTCATCTCCTCGGCGGTGGAGGCAAGCTGCTCGGAAGCCGCGGCGGTCTGCTGGCTCACCTGGTCCAGCTGCGTGATCGCGACGCTGATCTGGCCGGCGCCGGTAGCCTGCTCCCTGGAGGCGGCGGTTATGTCGCGCACCAGTTCGGAGGTCTTGACGATGGACGGCACCAGCTCGGCCAGGAGCTTGTTGGCCATTGCGGTCGTGGCGCCGGTAAGCTCGCCGATCTCCTTGGCCGCGGCCTGGCTGCGGGTGGCCAAGTTCCGCACCTCGTCCGCGACCACCGCGAAACCGTTACCGTGCTCGCCCGCCCGGGCCGCCTCGATCGCTGCGTTCAGGGCCAGCATGTTGGTCTGCAGGGCGATATCGTCGATGATGCCGATCTTGTCCGCGACCATCTTCATGGCTTCCACCATGGATTTGACCGCTTCCTCGCCGTCCAGGGCCGCCTTGGCCGCTATTTTCTCAGTGGCGAGCGCGTTCTCCGAATTCTGCTTGATGGTCGACGACATCTCCTCGATGCTGGCCGACGTCTCCTCGATGCTGCTGGCCTGTTCGCCGGAGCCCTGGGACAGGGTCTGCGCCGTGGCCGAGACTTCCTGGGAGGCCGAGCCGAGGCTCACCGCCGAGGCCGTTACCTCGGCGATGGTCCGGGACAGCTTGGCGACGGTGTTGTTGACCGTATTCTTGAAATCCTCAAGCTGGCCTTTGTAGTCGCCATTGACGCTCCGGGTCAGGTCGCCCTTCTCCATCTCCATGAGCACTCCCACCGTCTCGTTGACCGGGAGCACGATGCCGTCAAGCGTGGCATTCACGCCGTCGACAATCTTCCGGAAATCGCCTTGATGTTTTCCGGCGTCGGCACGGGTATCGAGCCGCCCTTCCGCGGCGGCTTGCGCCAGCATGTCGGCGTCGGCGACAAGATTGCCGACCGCTTCAACGCAGGTATTCAGGTTGTCTTTGATCGTGTTGAAGTCACCGTTGTAGTTGTCGGTGATCTTCCGCGGAATATCTCCTTTGGAGATGCGGTCCACGTACTCTGCCGCCATGTTGAGCGGCCCGGTGACCGCGTCCAGTGTCCGGTTGACGCCCCGCACGATGTCGTGATAACCGCCCTTGAACTTAGTAGCGTCCCCGCGTTGGGCAAGCCGCCCATCCACGGCGGCATCGGTCAAAAGTCCGACCTCGGATATGAGGTCGGCTACCGTATCGGCTACCAGATTCAGTGAAATCGCCACTTGCGCGAACTCGTCCTTCGTCTTCACGGAAAGGCGTTCGGAGATGTCTCCCGCCGCTATCTTTTCCAGAACCGAGACGGCCCGCCTCAGCGGATTGGAGATCGCTTTGCCGAGTATAAAACCGAGCACGACCGCGATGACGAACGCCAGGACGGTAACGACGATCAGCAGAACCGAGGACAACTCGGCCGCGGCGACCGTTGTCTCAGGAATCTCCACGCCGTAGTACTGCTTGTCGAATTCCTGCACTTTCCGGATGGCGTTTATGAGATTGTCCATAGCGAGCCGCCGGTCGCTTTCTATCAGCTCGAAGGCTTGCGCGTACAAGACCGCGGATTGCTCCGCGTTAACCGTTTGCGCCTTCGCTACGAGCCCGATGATTTCGTCGTTATAGGCGACCGCCGGAGCGAAAAGTGCTTTCACTTCGTCATAGAGCTTCGACTCCTCGGGAATCATCGGAATCTTCTCGAAAGCCTCTCGGGCCGCCTTGTATCCGGCGCGCGCTTTCTCAATATGCGCCAGTTGCCTTTTCTGGTACTTCTCGTTCCCGTATCCGTTGGGGTTGGCGAGGGATCGGACCGCTCCCTTGAGATTCGTCATTTCAACATCATAGGTCTGAAGATAAGCGAGCGTCGGAATCACCTCGTCCTTGATGGACTTGATGTTCCCGACGAGACTGCCCAACTGAACCATCGCGACGATTCCGACAAACGCGCAGAGCAATGCGACCGAGAGAAAACCGGTCAGAAGCTTCGCCAATATTTTCACTCTATATCTCCTTTTCCGGTCTCAGATCGGCTTCGCGATTTCAGCGTCTTTTTCGATATTCCTCAAAACCGCGAAATCGTCGTCATTCAGCGCGTGCTCCACATCCAGGATGATCAACATACCGTCCGCGCTGTCGGCGATGCCCCGGATGTACTCCGCCTTGATCCGGGCGTTGATGTACGGGATTTTAAGGATCTTCTCCTCGGGGATGTTGACTACTTCCCGGACCGCGTCCACCACCACTCCGAGAAGAAGGGACGAACCTTCGAATTCCGAGTCGATCACGATGATGCTGGTCCGCTTGGTGTTCTCACGGATGTCCAAGCCGAATTTGACCCGCAAGTCTACGATCGGGATGACCTGCCCCCGCAGGTTGATGATTCCGCGGATATGCGGCGGCGTCCGGGGTAACGGGGTCACTTCAGTCCAACCCATCAGTTCCTTTGCCTTGAGAATGTCGATGCAGTAGACCTCGCTTTCCAGTTCGAAGCTCAGGAAACGGGCACCGCTCAGAGATTTCCGACGGGTATTTTCCATTTGATCTCCTTCCGCCTCTGCTGATCCTGTCCGCGGCGCATGGGACTACACTTCCACGAACTCCTCGTCGCTCTCGAACGAGATCGCATGCCCTGACGCCGGCATGATGGCGAGCGGCGGCCTCGCATGCTTCGCGGTGGCATGCGCAGCGGTGGCATACGTCACATCGGTCCGCCCCTGCCGGCTCCGGTGAGCGGAGCCCGATCCCGATCCCGTTCGGGCAGCGCCTTCCACCTTGAAGAAGCTCACCAGCTCATTGAGCCTGCCGGCCTGCCCGCTCATTTCTTCGGAGGTGGAGGCAAGCTGCTCGGAAGCCGCGGCGGTCTGCTGGCTCACCTGGTCCAGCTGGGTGATGGCGACGCTGATCTGATCGGCGCCGGCTGCCTGTTCCTTGGAGGCGGCGGTTATGTCGCGCACCAGTACGGAGGTCTTGACGATGGACGGCACCAGCTCGGCCAGGAGCTTGTTGGCCATTGCGGTCGTGGCGCCGGTGAGCGCTCCGATCTCCTTGGCCGCGGCCTGGCTGCGGGTGGCCAGGTTGCGCACCTCGTCGGCGACCACCGCGAAGCCGTTGCCGTGTTCGCCGGCCCGGGCCGCCTCGATCGCGGCGTTCAGGGCCAGCATGTTGGTCTGCAGGGCGATGTCGTCGATGATGCCGATCTTGTCAGCCACGGTCTTCATGGCCTCCACCATGGACTTGACAGCTTCCTCGCCGTCCAGGGCCGCTTGGGCGGCGATTTTTTCCGTGGCGAGGGCGTTTTCCGAATTCTGCTTGATGGTCGACGACATCTCCTCGATACTGGCCGACGTCTCCTCGATGCTGCCGGCCTGCTCGCTGGAACCTTGGGACAGGGTCTGCGCGGTCGCCGAGACCTGCTGCGAGGCGGAGCCGAGGTTATCGGCCGTCGCGCTCACTTCGGCGATGGTACGGGACAGCTTGGCGACGGTGTTGTTGACAGTATTCTTGAAATCCTCGAGCTGACCCTTGTAGCTGCCCTTGACGCTCCGGGTCAGGTCGCCCTTTTCCATTTCGGAGAGCACCGCCACCGCTTCGTTGACCGGCAACACGATGCCGTCGAGTATTTGGTTGACGCCGCTGACCAGCGTGCGAAAGGAGCCCTTGTGCTTGTCCGCATCGGCACGGGCGCTGAGATCTCCGGCCTCCGCCGCCTTGATCAGAATGTCAGTATCGGCAAGCACCGCTTTGATGTTGCGGCGCAACTGTTCCATGTTGTCGTTGATGAAGGCTTTCTTTCCGGGATATTGTTCGAGCGGTGCTTCCAGGTTGCCTTCCCCGAATTCCTTTACGCAGGACATGGCCTTCTTCATGGAATCGACATGCGTGGAGACCATGGCGTTGACGCCTTCGGCCATCGTCTGGTAACTGCCCTGGAACTTGGAACTGTCCACTTTGGCGTCTATATCGCCCTTGTCATTCGCTGCGGACATGCGGTTCATTTCATCGATCAGCGATTCGATGGTGCCGCGCATGTGCGCGACGGCATCCTGGAACTGGCCGACCTCATCCCGGCGCGGGGTAATGGCAAAATGACGTAATTCCCCCTGGGATAATGCGGTGGCCAGTTTCGCCGCTTCGGCGACAGGCCGGGTTATGGACCGGCCCAGCCACCACGAGGCCCCCCCGGCAATGATGATGAGGACGATTTCAAAAACGCCGAGAATCAGCAAAAGATCCCGCATCTGCTGATCCGCTTGAACCTTTTTGACCAGAAGAGCGGCATCTATGTCGTCGATATAATTTCCGGTTCCGATTGACCAGTCGAATGGAGCGAACAAAGCAACGAAACTTCGTTTGGGCGATGGCGTATTTTGTCCGGGGCGGGGAAACCAATAGTCGGAAAAACCGCTCCCGGATTCTTTGCAGATCTTGATGAATTCCTGGATGATATACTTCCCGTTGACATCCTGGAGATTCAAACGATTCTTACCATTTATGTCGTATTTTCCCGACAGGACAATGTTGACGCCTTCCAGGGTGTCTGCCCAGAAATAGCCGTCCTTGCCATATTTCAGTCCGCTCAATAGAGCTGCGGCCTCGAGCTTGGCCTGGTCGATGGTAAGCTGCCCCCTTTGGCTGCGCTGGTAAATCTGATCGAGCAGACTGACAGCTGACTCCACCTGCCCCTTGGCCATCCGGTCGAAGCTTTCACGCAGGGTTTGTTCCTGCAGACGCAGACTTTCCGCATCCGCGCGAAAAATGAATGCCAACAGCAAACACCCGGAAACCAACCCAGTACCCAACACCATCAGTAATGTCAGCAAGCTGATCTTCTTGCCCAGGCTTGAAAAACCTTTCCGACCGAGATGAGACTTCTGGCTGGGCGGAGATAACGCCTGATTCAGTTCTTCTTCAAGCATTCGTATATTCCTCGTCGCTCTCGAACGAGATCGCATGCTCGGACGCCGGCATGATGGCGAGCGGCGGCCTCGCTCGCTTCGCGGCGGCATGCGCAGCGGTGGCATGCGCCTGGCGGCTCCGGAAACCGGAGTCTGTTCTCGATCCCGATCCCGTTCCTGTTCCCGATCCGGCGGCCCTCTCCACCTTGAAGAAGGCGACGAGCTCATTGAGCCTGCCGGCCTGCCCGCTCATTTCCTCGGAGGTGGAGGCAAGCTGCTCGGAAGCCGCGGCGGTCTGCTGGCTCACCTGGTCCAGCTGGGTGATGGCGACGCTGATCTGATCGGCGCCGGCGGACTGTTCCTTGGAGGCGGCGGTTATGTCGCGCACCAGTACGGAGGTCTTGACGATGGACGGCACCAGCTCGGCCAGGAGCTTGTTGGCCATCGCGGTCGTGGCTCCGGTAAGCTCGCCGATCTCCTTGGCCGCGGCCTGGCTACGGGTGGCCAGGTTGCGCACTTCGTCGGCGACCACCGCGAAGCCGTTACCGTGCTCGCCCGCCCGGGCCGCTTCGATCGCTGCGTTCAGGGCCAGCATATTGGTCTGCAGGGCGATGTCGTCGATGATGCCGATCTTGTCGGCCACGGTCTTCATGGCCTCCACCATGGATTTGACAGCTTCCTCGCCGTCCAGGGCCGCTTGGGCGGCAATTTTTTCCGTGGCGAGGGCGTTTTCCGAATTCTGTTTGATGGTCGACGACATTTCCTCGATGCTGGCCGACGTCTCCTCGATGCTGCTGGCCTGCTCGCTGGAGCCTTGGGACAGGGTCTGCGCGGTCGCCGAGACCTGCTGTGAGGCGGAGCCGAGGCTATCGGCCGTCGCGTTCACTTCGGCGATGGTCCGGGACAACTTTGCGACGGTCTTGTTCACCGAATTCTTGAGATCGAGGAAGGGACCCTTGAAATCTCCCGAGACCGTCTTGGTGAGGTCGCCGTTTTCAATTTCGGCAAGGACGCCGTTCACCTCGGTGAAAGCCTCGTCAAGGGAAACGCAGACCTGAGCGAGGCTGGCGTTGATGCGCTCGAATTGGGCGCGGACTTCCCCGGTATACCGATCGGCATCATTGAGCGACAGGTCCACGGAAAAATTGCCCTCGCCGAGACGTTCGAGATTGACGGCCAGGGACCGCACGGATTCTTCCGTATAATTCTTGACGCGCAGCGTGGCGGTCAGGTCGGTGACGGTCTCCACGTAACCGACGGGTTCGCCCTTGACGTTGAGGACGTGGGCGGTATCCTGTTTGCAGTTCATGCCGCACCAGTCGAAGAAGCTCTCCTTGACGCCTTTCCGCAGCTGCTCGATTCCGCAATTGCCGGTCTTGCAGATGTTCGCGCTGGCGGTGGAACAGGGGCGGCCGACGGCGTCCTGACGGTCGCGGACGCGACCGTTTTCGACCATGAGTTTCTCGAAGGCTTTGTTGAGGAAGGTCCAGTTCATGTTCATGTCGATGACATGTATAGGGAAGGGAACGGCGTCTATGATGGAGCGGTACCACTCCAGCTTGTCCGCCAGACGCCGCATGGAGGCCATCAGGCTGGTCGTGTCCCCCTCCTTGATCTCCATGCGTACCGTGACGTCGCCGGAGGCGATTCTGTCGGCCACGCTGGCTGCCTGGTCCGGCTCGCCGCCCAACTTCTTGGTCAGGCTGCGGGTGATGATGATTCCCAGGAAAACGGAAATCAACAGACTGGCGATTATGGCTCCCGCCATGCTGATCCGGAGGATGACGCCTTCGGCGCTCGCCCTCTCCTTGTCGGCTTGGGCACGCTCTACTTTTTCGTTCACCAGGTTATCCACGTCTTTTTGGTGCGCCATCGCCAAAGCCACCAGACCGCTGGGCGAACCGTCGTTCATCATCACCAGGGCATCCGCATGTTTATCTTCTTTCAATAAAGTCAAACATTGGCCCGCGCTGGTCAGGTATGCGCCCATTGATGCCTTATAACGTTCAACCCGGTCTTCATCGGCTTTGTCGCTGTTGGTTTCAGGAATCTTTCCCAACAAATCACTGGCGTCCCGGACAATGCCCTCGCACTTATCCATGTACTTCAGGGTTTCCGACGGTGTAGTCGCAACAACCGCCTTTACCAGATTCAGCCGGTATTCCCCGAAATAATTGGCCATCCGAGAAACATATTGAACACCCAACAAGTTTTTACGGTAGATTCTATCCAGGTTGGCATTCAAATGATTGATCTGCAGAATGCCGAAAACGCCGATACCTCCGCCGATCATCGCCACGGTGATAAAGCCGGCCAGCATCCTTGCCGCCGTGGTCATGTTTCTCTTGATCATTTCTGCTCTCCGATCTTCTTCAGGATCACGAAGTCGTCGTCGTTCAACGCGTATTCCACGTCAAGGATGATCAGCATGCCTTCCGCGCTGTTGGCGATACCCCTGATGTACTCCGCCTTGATCCGGGCGTTGATATACGGGATTTTCAGGATCTTCTCGTCGGGGATGTTGACCACTTCCCGGACCGCGTCCACGACCACTCCGATCAGGAGGGGCGTGCCTTCGAATTCGGAGTCGATCACGATGATGCTGGTCCGCTTGGTGTTCTCCCGGACGTTCAGGCCGAACTTGATCCGCAAGTCGACTATCGGGATTACCTGCCCCCGAAGGTTGATGATTCCCCGGATATGGGGCGGCGTCTGGGGCAGCGGAGTCGCCTCGGTCCAGCCCATCAATTCTTTAGCTTTAAGGATGTCCATGCAGTAAACTTCGTTTTCCAGTTCGAAGCTCAGGAAGCGGGCACCGCTCAGCGATTTCCGACGGATCGTTTCCATAATCTCTCCCTCATCCCAGAATCGTCTTGATCGCGGAAAGCAGCTTTTCCGGCTCGCAAGGCTTGAGTATCCATCCTGTCGCTCCCAGAGATTTGGCTTCCTGCCGACGCTCTTCCTTGGTCTCGGTGGTGAGCATGATGACCGGCGCCTTGGCGAACTGGGGCAGCTTCTTGAGGTTCCCCAACAGCGTGATGCCGTCCATGACCGGCATGTTCACGTCAAGCAGGAACAGGTCGATCGCGGAGGTTATTGACTTCTCCAAACCGTCTTGGCCGTTTTCGGCCGTGAGCACTTGGTAATCGGCTATCAACGCGCTTTTGAGAACGTTGCGGATGGAGGTGGAATCATCTACGAGCATGATCGTTTTCATCTATATCCTCCTAAAAAAACTCGATCGATTTATCGGATCGGCGCAGGTCCAGGTCCGTCACGCCTACCGAACTCGCGGCGGCTTGAAGGGCATCCAGCTCGCGCGCGGTGGTGAGCCGCAGGCGGACCCGTTCGGCCAGCGCTGCATAGTCGGCGATGCCGTTCCCGCCATCGGCCCGGGCGCCGGACAAGCCGTTCCGCAGATCATCAAGGTAGTCGTCCTGGACCAGCGCCAGGTTCTGCATCTCCTGTACGGTAATCTCGTGCAGCTGGGCCAGAGGGGAGAGGGCGTGCATCATGCCGGACATCCGGTCGATGAAACCCATGATGTCCCGATACAGTTCCACGAACTGCCGGTCATGCCGGTCGAACACCTCGTAGAACTCGCCGAAGTTTCGTTGCTGCGACGAAAGCATCCCCTCGATATCCGCCCGTCGCCGATCCAGTTCCCGGCGGATGGTCTGGAAGGTTCCGACGGTCTGCCCCACGGTTTTGTGTATCCGCTCCGTGATACCCGACGTCTCGTTGGAGAGGGAGCGGATATTATCGGCTATGACCTTGAAGCCCTTGCCGCTATTCCCTGCGCGGGCCGCTTCTATCGCGGCGTTGATCGACAGGATATTGACCAATTGGGCTACATCCTCGATCTGGGATGTGGTTTGCATGATCGACTTCATGATGCCGTCAATGACGTCCAGATTGGCGCCGAAACCGGCGAACCCTTCCTGGACCGTACACGCCACCCGGTCTATGTCATCCTTTACCTCAAGCCGCTTCTCTTCGATCCATCGCGCGGTCGATTGGGACGCGATCTCCCGGTCGTTCTCCTTCACCTTCGCGACGAAACCGACGATGGTCTCTTTGATCGTCAGGGTCTCCTCCGATATCGGCGTGGTCATCGTCAGCAGGTTTTCGGTCGTGGAATCGCCGAGCCGCTTGAGGCAGGTCCTGTAGAACCCCGCCTCGTCGTAGATCCGGGACAGGACCAGGCGATGATCGTCCGTCTCCCGTTCCTCTTCCCGCGGCTCAGGGGCGGCGGGCTCCGAAGCGGCGGGCTCCATGGCGACGGGCTCCGGAACGGGGCTGATGTCAGGAGGAGAGGAGTCGACCGTATCGGCTTTTCTCCGGAAGACGATCCAGCTGCCGAGAGCGAGCGACGGGAGAGCGGCCGCGGCCATCAACGGATTGTCCGGAATGATCGTGGCGCTGAGGACGAAGCCGCCGGCGCATAACAGCACCGCGACGATCCACGCGATTTTCAGCCCGCGGGGAATCACGAAATCCCCTGTTCCTGGTGGACCTGGATCGTTTCATCGACATCGAGCACCAAGGCCAATCCGCCGCCGCTCACTACAGTCCCCGCCGCTATTCCCCGCAAATCCTTGAAGCGGGGGCCCAGCGATTTGATGACCACTTCCCGTTTCGCCAGGACCTCATCGACCAGGAGCACGAATTTCCTTTTATCGGAGGTTTCCACGACGACTCCGATATCCGAAGCGCCGTCAGGGATTTGACCGAACACCTGGCTCAGCGGCACCACCGGTACCGGCTCGTCGCGCAGGCGGTACATCCGTATATCCTTCGCCACCGTATCGACGCGGATCTTCCCGAGGCGGATCGATTCGACGACGGCCGCCACGGGGATGACGTACCGCTGTCGGCCGACGCGGACCACCACGCCGTCGACGATAGCCATATTCAAGGGGAATAGCAGGATGAACCGGGTGAACCGGCCGGACTCCGTTTCGGTGACGATGCGTCCTTTGGCCGCACGCACCGTCTCCTTGACGATGTTCATCCCCACGCCGCGTCCCGAGACGTAGCCTACGCTGGACGCCGTCGAGAAGCCGTTGAGGAAAATGAGATCATAGACCTCCTGATCCCTCATTTTACCGGCGTCTTTCGCGTCGACGATGCCCTGGTCGATCGCTTTCGCAAGGATCCTTTCCCGATCCAACCCCCGCCCGTCGTCGAATATCGATATCTCGATGTGATTTCCGCGGCGTCCCGCCGTGACTCTCACGGTCCCGCCGGCGGGCTTTTTGCTGGCCAGGCGCTCGGACGACGGTTCAATCCCATGATCGACCGCGTTGCGGATGATGTGCAGAAGGGGCTCTTCCAATCGGCCTATGAGGTCGCGGTCGATTTCCAGATCCTCACCGGAAAGCTCGACCGTTATTTTCTTGTCGAGCTTTTTCGAGAGGTCCCGCACCGAGCGCTGTATCTTGCCGAACAGGTTCCGCGCCGAATCCGTTTTGAGTTCCAAGGCGGTTCTTTGCAGTTCCCGCGTAAACTTGCGCAATTGAGCGTACAGCGGGGAATGCTCCTCCACCTGTCCGATGGTGGTGATCAATTCGCCGATCATGTCCACGAGATTTTCGATTTTCGCCGCTTTCACCCGGACGATCTCTTCGGCCCCCCGGGTCGTCTTCGTCGTCTCGACCGGGTTCTCCCGCTCGACCGCATCGGCGGCATCTTCCGGAATCCGCCGCCCGAATGTGAGCTTTTCAGCGAAGACGCCAAGCTCTTCGCGCGACAGCCGAATGGCTTTTCCTTCCGCCAGATCCCTCACCATGCGGCTCGAATAGTCGATGCCCTCAAGCAATAGATCCGTCACGAGGGAATCGGAACGGACCTTTTTGTCCCGCAAACGGTCCAGCAGACCCTCGATATTATGCGCCAGTTCGGCGAACAGGGGAATCTTGAGAAAACCGCACTCCCCCTTGATGGTGTGGAAGATGCGGAATAACTCGTTCACTGTTTCCGCGTCCGCAGGATTCTTCTCAAGCAGGAGGATGAGCTCCTGGGCACGTGACAGCCGCGCTTCGGCATCGGCCAGGAAGACCGGGAGGTTGTCGGCCGCCTGCGTCTCTTCCGGCTGAACGGCTTCATCGTCGCAGGCCAAGTCCGGCGGGACCGATCGCCGCAGGAACTCCCCGATCCGGCTTTGAAGCGAGGGCGAGATCGCTCCCTCGCGGTCGATGTCGTCCAGCAGCTCTACCCCGCGGGAAAGCGATTCGATATAATCCTCCGCGGGTCGCGAAGCCATGTTTCGCCTGATAAGGCCGACGAGACCGTCGATAAGGGACTGCGCCGTCTCCTCATCCGTCCATGCGCTCTTCATCGCGTTGAATTCGGTTATCCAATCGGTCTGGGCGAAAATGTCCCCAGCCTCGAAACGGATGATGCTCTTTGTCAATAACGCGATTTGTTCTTCAAAACGTCCCAATGCTTAACCTCTACCATTACAAAGTAACAGAAGTGGACATTTTTTAATCTCATCCTTTTGGAGGGTACGGTCATCCTTTCGTCTGGCATACCTTTGCCTACACGCGGAATTTCTTCATTTCCGCCGATAATTCGTCGCTGCCGCGCTTGTTCGCCCTGCTGATTCCGGCGACCATGGATACCGCCGCGACCAGATCGTCGACGCCGGCCGACATCTCCGTGACCTTCCCGCCGATATCGTCCGCGATCTCCGAAAACCGACCCGTCTCCCGGGATATCTCCCGCCCCCGGTCGAGCGCCGCGGCGGAATCGGACAATACCCGGGATCCCGCTTCCTTGATTTCAGTGAGGGATCCGAGCACGAGCGCGCCTCCCGCGCTTTGTTCGTCCATCGCCGACTTGATGAGCGCTTCCTGGTCTCCGACCGTCCTGACCGCCCCCACGATATCGTCGAAGCTCGATTCCGCCTTTTCGGCGGATACGGTGATCCGGTCGATTGAATCGGAGATATGCGCCAGGACCGAAGCGATCGCCGAGGACTGCACGGAGGCCTCCTCCGCGAGGTTGCGTATCTCGTCGGCGACGACGGCGAATCCCTTCCCCTCGCGTCCGGCGTGGGCAGCCTCGATCGCGGCGTTCATCGCCAGGAGGTTCGTCCTTTCGGCGATTTCTTGTATGACCCGATTGGTTTCCTGCAATCCGGCCGAATCGGTTTTTATGGATCGGGCGAGCGCGGCGACGTCCGAAATGCCTTCCTTTCCGGTGCCGACAACGTCAAAGAGCGCCCGTATGCCCGCTTCGTTCCGTTCAAGGCTCTTCGTGACGGATCGGATGTTCGCTACCATTTCCTCGATCGCCGCAGAAGAATCGGCGGTGCTTCCCGTCTGGCGCTCGATCGAACGGTTGAGCGCGTCCATCCTGTCCTCGATGGCCGCGACGGCGGAGCCGCTGCGGGATACCGCTTCGGCCTGTTCGCCGATGTTTCCGCGCATGATCGAGAGCCTACGGGCAATCTGCTCCACCGCCGCCGACGCTTGCTCGGCGGTCGCGGCGAGTTCCGTGGAACCTTCCCGTACCGCCTCCGAATCCGAAGCGACGCGGAGGACAAGCGAGCGGATCTTCTCCGCGAAGTCGTTGAAATTCCGGGCGAGAAACCCGATTTCATCCCGGGAATGAGCGTCCAGCCTTCTCGTGAGATCGCCCGATCCGGCCGCGATCTCCTCCAGCGCGGAGGCCACCGAGCGGACGCGCGAAACCACGACGAGGCGCAGAGATACGGACAATGCGACCAGGATCATGACGCCTGCAGCCGCATTCATCAAAAACTGGACGATTCCCTGCTTCCGGGTCTTCGCGGCGAGATCGTCAAGGATCACCCCCGAGAACTCCAGGGAGATTTTCCCGATAATCTCGTCCTCGTATTCGACCGGAACCTCCCGGGCAAAATTCCGCGGAGACGTCCGCGTTCCTTCGGCAGCGCGGACGAACGATTCCTCCCCGTCGTCGAAGACCTCGATGGACGCGATAGCCTCATTGAGGAGGAACGATTCCGCCAGGCTTTCCGCCATCGCGGAATTGAACTCGTACAAAGGCTTGGCGAGGGCGCGGGACACGAATTTCGTATAGGTCTCGATGTCGCGCTCGAATTCCGCGGCCGACGATCGCTTAGCCGTCTCGTACTGGATGACATTCAGAGGGAGCAGCAGCACGATCAGGGAAATCGCGACGACGAACCCGATCTTCAGGAGAAGGCCCGAGCGCGGCATGGTCATCACCGGCCTTTTATAAGCAGCTCGTACGATGCGGGGTTCTCCCATTTCGCGAAGAGCGGCTTCAGCTTTCCGGAATCGATCAGCTCGGCGTACTTCCGGTCCCAGGTGTCCCGCAGACGCCTGCCTTTTTCCGTATCCGAGAAGCAGATGTAAATCTTCAGGTATTTGATCGTATCCAGGACGAAATCGTCTTCATCGAGCTTCATTTCCCGCAACGCGTCGAGTATCGAAGCGCGGTTCTCGATGTAGTAATCGATCCGTCCGGACCGGAGCATGCTGATGCCGCCCTCCCGGTCCGAGACCTCCGTAAGTTCAACGGTTGAAGCGAGGTGCGCGTCGTAGCCGTAATCGGTTATCCATGCGACCTTCTTCCCGCCGAGGCTCTTTTCGCCGGAGTAGAGGAACGCCCGTTCCTTCCTCATCAGGACCGTCACGTCGTCGTAGTCGATCGGGAGCTTGGGGTACAGGCCCTTGGCGATATCGCCGACATAATTGCCGACGCTGATATCCGCCTTCCCCGATTCCAACATCTGGACGGAACGGGCGAACGGTACCATCCTGATATCCAGGGACGCCCCGGAATTTCCGAAAACGAGCCTGAGTATATCGAAATACAGGCCGCTCCCATCCTTCTCGGTACAGCTCGCCCAAGTATCGGACGCTATCGTGATCTGGGACGCGGTCTGCGCCATCGGCGAAACGAGGACCGCAAGAAAGACAAAGCACGAAAGAACCAAGGATTTCATCAAATATCTCCTACTTTTAGGTTGAAAATACCCTACCCGGACGCCAGGACTGAAAGGGGGAATTCCATGCGGACGGTCGTCCCCCCGTCGCGGACGAACCATATCCGCCCCCGCAACCGCTCGATCAGCTCGGTGACGATTTCCATGCCGTCCCCTCCGCGGCATTCCGCGTCGAACCCGTCCGGCAACCCGACGCCGTCGTCGGCGACCAACAGCACCAGCGAGTCCCTGTTGCGGAAGAGACGGATTTCGATCTTCCCCGTCCGCCCGTCCGGATACGCGTGCACGCAGGAATTGGCGGCCAATTCATTCACGATCAAGCCGATGTAAGCGGCCGTATCGGACGGGACGCGCATAGATTCAAGATCCTGCTCAATGCCTATCCTGTCACGGGGAATAACGGAATCTGCGATGCGGCCGATCGATTGACGCAGGCACAGCGCGAGGTCGATTCCGTCCGTATGAAGATTCGGAATCATCTTTTGCCCTAAGCCGGGAAAACGTCGGCGGAAAATAACGTATCGACCGCCAGCTCGTGCATGATCCGGTCCCCCCCGTTCGAAACGGTATCATCCAGGAGGATCGCTTCCTGCATCTCATCGATCAGGATGCCTACCAGGCGCCTGCGGCCTGCGGCGAACGAGGAGAGGATGACGACGGCGCTCGCCGGCCCGGGCGACGTCACTCCATAGCCGAGTATCCAGGCGGCGTCTATCACCTGGACGGACTCCTTGCCGATGCGGACGGCGCCGATCGCGTGTATCGGTCCACCGTAAGCCGTCTTCAGCGTCGTGCCCTCCAGGACGCTCTCGACCCGAGCCAAGTCGACCGCATAGGTCCGCCCCAATATCAAGAAAGTCAGGAATTGCTTCATCTATGGATCATCTCCCCGTCTGAGCCGGTCCAGACAACTATAGGGAATTAGTCCGGCGACGGGGATCATCCCTTCGGATGATCCGTTCATCCATTCGGAGGGAATCCCGGACGGCCCGCCCTTGACCTTCCAGCGTCTGGAAGGTCGAGCATTATTGGGAAAGGGGGTATGGACCATGATGACGATAGGGGAGTTCTCGCTCAGGTCGGGCCTCGGAGCGAAAACCCTCCGGTACTACGACGAGGTCGGCCTGCTCAGGCCCGCCCGCATCGAGGAAAAGAACGGATACCGGCTCTACGACGAAGCGTGCCTGGAACGGGCGCGGCGGATGCTGATATGGAGGGAGTGCGGGTTTTCCCTCGATGAGATCAAGCTGCTGCTGGACGCGAGCGGACCGGGGGAAAACATCATCAAGGCGATCGGGAGGCAGATAGGAGTGCTGAGGATCCGGCGCGACGAGATCGACTCGACGATCCGCAGGCTCGAGGAGATCTCTGTGGATCTCTCCGGCCTGAAGGGAAACGAGCCGGCCGTTGAAGGGGACGACGCCCCGCCGGCATTGATCAACCGATTGCGCTCGATCTCGGACGCGTTGACGACGACCGTCGCCACCCTCAACGAGATGCTGGCCCCGGATCGGGAGGCGCCATAGGCCGTTCCGGTATTCCTCGTCGAAAACAGAGATAATCGGATTGAGTTTCCGTAGGGCCTACACTACTCTATCTATCAAATGGACGAGGAAAAACGAAATAAAAACGGATCCGGCGGACTGGCTGCCGATGCCGGACGGCAGTATGAAGAAATATTCAAATATTCGCAGGATGCAATATTCCTGCTGGAAGCGACCGAGGACGGGCGCTTCCGCAATCTGGATTGCAATCCCGCCTTCGAACGTTCGGTCGGCATTCCCCGGGCCGCGCTCATCGGAAAATTCACGGATGAAACGGTTCCTGAGGAGGTCGCCCGGAAGGTAAACCTGAAGTATAGCAAGTGCGTCGAAACCGGCGCCGTCCTCGACGAGGAGGTCGAACTCGATCTCCCCGTCGGCCGCAGGACCTACCGGTCGACGCTGATCCCGATCCGGGTCGAGAGCGGTCGAGTCGGCCGCATCATCGGCGTCACCCACGACATCACGGAGATCCGGCAGGCGAACAAAGGACTCGAGGTAAAGGAACGCAAGTTCCGGACCCTCGTGGAGAACACTCCGGACATCATCGTCCGTTACGATCGGGAATGCCTGCGGACCTACGTGAATCCGGCCTACGAACGGGAAATCGGGATAACGTCCGGGGAGGCGATCGGCAGGCCGCCCCGCGACGACTGGCCCTCGGTCGCCTCGGCCAACGAGTACAAGGCGGCCTTGCGGGGGGTCCTGGAAACGGGGAAAACCGAAGACATCGTGGTGGAGGGGACTCATCGCGGCGATGTCCTTTCCTGGCTATCCTTCAGGATCGCGGCGGAACGGGACGAGCGGGGGCTGGTCGTCGGCGCGCTCTCAATCGGACGGGATCTCGGCCCTCAGAAAACCTTGGAACTGCGCCTCCGGAAACTCATGGAGAACTCTCCCGGGGTGTCCTTCATCCTGCATGTCGCGGCGGACGGTAGCGCGAGCATGCCGTACATATCGCCGCGGTATACGGAATTCGTCGGCACCCGACCGGACGGATTCGCCTCGGACGCAATGCCGATGGAAAATCTGGTTTTTCCCGAGGACTTACCGCTCGTGCGGGAAAAGTTCATGGAATCGGCGCGCAGCCAAGCGCCGCTTTCCTGCGAGTTCCGCGCGCGCAAGGAAGCGGGCGGGACGATTTGGATCGAGATACGCGGTACGCCGCAAGCCGACGCCGACGGCGGCATCACGTGGTACGGATATTTCCAGGAGATCGACGAACGCAAGCGGATGGAGGAAACGCTGCAGAGGAGCGAGCTGAACCTCAACCGCGCGCAGGCCGTCTCCAAGACGGGGAGCTTCCGTTTCACGATTCCGGGTAACCACCTGGCATGGTCGGACGAGACGTACCGCATTTTCGGGATTCCGATCGGCGCCCCCGTCAGCGGCGCGATGATCGTCGAGCGGGCGTATCCGGAGGATGCGCCGTGGCTTTCGCGGATATTCGCCGAGGCCGTCGAAGGGATACCGTTCGATATCGAATACCGTATTTTGGTGGGGTCCGAAACGAAGTGGTTGCGGGCTCGGACGGAGAACTACTACAACGGGAGCGGCGTCCCGGTCGAAGGCGTCGGGACGGTCCAGGACATCACCGAGATGAAACGGACGGAAGGCAAACTGAAAGAAAGCGAAGCGCTGTACCGGAAGTACAGCCAGTTGTTGGCGTCCATTTTTGAAAGCCCGTCCCAGGTGAGCATATACGCCCTTGACCGGGAGTACCGGTATCTTGCCTTCAATAAAAGGCACCGGGAGGGGGCGAAGTTCCTGTGGGGTTCGGACATCGCCGTCGGCATGAGCATGCTTCAGGCCATAAATACCGAGGAGCACCGGCAGTTTTGCCGCCGGAGTTTCGATCGGGTTTTGCGCGGCGAGAGCTATTCCGTCGAATCCAAGGAAAGCGTCGTCCGGGATGGACGGCCGGCCTACGAATACCGCGACAACTATGCTTCGCCGATTTTCGGTGACGACGGCGAAGTTGTCGGGTTGACCATCTTCGCCATTTCGATCAACGACCGGAAGCTGGCGGAGAGGCGGCTAGCCCAGGCGCTGGAGTTCTCCGAAGGGGTCATCAACGCGATTCCCGATATGCTATTCGAGGTGGATCGGGACGGCAGGTATCTCAATGTCTGGACGAAAACGCCGGAGCTGCTCGCCGCGCCGAAAGAGGAGTTGTTGGGGAAGACGATCCACGATGCGCTTGCTCCGGAGGCCGCCGCGATCGCGCTGGCCTCCATACGCGAGGCCGAAACGAAGGGACTCTCTTTCGGCAATTCGTTCCGCATCGATTTGCCGAGCGGACCCGCATGGTTTGAGCAGTCGGTTTCCCGAAAACCGGGAGGAGATCCGGAGAATGCGCGTTTCCTGGTGCTATCGCGCGACATCACGGAACGCAAGAAGACCCAGGAACGGCTCGAACTGCTGGACTTCGCCCTGGACCATGTCCGGGAAGCGGCGTTCCTCATCCATGAGGATGCCCGCTTCCTATACGTGAACGACGAAGCGTGCAGGTGCCTCGGATACGATCGGGACAGCTTGCTTCGTCTATCAGTGGCCGACATCGATCCCGATTGGTCGAACGTGCGCTGGCCCGATCATTGGAAGGAGATCGCGACGAAGGGATCGAAACTATTCACCGGAAGGCACAAGGCGAAGAACGGCCGGATCTTCCCCGTGGAGATATCGGCTAACTTCTTTCAATTCCAGGGACGAGCGTACAATCTCGCATTAGCCCGCGACATCACCGACCGGAGCCGGGCGGCCGAGATCAAAAGGTTGGTGGAGCTCACGACGAGCATCGCGGGCGAACTGTCGGAAATGGTCGCCGATTACGAGGAGGTCGAGGATTCGCCGACATTGGGCGGCCTCGGATTCTCCCCGCGCCAGATAGAGATCGCGCGCTTCGTGATAGCCGGAGACCCGTCCAAGGCGATCGCCGCCAACCTGGGATTGACCGAGGCGACGGTGAAGACGCACCTGGCCGCGATGTACCGGCGCCTGCACGTAAACGGGAGGATGGAGTTCAGCAAGTACATAGCCCAGAACTCGATTCTCCTTGAATAAGTCGGTCGCCCGCCCGGTCGCCGCGACGAAGGAATGAGCGGATCATACCAAGTGATGAGTATCCGGAGAGGGCCGTCCGGGTACAATCCTCCGCATGAGTTCACCGTACGAAGCAATCGTCAATAATAGCGGCGCTTTCATCACCTTGGTAAACCGGGATTACGTTTACGAATTCGCGAACGAGCCGTATTGCCGGAACCTGAATCGCTCCCAGAATGAGGTCGTCGGGAAATCGGTCGGCGAACTGTGGGGGGAGGAAGTATTCCGCCGGAGTATCAAGCGCCATCTGGACGTCTGCTTCGCCGGGCAGGAATCCCATGAAAACGGCCGTTTCCGCTTCGGCGACGGATTGCGCGATATCAAGGTCTCCTATTACCCCTATTTCGACGGCGGCGGCATCACCCATGCGATGGTGTTCTCGCAGGACGTGACGACCGTGGCGAGGCTCGAATCGAAAATCATGGACCTTGAGTACAAGGACCGGGTGACCGGCCTCTTCAACAGGAATTCCTTCGACGTCGTGCTCGAGATGGAGATCGACAAGGCTCAACGGTCCCGACCGGATGACGGCCGCGTCCTCATGATCCTTTCCTTGGAGAATTTCGGGCAGGTATCCGCCCAGCACGGACACGCCATCGCCGATATCATCATGGAATCGATCAGCATGAAAGTGAAGAACGAACTGGGATCATCGGATCACCTCTTCCGGCTCGACGGCGCGGAACTCGCGGTACTCCTTACCGAGCCGCGATCCCGGTCCGGGATAGCGGCCGTCGCCGAAGGAATCGTCGATTGCGCTACTTTCCCCTACCGGTACCGGAAGGCGTTGATCGACATCGGTTGCCATATCGGGATCGCCGTCTTCCCGACCGACGCCGGGGCGAAGGAACCGCTGGTCGCCTGCGCGCTTACGGCGCTGGAGAGCGCGAAGAGCGAGGGGAATCCCTACTCGTTCTTCGAAAGGAAGTCGTACGAAACGACGGCCCGTACGAACCGGATCCGCGCGGAGTTGAAGAAGGCTATCGTCGATTCGGGCTTTGAACCTTACCTTCAACCGATCGTCGACGGCGAAGGCCGGATCGCGGGCGCCGAAGCCCTGATCAGGTGGAACCACAGCGATCTGGGGCCGATCCCTCCGTCCTCGTTCGTTCCGATAGCCGAGGAATCGGACGATATCCTTGCCATCGGGCGGTGGATGCTTTTCCGTATTATCGAGTTCCTGAAGCGGAACCGCGACCGCATCGGTTCCCGCTACATCTCCGTCAACCTATCGGCCAAGGAATTCTCGAAAACGGGACTGGTCGAGCATATCGGCCGCGTCCTCCGGGACGAGGGACTGTCGACGAAACTCCTGAAGATCGAGATCACCGAATCCAGCATGCTGGACGATTTCGATCGGGCCGTCCTGAAAATCGCTGAGCTGAAGGACGAGGGAATCGAGACGATGATCGACGATTTCGGGACTGGGTATTCCTCCTTGTCGTATCTCAAGAAACTTCCCGCAAGCGTCATCAAGATCGACAAGACCTTTGTCGACGGGATCGTGGAGGACGAAACCGAGAGGAATTTCCTTGCCGGCGTCGTCGGGCTTTTCCGGATCCTCGGCAAGCGGAGCGTGGCCGAGGGGGTCGAGACGGAGGAACAGTTCTCCGTCCTCAAGGAGCTCGGCGTGGATCTCTTCCAGGGATACCTGTTCAGCAAGCCGCTCCCCCTTGACGGCTATCTCGCCCTCCTGGAATCCGAAGGAGTTCGGAACGCGGAAACGGACGAACAGGCTATTTCTCTTATCCCGTCACAAATCGCTTGATCAGGTCGACCATGGAATCGACGACCGGCTTCAATTCATCAAATAGTATCTCGGCCTTCACGTCCTCTCCGCATTCGTGCAGGCGCACGATTTCCCGAACCAACGCATGGACCCGCTCGTGGGTCGTGGCGAAGGTTTTATAATTCGCCGGATCCGATATGGTCTTCCTGCCGTATTCGACGAACCATTTTCCGAGATCGCACCTTGTGTGATCGGCGAGGCTTTCCGCGGGGATCTCCGCCTTTCCGTCGAGGACCGCACGGATTCGGGAGATCCAGGATATGTGCTGGAGGATGAGCACTGCGGTCGACGTGCATTCCGCGGCGCACGCGATCCCTTCGCCGGTCTTCAATTGCGCGATATTGCTCTGGGCGATGAGGAAGGTCCTCCCGTTCGCCTCGGCCGCGCGGTCCCTGATGGACCTGACTTCGTCCCGGATGGTCTCGGATTTCTCCCGTAGGCGGACGATACGTCCGTCGAGGTCCCCCGAAGCGTCCACTACAGTCAAGACCGAATCCTTCAGGAGGATGCTGTTCTGCCGCAGTGCGGCGACGGCGTCCAGGATTTCCCGCCCTCCCCGGGTCAGCTCCCTCGTTCCGTTCATGATCTCCAGGAAGCTGTCCGCGGCCCGTCCCACCCGTCTCTCCGTGGTATCGAGGATATCGGAGGCGATCGCGCTCGCTTCCTGGGCCTTCGAGATCCCTTGGATGAGCTCTCCGAGGCGTTTCGATATATTGATCGAATTCGCCGTTGCCGCGTCGGCGAGCTTGCGGATCTCGTCGGCGACGACGGCGAACCCTTTCCCTGCCGATCCGGCGCGGGCCGCCTGGACGGCCGCGTTCATCGACAGGATCGACGTCCGCGCCGCGATGTTGTCGATAGCCTCGATGAATCCCCGCAGGTCAGTGATGCCGTCGGTGATCTGCACGATCACGGCGCGGGTCGTCGCCATGGCCTTCCGGCTTTCCCTCGCCAAGGTGAGGAGTCCGTTCGCATCCTCGTACCGGGCGCCGCTCTCCGCGCTGATCCGCTCGATGGACGCCGAGATCTCCTCCACGACGGTAGCCGATTCCTCGGTCACGGACGCCAGAAGCCCCACGCTCTCCGAAAAGATGTCGAGCTGCGAATCGATGGAGGAAACGGCGGCCGCGGCTCCGGAGAATTCCTCGTGGAAAACATCAACCCGGGCTTGCATCTTCCGCGTCTCGCCGCTGATCCCCGACGCGCCCAGGACGGAATCAACCACCTCTCCGGAAATATTCTCCTGGAGACGCCTCAATTCCCGGTATCGGGTTCCGACGGCCTGCCGCGCGCTCCGGGCATCCGCGTTTTCCGTCCATGCCCGCTCATAGGCCGCCTTGAAGCGATCGGCTTTTCGCGATGCCAGGATCGATGCGGCGACGGCGCCCAGGAAAGCGAGACCGGTCGCGCCGATCGCGGGAACGTGCATGGACGGATAGAACAGGGACGCGATGATCGCGCCGGAAACGGACGCGACGGCGAGGATGTACGATAACCTGTATAGGAAAGGCATTCCCGGAGATTTCCGGCGGGCGCGGGATTCTTCTTGGCTTCTCACGGTTGTAGGGCTCCTTCATTCTGTGTCTCCCGCAGCGCGTCGAGGACCACCCTCAATGCGTCGAGCAAATCATCGGGGTTCGGATCACCGGATGGCCGGCCTCCGGCGGTGGAGAGGCGCGATTCCAATTCACGGGCGGCGGCTTCGACCGTGCCGAGGGCCAAGGTCGCCGACGCTCCTTTCATGGTATGGGCCAGCCGTCGGGCTTCAAGGAGATCCCGCTTCCGGAAAGCGTCGGATAGCGCCTCGGGGAAGCTGGAATAGGAACGGAAGAAGATCCCGAGCAGTTCGGCGTAGAAGCCGCGGTCGTCGCCGAAAAAGGAGAGGCCGCGCCCGACGTCGATTGCGCCAACGGCTCCGAGGCGCCCGAAGACGTCGTCCGGAGGAACCGGGACGCCCGGGGAGAGATAGCCCGATACGATCTTCCTGAGTTTCACGAAATCGATGGGCTTGCAGAGAACCGCGTCCATCCCTTCAGCCATAAAACGCTCCTGGTCGCTCTTGAGCGAATAGGCCGAAAGGGCGATGATCGGCATCCGCCTCGACATGGCGCGCCGATCCGCGGGTTCACCCTCCGAGCGGAGGCTCCGGATCCGCTTCATCGTCTCGATGCCGTCGATGCCGGGAAGGTTGATATCCATCAATATGAGCGCGTAATCCTTTTCCCGGACCAATTCGATCGCCCGCTCCCCGGAAGGCGCCATGGTCACGGAGTATCCCCATTTCCCGAGGATCGCAGAGATCAGCTTCTGGTTGAGCGGAGTATCCTCAACCACCAGGATATCGCCGCTTGCCTGCCCGCGGGCCGGCGCGCCGGGCCTCGGACAGGCCACCGCATCGGGAAGCGGCGGGGCCGGCCGCGCCCGATGGTCCTCGGCCCTACCGGGAAATACCACCATGAACCGGCTCCCCGCGCCCAAAGCGCTTTCAAGTAGGACGCGTCCGCCGTGGAGTTCAACGAGCTGCCGGACGATGGGAAGGCCCAACCCCGTTCCCAGGATCGCGGCATCGGCATCGATCCGCCGAACCTGTTCAAAGGATTCGAACACGCGGCGCTGGTCCTCCTCGGCAATTCCGATGCCTTCGTCCCATACGGTGATCTCCGCGGAGGAGCCGGCGGCGGCGGCCCGCAATCCGACGGCCTTTCCGCCCCCGGTGAACTTGATCGCGTTCGAGAGAAGGTTGTACAAGACCTGCCGTACCCGGACCTCGTCCGCTTCCAGGACGCCGATATCGGGCGCGATATCGGCGGTCAGCCGCACGCCCTTCTCGTCCGCGAGCGGGCGCATGGATTCGAAGATCTTGCGCAGCGTTTCGCCGAGGTCGAAGGGCTTCTTCACCAGGTCGATCTTCCCGGCTTCGATCTTGGAAAGGTCGAGTATATCCCCTATGACGTTCAGGAGGTGCTCTCCGCTCGACCGGATGTCTTCGACGTAAGCCCGATGCTTCTCGCTCAGCCCGCTGGCCCCGTCCATCGCGAGCAGTTGGCTGAATCCGAAGATGGCGTTCAGGGGGGTGCGGAGTTCGTGGCTCATGGCGGCGAGGAAATCGCTCTTCGCGCGGCTCGCATCCTCCGCGATCCTTCGCGCATCCCGGAGCTCCTGTTCCATGAGGACGCGACGATTCATGTCGATGATGAAACCGTGTATACGCGACGGCTTTCCGTTCGCGTCGCGCTGCATGCGCCAGGTGTTCAGGATCCAGGAGACCGCTCCGTCCTTGCGGATTATCCGGAATTCCGTCGAAACCGGATCTGGTCCCGCTCCGCTTCGCTTGACCGAATCGATGACCTTCCGGCGATCGTCCGGGTGCACCGTCCTGAACCACAGGCGAGGATCCGCCTGGAAATCCGCGGGTTCGTACCCCGTGATATCGCGGCATTTGGGACTGTGGTAACATTCCTTCGGGACTCCGTCCTCGTAATCGACCGAATAGACGTATTCGTCGATATTCTCGATGACCGTCCTGAACCTTTCCTCGCTCCGGATCAGGATCCTCTCGTCCCGCGACCGTCGGATCGCGATCGAGTGATACTCCGCGAGACGCCGTATCGCGTCGAGGTCGTCTTCGGTATAGGGCGCCGACGGATTGGCCAGGGCGATCTGCCCGACGATATCGCCCTCCAGACGTACCGGAACGGTCAAGAACTCCGCGCCCGCGATATGCCCCGGCGGCGTGAGGCAGACGTTCTCGCCCGTATCTTCGTCGACTATCGACACGAATCCGTACCCGCTCCGGGTCAGGACTTTCGCCTGGTCCAGGATGATCGAGGCGACTTCCGGCAAGGAGATGTTGGACCGCATCATCGGCTCGTAGATGCGTGAGAGCGCCTCGTAAAGCTGCTTCTCCCGCTTTGCCTTCTCCTCCGCCCGCCTGCGCAGCAGCGCCACGCCGATGCTCGCGCTGATGTCCTCCAGGAAGAGAACGAGTTCACGGGTGAAGCGATGCGTCCTGCGGTCGTTCAGTTGCAGGAGTCCGATGACCTCACCTTCGGCATGGATGGGGATGAGCGCGATGGACCGGTATCCGTAGAGTACGCAATGATTCCTCGGACAGTACCTCGGGTCGCGATCCTTCGGAAGATCGAAGTCCGAGACCGCGTCATTGGTCAGGACGCTTCCGCCGACGGTGATCAAGGGGTTCGGCCCGTCCGCATTCCCCGCGATCACGAGGCCGCAGGCGCATTCCAGACGCGGTCTTCCCGCGGGATCCAGTACGACGCAACCGTCGCGATCCCGCTCGGCGATGCCGTTCTCCGCGACCGCGAAGCCGTCGGGAAACCCGCTCAGGCAATAATAGGGGTAGTCATCCCCGCTGCGCAGCCGGATCGCCGCGGCTTCCGCGCCAGTCTCGTTCTGAATAGCCGCGAGGATGGATTTGATGGAATCCTTGAGGGGATCCGGGGCGTTGAGGATCCGCAGGATATCCACCGCGAGCGCCTGGCGCTGGCGCAACGTATGGGCACGGAGCCGCTCCGTCCGCTCGCGCTTCTCAAGCCGGTGCAGTCGCGAGGCGGTCGCAAGAACCGCGTCGATGATGCGGTCGTCCAGGGCGCGGACGAGGAAGGCGAACGGAAAGTCGTCCCGGCGGTCGCACTGAAAAATACCGCGGTCGGCGACGTCGCACGACAGGACGACCGGGACGTCGAACCTCGTCCGAACGTAGACCGCCGCTTCGATCGACCCGATATCGCCGCCGATTCCGGTGCTCATGATCGCGATATCGGGCGGGGGCATCTCCCGTGCCAGATACTCGTATGCCGCCCCCGCGGAATGCGCGGGCTCCAGGACGACGTATCCCAGCCCCGAAAGCCGCGATCCGAGTTCCGCGGCGGTTTCCGGATCGGGATCGACGATGAGGACGCGCTTCATACGGATACGGCCTTATCCGGACGCCGGTAGTAGACCGAATGGTGGTAGCGCCGAGCTTCCAGGCTTCGGCCCGTGCCGAGCAAGGACTCCGTCGAGCCGACGACGAGTGAGCCGTCATCCGCAAGGACCCGCTCCAGGCGATCGAATAGCCTCCGCTTCTCCGGCTCCGCGAAATAGATGGCGACGTTGCGGCAGAAGATCACGTCGAACGGGCCGAACCGGGAGAAGTCGTCCAGAAGATTCCATCGCTTGAACGTCGCGAGCGATCGGATATCGTCCCTTACCCTGAAGCCGCCGGCGGCGGGCAGGAAATAGCGGGAAAGCAGTTCGGGAGACATTCCGCGGTCTATTTCTCCCGGCTGATAGATTCCGCGGCTGGCGTACGCGATCGCGGAATCGGAGATGTCCGTCACCAGCAAGCTGACCGAGAATCCGGAAAGATCGCCGAGCGCTTCCTTCACCGCGATGAGTATCGAGTACGCTTCCTGTCCGGTGGAACCGGCTGCGCTCCAGATGCGGAGGGGTATCCGCGATCCTGCCGGGAAGGAGCCGCGCCGGGAGTCGATCAATTCGGGCAGGATCTTGAATTTGAGCATTTCGAAAGGAGACCGGTCCCGGAAGAAGGAGGTTTCCTGCGTCGTGATCCTGTCGATCACCTTCCTCGCGAGCGCTCCGGAGGAATCGTTCCTTATCCGGTAATATAGGTCCGAATATCCCGTGAGTCCGAGCTCGCGGACCAGGGGATCGAGACGCATCTCGATGAGGTACCCCTTTTTGGAGTCCAGGTCGATACCGGTGAGATCGATGATCAGCTTGGCGTAGACGGAGAATTCCTCTGTCGTGAGCGCGGACATGATTACCGCGACCTTACGGAAATCGCGGCGGCGAGGTCGTCCAAGCGCACCGCGGCGTCCGCGTCACCCCGGGCGGACACGGCTCCGGGCATTCCCCAAACGACCGAGCTCTCCTCGTCCTGCACGATGACTTCCCCGCCGGATCTCCTGATTTCCCGCGCGCCCGCGGCGCCGTCCTCTCCCATGCCCGTCATGACGACGCCCAGAGCCCGTCCGTAGTAGTGCAACGCGACGGAGCGGAACAGGTAGTCTACGCTCGGCCTGCAGTGGTTCACCGGCGGATCGTCGGTGACCCGCAGGATCTTTGTGACGGCGTCGGCGCCCAGGTCGACGCGCATGTGCCTCCCGCCCGGGGCGATATACACGACGCCGGGCAGGACGACTTCTCCGTTCTGCCCCTCCTTGACCGCCAGACGGCTACGGGAATCCAGGCTTCGGGCGAGCGAATCGGTGAACAGGGCGGGCATGTGCTGGGCGATGAGCACGGAAACCCTGAAATCAGCGGGGAGGGCGGGAATCACCTTCAGGAGGGCGGCCGGTCCCCCCGTGGAAACGCCGACGGCAACGATCTCGCAAGGCCGCTTAACCCGATCCTCGGCAAGCCTGTCGGCGATCGGGGCGGACGGGCCGCGGGCGGAGAGGATGGAGCGTATCCGGCTCTTGCGGACGAAGGCGTCGATCCGCGCCTTGAGGTCCGCTTCGAACTCGCTCCGTCCGACCACGACTCCGTCGGGCTTCGCGATCGCGTCCATCGCGCCCGCCTCGATGGCGCGCAGGCTCAAAGCGGCTCCGCTCTTGGTGAGGGCTGAAACCATAAGGAACGCCGACCCGACGCCCGCCTTCCGGGCCGCCTTCAAAACCTCGATGCCGTTCATCTCCGGCATCTCCACGTCGAGGGTGACGAGATCCGGCTTGAGCAACGCGATACGCGAAAGGGCGATCTTGCCGTTGGATGCCGTGCCTACGACGCGGACGTCGGGTATGGAACCAATGATTTCCGAAACGAGCTTCCGGTACAGTATGGTATCGTCTACGACGAGAACGGAAATCATTGATTCCTCATATCTTGAAGCGCTCCACGAGTACGCGGAGCTGCCCGGATAATTTGGCGAGATCCTCCGCGGAGACGAGGACCTGCGCGCTCGAACCGGCGATTTCCCCTGATGCCTGGTTCACTTCCGTCACGTCCTGGGCCATCGAACCGACCGCCTGCGATGCTTCGGCGATGTTCCTGTTCGCGTCCTCCACGCCCTGGGACGCCTGCGCCACGCTGGACGCGATATCCCGGGTCGCCACGGTCTGCTCCTCTATCGCGGCGGCGATCCCGGTGACGATCTCGTTCACCTGCCGGATCACGTCCGCCACAGAGCCGATATCGCCCACCGCGGCGCCGGCCGAACCCTGGATTCCCTCGATGCGGCTCTTGATGTCCTCCGTCGCCGACGCCGTCTGCCGCGCCAGCTCCTTGATCTCGTTCGCGACAACCGCGAAGCCCTTGCCCGCCGTTCCCGCACGCGCGGCCTCGATTGTTGCGTTGAGCGCCAGGAGGTTCGTCTGGGACGAGATGGCGCTGATGGCCTCCGTCACCTTTCCGATCTCCCGCGCTGCGACGCTCAGGGTGTCCATCGTCTCCGAGACCTGCCGGGCCGATTCCACCGCCCCGGATGTGATGTTCCGCGCTTTCTCCGCGTTCTTTGCGATCTCGAAAATGGTCGCGGTCATCTCCTCCGACGCGGCGGCGACAGTAGCCAGGTTGGTGCTCGTCTGTTCCATCGCGGCGGAGACGCCTCCCATGTTGGTGTTCGTCCGCTCGGACGCGGCGGCTACGCCGTTCGCCCGCGCGCTCGTCGATTCGGCGCCCCGGGACATCTGCCTGGAGATCGCCGACAGCTCGGTGGACGAGGAAGAAAGCGTCTGGACGCCCTCGTGGACCTGCTTGAACATCGCGCGCAGGTTGCCGGAGGCATGGTTGAGCGCCTCCGCGAGTTCGCCGATCTCGTCGTTCCGGGCGATGTCCATCCGCCGGGTGAGGTCCCCGTCCGCTACAGCGCGGGCGAACTCCACTCCATTTCCAAGCGGTCTGACGATAGAGCGGGAAAGAACGAAGCCAAGAATAATGATGAGTAGGGTGAACAGAAGTTCCGTAACCGATACTCCGATCACGAGCCTGCGGGATGAAACCGCGAAATCATTTTGTCGTCGAGCGATCAAGGTTCCCGCCACCGTTCGAATTTCTATGACGCGTCCGGTCAGTTTTTCAACCAGAGGTGAAACCCGCTCGATATATTGTTGCCTCCCCATGTTCGTGTCGCCTACGAGGATCGCTTCCATAACGTCAGAGTCGGCCTTTAGGAGTTCTTCGGTCGATGAAAGAAGGTCCGTACCCGTCTTTGAGTATTCATTAACCATAGCGCGGACATCAGATACGGTTTTTTCGTAATCGGCCGCCAGTTTTTCGATTATATCCACATCGCGTTCCCGAAGAAGCGTCTGCACGATTCCTTGCAAGCTGTCCATGCCTTGGAGAATCTTGAACGCGTAACCGTCCGACGTCACCAGTTCATCCATCAACCTCGAGGCAGTCGAGTTCGATCGGGTAAGGAGGAAAACAGAAACGCCGAGCGAACCGAGAATAGAAAACCCGCTCATCAGGACGAGGATGGAGAGGCGTCCGGAAATCGTAAGTCGCGTCATGGGTTGTTCCTGTTAGAGCTTCGAAATATCAAGGCCGATCACGATGGAACCGATCGGCTTTCTCCCGTCGAGGACGGGGAATGCGATCTGTACTGTTATCTTCCCGCTCGATTCGTCCAGTTCCGGACTGCCCGTCCAAGATTTGCCCGACATCGGCGCGTCGTGCTTGGCTTTGCCTTTATGGCTCCAACTCGTCGTCTTGGCGAAGAAAGCGACCTTGGTTCCATCGGTTCCGGAAACGAAGAGTTCCGCCATGACTGCCGTTCGCTTGGTCTTCAAGTACGCGGCAAGATCGTTTTTGGATATTGATTTAATTTCTGGACTCAAGACGCTCAATGCCGCCCATTTTTCCTGCGTCATGATCCCCGCTTCGGCGGGAGGGGCGGCGTTATATGTCTTCACGGCTTGCACGACGACCGGATCGCTCCCGAGCGCCGAATACTCGGCGCTCAATGACTCGATCTTGGTTTTTTGGGACGGAGTGATGTCCTGGACCTGGGCGAAAACGGTAGCAACCGCGCCGATGAGCGCCAATAATACGGTAAAAATCTTCTTCACGCTGTCTCTCCTAATAGAGTCGAATTCTTTCCGCAACTATTTTCATGGATACGATGATTCACCGTATATTCATGCCGCCAAGGTTCTTTTCGGATCGAGGACGGCGGCCAGGATATCCTCCCGCCGGAGGGTCCCGATGACGCAATCGGCGTCGCCGCCGTTGGAATCCGCCCGTACCGGCAGGATTTCGGAAGAGTCCACTTCCAATACGTCCCGGAGGGCCGGGACGTATACGCCCACGGCCTCCCCCCCGCGTTCCTCGATGACGAGGAGGCGGGGATCGGACGCCTCGGTCCGGTTCAGGGCAAGTTTCGCCTCAAGATCGATGACCGTAATGATGCGTCCGCGCAGGTTGACGACCCCGAGGACGTACGGCGGAGCGCCGTAAGCCTTGGTGATCGCGGGGACCCGGATCACCTCCCCCACCGACCGGGCGTCGAAGGCCATGAAGGAATCGCCCGCCGCAAAGACGACGAGCATCACGCTACCGGATGAGGTTTCCCCGCTCATATCTTGAAACGCTCCACGAGTACGCGGAGTTGCTCGGATAATTTGGAGAGATCCTCCGCGGAGACGAGGACCTGCGCGCTCGAACTGGCGATTTCCCCGGATGCCTGGTTCACTTCCGTCACGTCCTGGGCCATCGAACCGATCGCCTGCGACGCCTCGGCGATGTTCCTGTTCGCGTCCTCCACGCCCTGCGACGCCTGCGCTACGTTGGACGCGATATCCCGGGTCGCCACGGACTGCTCCTCTATCGCGGCGGCGATTCCGGTGACGATCTCGTTCACCTGCCGGATCACGTCCGCCACCGAGCCGATATCGCCCACCGCGGCGCCGGCCGAACTCTGGATTCCCTCGATCCGGCTTTTGATATCCTCCGTCGCGGACGCCGTCTGCCGCGCCAGCTCCTTGATCTCGTTCGCGACGACCGCGAAACCCTTGCCCGCCGCTCCCGCGCGCGCGGCCTCGATGGTCGCGTTGAGCGCCAGCAGGTTCGTCTGGGACGAAATGGCGCTGATGGCCTCCGTCACCTTTCCGATCTCCCGCGCTGCGACGCTCAAGGTGTCCATCGTTCCCGAGACCTGCCGGGCCGATTCCACCGCCCCGGAAGTGACGTTCCGCGCCTTCTCCGCGTTCGACGCGATCTCGGAAATGGTCGCCGTCATCTCCTCCGACGCGGCGGCGACCGTAGCCAGGTTGGTGCTCGCCTGCTCCATCGCGGCGGAGACGCCTCCCATGTTGGTGTTCGTCTGCTCGGACGCGGCGGCTACGCCGTTCGCCCGCGCGCTCGTCGATTCGGCGGCTTGGGACATCTGCCTGGAAATCGTCGACAGCTCGGTGGAAGCGGAAGAAAGCGTTTGGACGCCTTCGTGGACCTGCTTGAACATCGCGCGCAGGTTGCCGGAGGCTTGGTTGAGCGCCTCCGTGAGGTCGCCGACCTCGTCCTTCCGCGCGACGTCGATCCGCCGGGTAAGATCCCCGTCCGCCACGGCCCGGGCGAACTCGACGCCCTTGCCGAGAGGCTTGGCGATGGAAGACGCGATGAAGAGCCCGAGGAGAATAGCGAGGACCATCGCGACCGCGACGACGGCGATGAGAACGACGATAAGTGTTCGCGCTTGGGCGTCATTCGAACCTGAAATCTCTTTTGCCGCTTTGATGTTCAGTTCAAGCAACTTGTCGACGGCCGTCATCAACGAGGAAACGATTGGCGGGCTCGTATTCCCCAAAGCGATAGCCTCGGCCCGCCTGTTTTGACGCACCAGATCTGTCACAGTCTCCCCGAAGACAACATACTTATCGTATGCGGCGCGCATTTCGTTCATGAGCCTTTCATCTTCGGCACTCAGTATGGTCTGGGCGTATTCGGTTATATTCTCTTCGATTATTTTTTTTGCTCCCGAAATTCCCGCGACGGTATTTTCTATCGACGCGTCCGGGTTATACGTGATTTGAAGGTAACCGGTTCGAAGGGTCGTCAAATGAAAAAGAACGACACCCAGTTCTTCCAGCGGTACGGCGGTTTTTTCGTACATTCTGGTTTCCGCGTCTTCTATCGTCTTCATGCCGAAAATGCCGATGCCTCCGACCGCTCCCGTGAACAGGGCCAGGATCACGAAAGCCGTTACCAGCTTCGACCGGGTCCTCATGTCGTCGATATATTTCATTCTTTCTCCTTTTCGGTCCGGTCTCGGCCGGTCGTTTCCAGTATCGAGACGACGCTATCAAGGAGCGCGTCCTTGTCCAATTTCACCAGGTAATCCCGCACCCCCGCGTCCCGCAGCCGTTTTTCGTCCGCCTCCGAGGCGAGCGAGGTGAGCGCGACGACGGGGAGCGCCGGATATTGTTCGGCAAGTTTGAGCGTCAGGGAACAACCGTCCATCCGGGACATCTCCACGTCCGTCAGCACCAGATCCAGATCGCCGTCCAGGGAGCGTACGGATTCGAGCGCCTCCTGACCGTCGCGGGCTTCGATGACCCGGTATCCCGTTTCGGTCAGGAAATCGCCGACGACTTTCCGGAAGAAGTCCGAGTCCTCGGCGACGAGCACCAGGGGTGCGTCGCCGCTCGGTCCGGCCGCTTCGGGTGCGCGGCTCGACGGGGATTCACGGTCCGCGGACGGTCCGCGCTCTCCCTTGCGGGAGAACCATTCGGGCTTCAAGGCCGCAGCGGCTCCGACCGGATCGATAACCACGGTCGTGCGGCCATGGATGACCGTGGTGCCCGACACGCCCGCCTTCCTCATCGAACGATCGTCGATCGTGGCGACCGCCGCCACGGAGTCGACGGGCGGAACCGCCAGGAAGCCGAAGCGCCGGCCGGCGGCATGGCAGAGGACGCAGGCTTCCGCTGTGTCGCCTTCCAGCCTCGAAAGTCCCGTGAAGGCCGATACGGGGAAAACCGGCAGCGATTCCTTTCCGACTCGCAGGTACAGGTCGTCCCCGATCGCGTCCAGGTCGTCCGCCACGATCCGGACCACGCGCTCAACCGCCTCGATCGGCATGGCGCATTGCTCGGATATCCCGTTCCTGAAGATGAGCCATCCCTGCGCATTGTCGGAATCCATTCCGGCTTCGTCGATAACGATCCGCTCCTCTCCCGTGGAAACCAGTCCTGCCTTGAGGGCGAGCCCCGCCGGATCGATGATGAGCGCGACCGCTCCGTCCCCGAGGATCGTAGCGCCCGAATACTCTTTCAGGCCCTTGAGATGACGCCCCAACGGCTTCACCACGATCTCCGTCGTATCGTATAGCCGATCCACGACGACGCCGTAATTGAAGCCGGACGCGCGGATCACGACGATGCGGTAATCGCTGGCCGAATGGAATCGGCGATCCTCCTGAGAGCGATCTCCCTTCTCTTCGTTCCGTCCCCCCCGGCGATCCTCGAGCCGCTCGCGCCGGTCCGGCACGACGGTTCCCGCCTCGGGATTTTCGAAGCTGCGGGGCATCCCGATCGCGTCGGATAAGCGGACCAGGGGCAATACCTCGCCGCGCAGGACGAGGACGGGACGGTCGCGGATGCGCTCGATCCGCCGGTGGACGTCCCCGGGCCGGATCTGCACCAATTCGGCGGCGGCGGCCTGGGGCAAGGCGAACCGTTCTTCCCCGATGCCCGCGATCAAGGCGGGAATGATGGAAAGGGTGAGCGGCAGGGTGATGCGCACGGTCGTGCCTTTCCCCGGCGTCGAATCGATATCGATCCGTCCGCCCAACCGGTCTACGTTCGACTTCACGACGTCCATTCCGACGCCCCGTCCCGAGAGATCCGAAACCGACGAGGATGTGGACAAGCCGGGGACAGTGATAAGGAAGAGCTTCTCCTTCACCGACATGAGCGCGGCTTTTTCGGCGCTGATGAGGCCCATGGATACGGCTTTCGCCGCGACCTTCTCCGCGTCGATGCCCTTCCCGTCGTCCTCCACGAGGATGACGACCTGCCCGGCTTCGTGTTTCGCCGAAAGGGAAATGACCCCGTTCCGGGTTTTTCCGCCCTTCGCGCGGACCTCGTTCGTCTCGATCCCGTGATCGCAGGCGTTGCGCACCAGATGCGTCAACGGATCGGAAAGGGTCTCGATCAGGCTGCGGTCGAGCTCAGTCTCCTTCCCGGAAATCTTCAGGTCGATCTCTTTCCCCAGGTCGCGCGCCAGGTCGCGCACAGTCCGCTGGAAACGGGCGAACAGGTTGGAGGCGGGCTGCATACGGGAACGCATGACCGCATCCTGGATCCCGGTCGTGACCGCGCTCATCCGCTGGCCGGCCGTCTGGATGGCGTGGGCATCGGCGCGCCTCGTCGCGTCCGCCAGCTCGTTCCTCACGAGGACGAGTTCACCGGAAAGGTTCATCAGGTCGTCCAGGACGTTCACGGACACGCGGACCGTTTCGTTCTCCACCGCGGCCGGACCCGCTTGCACTGTGACCGCATCCGCTTCGGGCGCGCGCTGCCGGCTATCGACGGCTTCCCGGGACGGTTCCCCCGCGGTTCGCGGCACGGCACCGGAATCGGCGACGGCAACCGCGGCTACCGTCGCCGCGGCGAGCCTGTGCAGAACGATTCCATCCCTCGGGATCTCGTTCTTCTCCGAGATCTCGCGCATGCCGAGGGAGGTCGCGTACAGTACGAGGAACGGCACGTCGTCTCCCGACGAGTCGTCGTCGAGGGTTCCGACCGCCAGGAAGTCCACCGCGCAGTCCAGGATTTCACCGTTCGTCAGCAACGCGCGGATCACGTCGAGAGGATTCTTTCCGTGCCGATGGATGTCGTGGACGAGATCGAACCTCAGCATGAAGATCGAGAGCCCCCGGGCCAAGGCACGCTCGATTTCTCCGGCATCGGCTTCGAGTTCCCTATTCGAACCCGGAGCGGCGAATTTTTCCGTCCTCCGTTGGGCGAAAGCGTCCGGAGAGTATTCCGACGTCAATCCGACGAGGGATACCAGTTCGTCGGATACGTCCGCCGAGTCCGAGGAATCCGACGCGTCGATGAGTTCGGACAAGCGGTCGAAGCCGCGGAGCAGGATGGTGACGATTTCCGGATTGGGCACGATCTTTCCGGATCGCACAAGATCAAGCGCGTTCTCCAGCTTATGCGCGAGTTCCTTGATGACCTTGAACTCGAAAAACCCGGCGCCGCCCTTGATCGAATGCGCGGCGCGGAAAATCTTATTGACGAGCTCGTCGTCGCGCTCCGCCCCCCGGCGCTCGAGTTCCACGAGATCCTCTTCGATGGAGGCCAAGTGCTCCCGTGATTCCTCGATATAGGTGTCGATCAATTCCTGGTCGTAATCCACGCCGCCTCCTACCCGATCGTCAGGTGCCGGTCGAGCCGCATCATCTTGAACAGTTCGACCAGATCGTCGCTCGCCCCGATCACGCGGAGCTTCCTTCCCTCAAGGTCGAGGGAATTGACGGCCGCGATGAGGAGGCCCAGTCCCTTGGAATCGATCATCGAGACCTCGGAGAGGTTCACGAGGAACTCCCCGGCGGACGACACGACCAGATCCCGCAGTTCCGGCTTCGCCTGGGCAACGGTAGCCGCGACGAGATCAGATTTCGGACTCCAACTTCCGCTTGAAATCGACATCTGCATGAATCCCCCCTTTCAAAAAAAATACAGCTATAAGGGTACGTCCGCCGTCGACGTATTCGAAACGGTCCGTATACCCCGAAATGATCCTGATTCCGTTTCCGGAGATTCCCAATCCCGACCCGAGTTCCCGCGCGATTGTCCGGACCGTATCGAAACCCGGACCATCGTCAGAAACAACCATGAGGAACGACCTTCCCCTCTCCCGTACGGAGAAGCGGATCGTTTTCGCGCTATCGCGTCCGCATCCGTAGTCGAGCGCGTTCTGGATCGCTTCCCGCGCCACGATCTCCATCGCGAAAGCGAGTTCCGAAGGAGCGGAGCCGGCCAGGCGGGCATGGAGCAGGCGACGCAACTGCTCGAATAAGTCCGCCGCCGCGGAAACGGTTCCGGGTATCTCCATCTCGAAGAGCGCGGTCATGTCGTTCATGCGTCGATCGCCATCAAGCACCGATCGTCGGATGCGGGACCGCGCGGCACCATCGTTTCGCGCACGCTCTCCAGCGCTTCCCCGATAGGGAGTCCATTAGTCTCCGAAACGGCGGCCTCCAGGCGCTTCAGCCCGGATTGCCAAGAAAGCCCGGTACCGAAATCCTCAAGGATGCCGTCCGTATAGAGCCAATACCGGCTCCCGGTTTCAATTTCGTGCGTCGCCGTCCTGAAAAATGGATCGGTGAATGCTCCGAGCACATCTCCCTCCGTAGTCAGCCTCCGCACGCGGCCGTCCTGTGCCGTGACCAAGGCGGGAAAATGCCCGGCGCTTGAAAAGGAGGCGATCGCGGTCCTGCGGTTCAGGATCATGTAGAAAGCCGTCAAGTGCCGATTTTCGGAAAGGTGCGCCCTGATCGACCGGTTGATCATGAAAAGGGTATCGCCCGGAAGTTCCAGCACGGACGCGTTGTCCCGGAACAAGGCTTTCAATGCCGAAGCCTGGAAGATCGTCTCGATTCCGTGGCCCGCGGTATCGGCGACAAGGAATCCGAAAATATCGGGACCGAGCTCGACGATATCGTACTGATCGCCGCCGGCCTCCTCAGCCGATTCGTAGTACACCGCGCACCGAGCCTCGGGCACCGCTCCCGGATCGGTCAGGAATAGCCGCTGCGCGTCCTTCAGGCTCGCGAGCCGCTCCGATCGCGCGTCCGCGAGCATCCTCGCCTGACGGGCGATTCTGATATGGAGCCGCACGCGAACGACCAGCTCCTCCGTCGCGAACGGCTTGGCGATGAAATCGACCGCGCCGATCGACAAGCCGCGGACTCGGCTTCCGACGTCCTCCAGGCTTGTGAGGAAGATGATCGGCGTCCCGACGAGGCGCGCCTCCCGTTTCATCTGTTCGCACAAGCTGAATCCGTCCCCGTCGGGGAGCATCACGTCCAGCAGTATCAGATCCGGATCGAATTCGAGCGCGGCCCAGAAGCCGTTCACCACCGTCGAGGCCACCTCTACTTCAAAGCCTTCCCTGAGGAGCGCGCGCTTCACGTATTCGGAGGAGATGTAGGTATCCTCGATCACGAGCACGCGAGGAGGACTCTTCAATAGATTAAGCATACCCACCCGCATTCCGGAAAAATCCGACTTTATTCCAATACGCGATAATATTACCGAATTTCCCGTGGGTCCGGGGTACATCCTTTGGTATGGAAGGCTCATCCCTTTGTATGGGATCTATGCGGGATTTTATGGATCTTCAAAAGTGGCGGCGTCTCTTTTCGATCTGATAATATTATTTATTTCTATATATTATATACAATTGGACTACACATGCCGATAGGGTACACATTCCTGGATCCATCAATGCCCGCTCAAGCTGAAAATTGACAAATGGAAGTCGATATGTTCATATCATCCGCCCGCGCTACCGGAATCGAATCCGGAAACGATCGCGGCATTCGTGAGGTTCGCATGACGTTCTTATCAGTCGATGACTCGGTTACCATCAGGAAGATCGTGAGCCTGGCCCTGAAGGGCGCTGGCCATACCGTCGTGGAAGCCGGAAACGGGAAGGAGGGTCTCGAGGCGCTGAAGATAGTGAAGGCGGATTGCATCATCCTCGACATCAACATGCCGGAGATGAACGGTATCGAGTTCCTTAAGGCGCGGAAAACCGACCCCAGGATCTCGAGAATTCCCGTCATCGTCCTCACGACCCAGGACGAGGACGCGTTGAAGAACCAAGCCTTGGCGCTCGGAGCGAGCGGATTCATCGCGAAACCTTTCCAGAAAGACGCGCTGCTCGCGACGATCAAGGCGATCGCTGGTTAGGTATTGGAGTATCCATGGAGCCGGTAATCCTGATAGTCGAGGACAGCATGATGTTCGGGCGTTTGCTCGAGAGAAGCATAATCAACGGTTTGGGTTTCCAGACGGTTTTGGTCACATCGTATCTGGAAACCGAGAAACTCCTGGAATCGGGTAGACTCCCAATCGTAGCTTTGCTGGATTATTGCCTTCCGGATGCCCTCGATGGGGAAATAATAGATCTCTGCCTGAAATATCAGGTGCCCTCAATCATCATGTCATCAAGTTTCTCGGATGATCTCCAGGAATCCATTTGGTCGAAAAGGGTCCTTGACTACATTGTCAAGGAAGGCGCTCAATCCATCCAATATGCCCTCGACCTGATCGACAGGATCGTCAAAAATTCCGACATCGGAATCCTCATTGTCGATGATTCCAAGGTTGCCCGTAATAGTATCGTCCAGGATTTGAAGCCATACCGCTACCAGCTCTATGAAGCCGCCAATGGCATGGAAGCGTTTGATATCCTGAATGCCAGCAATGGCATCAAGCTCGTATTGACGGATTACTACATGCCGGTTTGCGATGGCTTTGAACTGACGAAAAAAATACGTCAGGTATACCAATTGGATAGACTCGCCATCATTGGAATTTCCTCCCAATCCAGCCAGCAATTGACCATTAAGTTCATTAAACATGGGGCAAATGACTTTTTGATCAAACCCTTCAATCGGGAAATGTTGTATTGCCGCATAAACCAGAACCTGAAAATTGTTGAACATTTTGATACCTTACGGCAAATAACCCACATCGATCACCTAACAAATACCAGCAATCGGCGCTACCTTTTCGAAGCCGGTGACATAATCTTTGAGGATAGTCTCCGAACCGGAAATTTCCCGATCATCGCCATGATTGACATCGACAGTTTCAAAACGATCAATGATACCTACAGCCATCAAACCGGAGATCAAGTGATCCGCACGGTCGCGGAAACCCTCAACCGAAGTATCCGTAAAACCGATATCCTCTCACGGTATGGGGGAGACGAATTCTGCCTGATCTGCCGTAACATGGACATCACCGGAGCTCCAGGTAAATTTGAAAAGTGGCGAAAGCAAGTCGAGAATTTGTCGTTTGAAAAAGATGGGAAAACGTTCCATGTCACCATATCGATAGGTCTCTGCCTTGAAAAGGGAGACTCGTTCATGCAAATGATCGACGCTGCGGACAAAAAGCTTTATGAGGCAAAACAGGCTGGGCGCAATCAGGTTTGTTGGTAGGGAGTTGTCGCTTACGTCCGAAAAAAACAGGCGCGCCGAAGATCTGCTTCATGATATCAGTGAGCTTCATGCCATCCTTACCTCAAGACGCTTGCCGAGAGCTCGGGCGACGCGCTCAAGGGTCTTGACGGTTGGATTGCCCTTGGCTGGATTTTCAAGACGTTGATAAGCTTGGTAGGTGAAACCGAGGCGGGCGGCGATCTCTGATTGGGAACGGTTGCCGCGGAGCTTGCGGATTTCCCAAGCGATGACGATATGCGGGCCGACTTCCACCGGATACAAGCCTTTCCCGCTATACGTCATCACTTCGGGGAGCGCTAATCAGCGCGATACATCGCTTTCAAGAGCCGCGTTCAGCGCTTCGGTGGCCAGGTTGATCGCCTCGTCATGAGTCGACCCGACGGTAATAATACTTGGAAGGTCAGGGAATTCAACTCCATACAAATCGCCGTCCTTCGTTACCGTGCAGTAGTATTCCATCGCATTACCCTTTGATCCGGGCTTCCTTGAGGATTTTTTGCCCCCATATTCCGAGATCGGTATTACAACAAATATTTTGTAGTATCAAGTTAGGGCAGTAATCGCCTTGATGCATAAATCGCTTCGATTTAAAGAAATAGAGCCCTTTCCATCCAATACAAAATACGATGTGACATAGGTCGCACGGGGCGGTTGTCTGAGCCGTTACCACAAATTTGTCGTGCATCCGCCCCCTCATAAAAAAGGGCGCCCGGAAGAGCTGACTCTTCCGGGCGCCCACACCCGCGCCTGATTCCGCATCGCGAGGCTGCGGTATTCTTTATTTGAATAGTGCGAGGATCTTCTTGTTCGCGTCCTTCAGTCCGGCATCGGCGGTAACCTTGCCGAGGAAGATCGCGTCGAAAGACTGCCTCATGATGTCACCGATCTTCACGCCGTTGTCGACGACGGGATACACGAAGGTTTCGCCTTTGGCGGTCGCCTCCTCGGTGAAGGCGTTCACGTTGATTTTCTTGGCTCCGAACGCCGCGAGGGCTTCCTTCACTCCGGCTTCGACCGCGGGGAAGACCACGCCGAAGGTTCCGACCGTCGTTTCGGCTTCAACGGACGAAAGGTATTTCACCCAACGCCACGCCTCATCAGGATGCTTCGTGCCCTTCCAGATCGAATCGGCCAAACCGTTGGTCATGCTCTTGCGTCCGACGGGGCCGACGGGAAGTTTCGCGTAACCGACGGGGAACGGGGAGCTGCCCGAGTAGTACCCGATCATCCATGACCCGTCGAACGTGGTCGCCGCCTGCTTGGCGGTAAAGAGCGGATTCGCGTCGTTCGCCGTCAACTCGTACGGAGCCATGAATCCCTTCTTGGTCACGCGGACCATCCAATCGATAGTTTCGATGAAGCGGGGATCGTCGAAATGGTAGTTGGCGTCATAAAGGCCGTCCGTGTACATCCAGCCGGTGCTGACGGCGAGGGGGCTGAACTGCCCCTGGCCGCGATCGTCGTTGTGATTGAGCGCGATGCCGTAGCGGACGACGTTCTTGGGATCGAAAGCCGGATCGAGGCCGTTCTTCCCGTTCTTGTCGACGGAAAGCACCGCGATGAATTTCTCGAAGCTGCCGCCGTCCTTCGCGTTCCAGGTCAGGACGTTCGCTTCGGTCACGGTGAGGCCCGCTTCCTTCAGCATGTCGGCGTTGTACACGATGGCGATAGTGTCCCAGTCCTTCGGCAGGCCGAAACGCTTCCCGTCCTTCGTGGCCCAAAGGCCGGCCAGTCCGGGCATATAGACGGAGAGATCGACTCCGTCCTTTTTCACGTAAGGCGCGAGGTCGATCAGCTGGCCTTTGGACGCGAAGTCGGGATACTTCGCCAGATGGTTGGTGAAGACGTCCGGAGCGTTGCCTCCGACCATGTCGGTCTGGAGCCCCGCCCAATAATCGTTCCAGCCGAGTTGGGAAATTTCGATCTTGATGCCGGGATTCTTCGCCGTGAAGTTCTCCGCGACTTTCTGGTACGCCGGGAGCTGGTTGGCATCCCAGAGGACGTACTTGATCGTTACCTGCCCGGCTGCTCCTTTCGCCTCGCTGGTGCCCTCGCACGGGGCGAATTGCACGGCGATGATCGCCAAAGTACCCACGAGAGCCATCAATCTTTTCACTCTTTCCTCCTTGCAGTATCCCTGTCAGTCCTTCCCTCCTCGAGGGGAGGACGAATAGCCAATTACTAACGGAATCCCGAAAAGCCGATGGAATCTACGATCTTCTTTCCGAACACGAAGAACAGGGCGAAGGTCGGGACCATCGCCAGGGTCGTTCCCGCCATCATCCCGCCCCAGTCCGGCTGTCCCTGGGGAGTCTGCAGGCGGAAGATGCCCAGCGCGACGGTCAAGGTCCGCACCGCCTCCTTCTTCCCGACGATCAGAGGCCACATATAATCGTTCCACGTGGTGATGAACGTTATCACCGCGAGCGTTGTGATCGCGGTCGCGGCGATCGGCAGGATGATCTTGGTGAACGTCGCAAAGAATCCCGCGCCGTCCAGATACGCCGCTTCCTCCAATTCCTTGTTGATGCCGAGAAGGAACTGCCTGAGGAAGAAGACCGCGAACGGCGTCATCAGCAACGTCGGGGCCATGATCCCCAGGTGGCTGTTGAGCAGGCCCAGTTGCTTGACGAGGATGAAGTTGGGCAGCATCGTGACGATGCCCGGAATCATAAGGGTCGCGACGTACAGAGAAAACAGCTGGTCACGGAACTTGAAGCGCAACCGGGCGAACGCGTACGCCGCCATGCATGAACAGAACACCTGCGCCAGCGTCACCCCGATTGCGACGATGAACGAATTCGCCATATTTTGGAAGAAATTCACCGTTTGCCCGGAACCGCCCAAGCTGATGGCCGTCGCGCTGTCGATCAGCCCGAGCACCCTGCCGTAATTCGTCCAGGTGGCCCCCGGCGGCAGGAAGGCCGTCGGATCGGAAAAGATGCCGACCTTCGGAGTAAGGGACGTGCGGAATACCCAATAGAACGGGAACATGGTGACGAATAGAAGGAGGGCGATGGAGACCCAAAGCAGTGCGAGATAGACCCTGTTGCCGGGTTTCAAGCTGCCGGTTTTAATTGCGCTCATGGGGCCCTCCTAAAAATCCGATTCGTTCGCACGGGAGAGCCGCATCTGCAGGAAGCTGATGCCGATGAGGATCAGGAACAGCACCATCGAAACCGCCGTCGCGAAGCCCATCCGGTACGATTCGAAGCCGTTCTTGAAGATGTACAAATAGATCACCCAAGTCGAAGCGACCGGCCCTCCCCTCGTCGTCACCGCGACCGTATCGTAGACCTGGAAGGAACCCACGATCGAGGTGATGACCACGAATGCGAGCACCGGCCGCAGGAAGGGCAGCATGATCTTGATGAAGCGGCGCCAGGGACCCGCGCCGTCGATGAGCGCGGCTTCCTCCACTTCCTTGGGAAACCCCTGCATCCCGGCGAACACTATCAATGCCGTGTACCCCATGTGGCGCCAAATATTGATCGCCGCGAGGGAAGGCAACGCGAGAGCGTCGGAAGAAAGGAAGTTGATCGATTTGAGGCCGAAGGACTTGATCACCCCGTTGATCACGCCGACCGCCGGGTCCATCAACCACAGCCACAGCAGGGCGGCGATCACGTTCGGCAGCAACCAGGGAATCAGGATGACGCCCCGCACCAAGGTCGACTTCGTCGCCCTATCCATCACCATCGCGATGCTGAGGGCCAGGATAGTCTGGGCCGGTATGTTCCAAAGTACGTATTTGGTGGTGACCCACAGCGAATTCCAGAACTCCGGATCGGACGCCAGCGTGAGGTAATTGGCGAAACCGATGTACTTCGCTTTGCCGAACAGGTCCCAGTCGGTGAAGCTGAGCGACAATCCGCGGATAGTCGGCACGGCGAAGAACGCGATGAAGCCGATCAAGCTCGGCAGGATGAAGAACCAGGCGGCCGCGTTCTCGGCCTCAAGACGCCTATTTCCTTTTCTTTTTGGGGTCATTCCGACGCTCCCTGCTTCATCGTTCTTTTCATGATTGAAGTGTAGCACCGCTTGGATGATCTGTAAATCTTTTTTGTAAACATTTTCATGATTACTGTAAACTTTTACATTTCTTATCGATAGTATGTATCATACTCCTTTACATTCGTGAAAATTCCTTTACAATAGGTTGATAAGGAATAATCGACATGACGATACATGAAATCGCGCGGGAATCAGGCGTATCGATCGCGACCGTCTCCCGCGTCCTCAACAAGGGACCGGTCAGCAAGGAAAAGAGGAATCTGGTGGAAGCGGCCATCCGCAGGCTGAACTACATTCCCGACGACCTGACGCGGCGCAATCTCGGGGCGCCCTCCAAAGCCGTCGCGGTCCTGACCCACAGCATGACGAATTTCTTCAGCATGGAATTCGCGGAAACCGTAATCGCCCGCTACGGGGATGCGGGGACCATCGTCTACCTCTGCAGGAACGACACGGGCGAGGCTGAGTATCGATGCCTGGCTGACCTGATGGCGCGCGGCATCGACGGCATCATCCTCCACGACCCGCCTTTGGATAACTTCGAATCGGGCCTTTTCGCGAAAATGGCCCAGCGCGTGCCCCTCGTCGTCGTCCATTCCTTCCCGGAAGCCTATGAACTGAACGCCGTGGTCGTCGACCAGAATATCGGTATGAAAAAGGTGATGGCGCACCTGCTGGAATTGGGGCACCGCGACATCCTGTTCCTCCGGAACCCCTACGGCTTCTCATTCGACCTGAAGGAAAAAGTCTGGAGGGAAGAACTGACGGCAGCCGGTTCGCCGCCGCCGGATGAAAACGTGCTGTCGCTTCCCGACACCGACCGGGAGATCGGCATCGAGCGCACCGAAGATGCGCTGACCGCCCTGCTGGAAACGGGCCGCCGTCCGACGGCGATATTCGCGGCGAACGATATCATAGGCGTCGGCGCGCTGAATGCGGTGCGCCGCGCCGGACTGCGGGTACCCGAGGATATCTCCATCATGAGCCACGACAACACGATCCTGGCGTCCAGCTACCGGCTGAGCTCGGTGGACCTGAAAATACGCAGCCTGGCGCACGCGGCCGTCGACTTGATGACCTACGCGACCGAAGGCTTCGACAAGGAACCCCGGCGCATCATGATCACTCCGGAATTGGTGCTGCGGGATTCCACCGGTCCGGCGCGGCCCGCCTGAATTCGGCTCCTAGGTCTCCTTCCTGCCCCTTGCCATGATGAGCTTGCCGCTCCTTACCACCTCGATGATGCCGTACTTCTCCAGCATGAGCTGAAAGTCGTCCAGCTTGCGGGAGGAGCCGACGGTCTGGAAGGTGAGAGTGTCTTCGGTGAGGTCCACGCCGCGGGCGCGGAAATGGTCGGCGATCTGCAGGATCTCGGTCCGCTTGTCCACGGGGCAGGCGACCTTCACCAGGGACAGCTCGCATTCCACGATCTCCTCGCCCGTATGATCGGCGACATGTATGACGTCCACCAGCTTGTCCAGCTGGCGGATGATCTGGACGAGGATTTCCTTGTCGCCCGAAGCCGTGAGGTTCATGCGGGAAAAGCCGCTCTGGTGGGAAGGGGAAACCACCACGCTGTCCAGGTTGTAGCCGCGGCGGGAGAATACGAGGGCGACCCGTATCAGGACCCCCGGCTTGTTGGAGACGAGGAGGCTGATCGAATGACGTTCGGCTTTATGGCTCATCTCAGGTACTCCCCACCGGTTTCTCAACGCGCCCGGCGGGCCGCGCGAACAGCATGGAATCGTAGCCGCCGCCTGCGGGGATCATCGGGAAGACGTTGTCTTCCTGTGTCACCTCGGCGTGTACCAGGCAGGGGCCGGGATGCGCCAGGGCCGCGGCGACGACCGAATCGGCCTCTTCCGCCTTCGAGATCCTGAAGCCTCTGACCCCGTAGGCTTCCGCGAGCTTCACGAAATCCGGATTGCACTCCATGGAGACCCCGGAAAGGCGGTTTCCGAAGAAGATGTCCTGCCATTGGCGGACCATGCCCAGGTATTTGTTGTCCATGACGAAAATCTTCACGGCCGCCTTCTGCAGCACGGCGGTGGAAAGTTCCGCCTCGGTCATCTGGAAGCCTCCGTCCCCGACGATGGCGACGACGGTCTCCCCCGGCCTGGCGAGCTGGGCGCCGATGGCGGCGGGAAAGCCGAAGCCCATGGTGCCGGCGCCGCCGGAGCTGAGCCAGCAGTTGGGCTTGTCCGTCTTGTAGAACTGCGCGGCCCACATCTGGTGCTGGCCGACGTCGGTGGAGACGATAGCGGCTCCCTTGGTGGCACGGTACACCGCGTCAATGACGAGCCGCGCGGAAAGTTCCTTCGGGTCGAAGCTGAGGGGATGCTCCGCGCGGAAACCCTCCACTGTCCTGATCCAGTCGGAGGTGTCGCCGGGCCGGGCGACGGCCAACAGGGCGGAGACCGCTTCCTTGGCGTCCGCGTGGACGAAGCAGTCCACCCTGACCTGCCGGTCGCGCTCGGAAGCGTCCGCGTCGATGTGGATGCGGACGGCGTTCTTGCAGAAGGTTTTCACGTTTCCCGTGATGCGGTCGTCGAAGCGCGAGCCGATCGACATGATCAGGTCGCAGTCCCTGACGGCCAGGTTCGCGTAGCCCGTCCCGTGCATGCCGAGCATGCCGAGGGACAGAGCGTGGGTTTCCGGAAAGACGCCTTTTCCGAGCAGGGTGGAGACCACGGGGATGCGGAGTTTTTCGGCCAGGCGCCGGATCTCGTCGTGGGCGCCGGAAATCATGGCCCCGTGCCCGACGAGGAGCACGGGCCTATTCGCCGCGGCGAGCTGCGCCGCGACGCAATCGATCTCGTCTTCGTTGACCGCCGGAGGGAGCCTGTAGCCCGGCAGGTCCATCGCGACCGAAAAATCGGGCTCGAAGCTCGTCGAGGACACGTCTTTGGGCACGTCGATGAGGACGGCCCCGGGCCTCCCCGATGAGGCGAGGTAAAAGGCTTCCTTCATCACCCGCGGCAGGTCGGCCACCCGCTTGACCAGGTAGGAATGCTTGACCACGGGATAAGTGATGCCGGAGACGTCCGCTTCCTGGAAGGCGTCGAGTCCCAGGTTGGCGGTCACGGTCTGGCCGCAGATGACCACGAGGGGAACAGAATCCATGTGCGCGGTCAGGATGCCGGTCACGGCGTTGGTCGCGCCGGGGCCGGAGGTCACGAGGGCGACGCCGACCTTGCCGCTGGCGCGGGCGAAGCCGTCCGCCATATGGACGGCCCCCTGTTCGTGGCGGGAGAGTACGAGCTTCATGGTGGAATCGATGAGGGCATCGAACATCGGGATGTTCGCGCCGCCGGGATAGCCGAAGATGTGGGACACGCCCCGCTGCTCGCAGGCGGCGATGATGGCCTGGGCGCCGGTCATGCGGACGGCGTTCACAGGCTGCCTCCCGCCGCGGCGGGAAAATCCGCGAAGCCGTCCAGGTAGGGTATCCGGGAAGCGGTTTCCGCGATCCGCGCGCTGTTGGCCAGCAGGGTGGCCGTAGTGTCCCAGTCGCCGGCCAGGAAATTGCGGCGGCGGGCCTCGGCGATGGAGACGGTGACGGCAAGCTTCCCGGCTTCCGCCTTCATGCTCTCCAGGTCCACGACTATTTCGACCGAGGGATCGGACTCGACCGCGGCCATGAGCGCCTCTACGTCGGAGGGCGCGGCGACGACCGCGGGCACGCCGATCGCGGCGCAATTGCCCGCGAAGATGTCGGCGAAGGATACCCCGATAAGTGCGCGGAAACCGGCGCGCAGCAGGGCCTGGGGCGCGTGCTCGCGCGAGGATCCGCAGCCGAAATTCCTTCCGACCAGGAGCACGGCCGCGCCCTTGAAGCGCGCGTCGTTCAGCGGGTGGTCCTTGGGCTTGCCCTCGCGGTCGAAGCGGGCGTCGCGGAAGGCGAACTCGCCGAGCCCGTCGAAGGTGACGCTCGTCATGTAGCGGGCGGGAATGATGCGGTCGGTGTCTATCTCGTCGCCGCGCAGCGGGAGTCCGCGGCCGGCCACCTTCTGGATGACGGAAGAATCGGTCAAGGAAGGACCTCCCTGGAATCGGCGACCTCTCCGGCGATAGCGGCCGCGGCCACCATGGCGGGGCTCATGAGCAGGGTGCGGCCGTCGGGCGAGCCCTGGCGGCCGATGAAATTGCGGTTCGACGAGCTGGCGCAGAGTTCCCTGCCCCGCAGCTTGTCGGGATTCATGGCCAGGCACATCGAGCAGCCGGCCTCCCTCCATTCGAAGCCCGCCTCGATGAATATCCTGTCCAGGCCTTCCGCCTCGGCGGCGGCCTTCACCTGTTCCGAGCCGGGAACCACGAGGGCTCTGACCCTCGCCGACTTCTTGCGCCCGCGGACCACGGCGGCCGCCTCGCGCAGGTCGGAGAGGCGCCCGTTGGTGCAGCTGCCGATAAAGGCGGCGTCGATCAGCGTCCCCTTGATCGGGGCTCCCGGCGTGAAGCCCATGTGCGCGTACGCGGCGCGCGCCACCTCGGCGTCCTCGCCGAGGGAAGCGGGATCGGGAAGGCGGCCGCCCACGCCCAGCGCCTGCCCCGGATTGATGCCCCAGGTGACCATGGGCTCCAGGGAGGCGGCGTCGATGGCGACCTCGTCGTCGTAGACGGCGCTGGGGTCAGAGGCCATCAATTTCCAGAAATCGACAGCCCTGTCCCAGGCCGCCCCCGACGGGGCGTAGGGCCTTCCGCGCAGGTAGGCGAAGGTGGTCGCGTCGGGATTCACGTAGCCGCAGCGCGCTCCGCCTTCGATCGTCATGTTGCAGAGGGTCAGCCGTCCTTCCATCGAAAGGGCGGAGACGGCCTCGCCTGAGTACTCGTAGGCATAGCCGATGCCGCCCTTGACCCCGAGGCGGGCCATCACCGCGAGTATGAGGTCCTTTGCGTACACGCCCCGCGCCGGGACGCCGCGGAACAGGATGCGGCGCAGCCTCGGCTTGGCGAGGGCAAGGGTCCCCGTGGCCAGCACGTCGCGGATCTGGCTAGTGCCGATGCCGAAGGCGACCGCCCCGAAGGCCCCGTGGGTCGAGGTGTGCGAATCCCCGCAGACTATGGTCATGCCCGGCTGGGTGAGACCGAGTTCCGGGCCGATCACGTGGACTATGCCCTGCCTGCCGCTGCCCCGGTTGAATAATTCGATACCGCTGCGTTTCACGTTGTCCTCCAGCGCGGTGAACATGGCTTCCGCCATGCCGTCGGCCAGGGGTCGGACGGAATCAAGGGTGGGGACGATATGATCGACGGTCGCGAAAGTGCGGTCGGGACGGGCTACCCTGAGGCCCCGTTCCCGCAACATCGCGAAAGCCTGGGGAGAAGTCACCTCGTGCACGAGATGCAGGCCGACGAATATCTGATCCTCCCCCGAGGGCAACTTCGCGACGGTATGGAGTTGCCATACCTTGTCCAATAACGTCTTTCCCATGGAATCTCCTGAATATTAAGAACTATTCCGAAGTTGAATCAACATAGTGCTTAAATTCGTCTTTCCGAGGCCATTGGTCAAGCATTCTCGGCATTCCCAAGATAATAAACGGTTCCCGTGGCGTCCCGGCCTGCCGTCATTTATACTGGACCGCATACGAGCATCCTTGGATGCGGGGAGACGTCATACCGGATATGAGGAAACTTCTTCTTGTGGAAGACGACGCTTTCACCGCCCGGGTTCTGGCCCTGACCCTCAGCCGCTTCGGTTACGATACGCTCACCGCTTCCGGCGGGGAACAGGCCGTTGACCTTGTCCGTTCGGACGGCACCATAGACCTGATCCTGATGGACATCGATCTGGGCGGCGGTATCGACGGGACCGAGGCGGCGCGGAGGATCCTTGCCATCCGGAAGCTTCCGATCGTGTTCCTGACCTCCCATTCCGAACGGGAGATGGTCGAAAAGGTGAAAGGCATCACCCGTTACGGCTACGTGATCAAGAACGCCGGCGATTTCGTCCTTCAGTCGTCGATCGAGATGGCTTTCGAACTCTTCGATACCCACGAAAAGCTCAGGCGGGAGGAAAGCCGCCTGCGCACCCTCGTGCAGACCATTCCGGACCTCGTGTGGCTCAAGGACCGGTACGGCGTCTATCTCCAATGTAACGGCATGTTCGAACGCTTTTTCGGCGCGAAGGAAGCGGACATCGTGGGTAAGACGGACTTCGACTTCGTCGACGGGGAGCTGGCCCAATTTTTCCGCGAGCACGACCGGCTCGCCATGGAGGCCGGCAAGCCGACCAGGAACGAGGAATGGCTCACCTTCGCGTCCGACGGCCGCCGGGGCCTTTTCGAAACCATCAAAACCCCGCTGAAGGACGAAAAGGGGGACCTAGTCGGAATACTCGGCATCGCCCGGGACATCACGGAACGCAAGCAGGCGGAAGAATCCCTCCATCAAAGCAGGGAAGCGTTGCAGGAAAGCGAGGAACGCGTGAAGGCGAAACTGGAGACCATCCTGTCGCCGGAAGGCGAGATAGCCTCGCTCGACCTGGAGGACATCATCGACGCGAAGCGCCTTCAGCGGCTCATGGACGACTTTTTCCTGCTGACGAACATGGGGATCGGCATCATCGACATCCGGGGAAAGATCCTGGTCGCGACGGGTTGGCAGGACATCTGCACGCGCTTCCATCGGGTCAATCCGGAAACCTGCGAGTACTGCCGGGAAAGCGATTTCGAACTGACCCAAGGAATCGAGCCGGGCACCTTCAAGGAATACCGCTGCAAGAACAACTTGTGGGACATCGCCACGCCCATATATATCGGCGGCAAACATCTTGGGAACATCTTCCTCGGCCAATTCTTCTACACCGACGACGAGATCGATTACGAAGCGTTCCGCGCCCAAGCCAGGAAATTCGGATTCGACGAGGCCGATTACATCGCGGCTCTCGATCGGGCGCCGCGGTGGACGCGCGAGCGGGTGTCGGCGACGATGCGCTTCTACACCGATCTGGCCGGACTGGTCAGCAACCTCAGCTACGGGAACATAAAACTGGCCAGGGCCCTTGAGGAGAAGGAGCTGCTCCTGAAGGAATTGAAGCACCGGGTGAAGAACAGCCTCGCCATCGTGTCCAGCCTCATCTCCATGAACATGGACCGCATCGCCGACGAACGCGATTCGCGCATCTTCCTGGAGGCCGTCGGCCGCATAAACTCGATTTCGGCAATCTACGAGCAGCTCAATTCCACGGGGAGCCTGGACCGCATCGACCTGGACGCCTACGTGCGCGATCTGGTGGGCATGCTGGCGGAAACCTATACGGTCGATCCGGAAAAAATCCGCTTCACGCGGAATATCGAGAGCATGGATCTCCCCCTGAAGGTCGCCGCGCCGCTCGGCCTCATCCTGAACGAGCTCATCACCAACGCGATCAAATACGCCTATCCCGGCAACGCGGACGGTGAGGTGCGGATCAGCGTGGAAAGGTCCGGCGACAGCGCGATCCTGCGTGTCGCCGACGACGGTCCCGGCCTGCCCCAAGATTTCGACCCCGAGCGTGCGGACAGCCTGGGGTTGCGCATCGCGTTCATGTTGGCCGAGCAGATCGGCGGTAGTCTCAGCTTCGGAAAAGGCGACGGCACGAACGCGGCGGTGACTTTCAGGGCCTAGGAGCCTGTCGGACTTATGACCGCGATAGCAAAGTGGATGGTAAATTTGTTGCTTATTATGCGCTTTTTTCCTGGACTCGGCGATCCGCGGCGTAAAAACGGCTCGTTAATCGGGCCATACAGGAAGTATGGCCCTCAATCCTCGCCCTTTTTCCACACGCGGCTCACCTTCGCCCAGCAAAAATCATAAGTCCGACAGACTCCCAGCTTCCAGCGTGTATATCCATGAGGCGAAGTCGCCCCGCCGCGCGCCTTCCCAGCCGTCACCGCCGAGCTGGAGGCCTACGGCCATGAGTTCGTCGCCGCCGCGGAGTCCCGCGTTCAGGCGGACGGATGCTTCTCCCTTCACCGGCAAGGAAGGCAGGGCGGCGACGCGGTACATGCCCGCGCCATCCAGGCCGCGGAGGACGAGTCGGCCGAAGGGCGGATTGGGCACCGCGAGGATCTGGACGCGGAGGACCACCGCGCGCCTCCGGTCCGCCGAAACGGACATCCAGGCGACCTCGTTCCCGTCGCCGTCCGCCAGCCCGCGCAGACGATGGAAATCACCGAACTGGAACACGTCCCGCCATTCTTTATAGAAGGTGATCTGGGAAGCTATTTCCGACCGCTCCGCCCCGGAAAGCGCGCGTGGATCCAGCTCGTAGCCGAAGGCGCCGAAGAAGGCGACCGCGGCCCGGGTTCCCAGGGGGGTGACCCTGCCCGTCTGATGGTTCGGAACGGCCGACACGTGGGCGCCCATGGAGCTGGTCGGGTAGAAAAAACTCGTTCCCCACTGTATGGCCAGGCGTTCGATCGCGTCCGTATCGTCGCTGGTCCAGGCCTGGCCCGCGAAGCCGAGGAGCCCCGGGTCGAAACGGTTGCCGCCCGCCGAGCAGGATTCGAACAGGACGCCGGGGAATTCCCCGGTGATCCGGCGGAACAAATCGTACAGGCCGAGCAGGTAGCGGTGGAAGAATTCCCCCTGCCTCTCCGGGGTCAGAGCCGCCGAGAAGGGTTCGGTCATCTGCCGGTTCATGTCCCATTTCACGTAGGAGATGGGCGCGGAGCGCAGCAGGCTGGAGATCACGAGGTGCAGGTGGTCCACGACCTCCGCGCGTGAGAGGTCCAGCACCAGCTGGTTGCGGCCGAGGGTCCTTCCCGACGACGCCGCTCCGACGGCCCAATCGGGGTGGGCCCGGAACAGGCGGCTGCGCGGATTGACCATCTCCGGTTCGATCCAGATCCCGAATTTCAGGCCGAGGGCCTCGACCTCGCGCGCCAGGCCGGGTATTCCCCGGGGGAGCTTCCGCGGATTCGCGTCCCAGTCGCCGAGGGAGCTCGTGTCGTCGTCCCGCTCGCCGAACCAGCCGTCGTCCAGCACGAAAAGTTCGGCTCCCAGGTCCTTCGCCGAAGCGGCGATGGAGAGCAGCTTGGCTTCGTCGAAGTCGAAGTAGGTCGCCTCCCAGTTGTTGACCAGGATCGGCCGCGGCCTGTCCCGCCAGGGTCCGCGTGCGAGCCTTCGCCCGAAAATCGCGTGGAAAGCCGACGAAAGGGGACAGAGGCCAACGGAAGAATGGGCGATCAGGATTTCGGGCGTCTCGAAGGCCACGCCGGGGGCGAGCGTCCAGGAAAAGCCGAAGGGGTTGATGCCTGCGACGAGACGGGCATCCCCGTGGTCGCCGACGTCCGCTTCAATCAGGAAGTTGCCGGAATAGACGAGGGCCAGGCCGTAGGCTTCGCCTGAGGTTTCCGTCGCGCCGGGCCGCGCCAGGATGACCGCCGGATTCTGCTGGGCGCTTGATGAGCCGCGGGAGCTGGAGACGGATTGGGATCCAGGGACCAGGCGGCGTCTGGTTTCCTTCCGTTCGCGCGCCCAGGAACCGGAGAACTGGATAAGATCCCAGCCCGGGTCCTCAAGGTCGAGGGCGGCGGAAAGCGCCCTGCGGAGAACGATAGGCTCGGCGCCCGCATTCCGGACGGTCGCGCGGCGGGAAATCGCCGGATGGTCGCGGAAGATCGAATAATGGAGGTCGACTTCCACGCCGGTCGCCGCGTCCCGCAGGAAAACGGAGAGGGTTTGCGCCTCGCCGGCTTCCTCCGCATAAATCGAAGGAAGGCCCGGGATCGTGGGCTTGCCCGCGCTGATCAGGTGGCCCGAACAGACGAGGTCCAGCAGGAGCGGCGCGCCGGAGGCGTCGGCCGCTTCGATCGCGGGGGCGCGGAAATCGCCCCGGCCGTACGAAGGGAATTCCCGGCGCGCCCAATCCAGGCAATACTCGGCGGGCAGCCCATCGCGGTGGGTGGAAAGGCCACGCCCCTCGAAACGGCTAAGGTGCGCGTAGGATACTCCGAAGGAAAGGGGACACCCGAAGTGCAGGAGGCCCGGTTCGCCGGCCGGTCCGAAACCGACGATATAGCTGATCAGGCCGTTACCCAGATGGAATTCGCGGGTGTCTTCCCGCCATTCGATATTCATCCAAACCCTCCCGCGTGCAGGTATCGAGCGGTTGGGGCATAGGTCGGCCGCTATCGTGACCTAAAATAGACCATCTCAGGAGACCATACAACCATCCTGAGCCGACATGAGGCCCCCTCTTTCTCCCCGGCCCCTCATGGCTTATGCTTAACCCATGCGTATCGCCCTGGTGCAATCCGATCCCCGTTTCGGCGAGGTCGAACGGAATATCACGGCCCTGAGGGCCGCGGTGGAATCCGTCGACGCCGACCTGTACGTCCTCCCCGAACTCTGCCTGTCCGGCTACGATTTCGAGGACAGGGCGGAGGCCGCCTCCTTCGCGGAACCCTCCGACGGCCCGTTCGTT